>ENA-UOOR01005009-UOOR01005009.1-fermentation-metagenome-genome-assembly--contig:-NODE-5009-length-10063-cov-2.883693_pt1 | contig 10063 bp, 9 predicted proteins | sample MGYA00245780_ERZ724029 | MGnify/ENA primary metagenome ERZ724029 (study PRJEB28704, sample SAMN03018315) | fermentation metagenome | biome: anthropogenic terrestrial biome; feature: soil; material... | reverse complement strand
ATAACGAATCGCTAAACCTGCCATAATGCTTCACCCACATTCTGTCCGTCTGAATTCGTCTAAATAATCACCACTAATTATAGTCAAGCTACTAATTGCCTGTCAACACCTTAAAATGGTGGCTCTGGGTGACAAGAGCCACAGCGAGAGCTATGACACTGAGTTGTACAGGCATTGTATCCAGGGTACCCTTCCACAAAGGAATTAATCCTTACGTTATAGAGGAGGCGCCCCCGATTTATTCCGAAGCTACCTGAAGTTGCATGAGGACTGTGACAGAGAAGGCAGTTTTGTTTGTGGGTTTGAGTAAGATGGATCTGATGCAAAGACCGGTTATCCTCCACAGAGTAAAAATAGCTGTTTAACGCCTCACCACGAATTTCAGCCAAAATATCTGGTACTCCCTGGTGACTCCCGTTATGGCAGCGAATACAGAACTTATTGATAATCATGCGGTCAGAGAGAAATAGGGCATTCAAAGGATAAGCTGGATCTGTTACCCGCGGCTCATACCTCCCCTCCCGCTTCTGCACCAAATGCGGATTGTGACAGTCCTTACACCCAATGCCAGCTTTCCTTTGGTCAACATGGTGCCTACTTGGCACTGCCGTTTTCTCTTCTAAAGCCTGACTTTTTGCAAACTCCTGGGCCAACAGATCATGACAGGAAAAGCAGAGACCGGCCTCGAGTTCACCACTAACCCGGTGTGGATTATGGCACTCCTGACATAAGCCAGCATGGGCTGAATCCCTAAAACATTCGTTGCCGGGCCACATCCCTATAGGATCCTGGAATCCATGGCAACTCAGGCAGAGTTCTTTACTCTTCAGCAAAACCGGCGCAACCGCTTCGTGAACACTGTGGCAAGCTAGACAACTAGCCGGTTCTCCCTGGCCACCATGGGGCCATGCTCCTTGAACTAAATTGGCAAAGCTATTCAATAATATGGCCAGTAAAAACAGCACTATTTTGATCTTTCGATTCATCTTCTAGTCATCCTAGTCATTTTTGGTTTCCATTTAATAGTCTTCCCTTACTCTAATTTTACTCCTCCTCTCTCCTACTTCTTCGGCAAAACAGAGAGGGATATTTGTCCCTATGCCGTATATTTTCACAAAGGGGTTGGGGAGGAGATTGTCATGACCCGAGAACATCTTATTTCTCTATCTCAAGCGCGTTGTCAAAGGCTATACCCATTGGAAAAAGATTACCCCAAGACGCCAAACCAACCAGCCCAAGACAAACTATCCGACAACCCCACTGAGCTCATCTTCCAAATTACGGCTAGAGATCTCCTCCGTAAAATTGAAGGTCCGCTCTTACCCACTGGGACTTTTTTAGCTACCGCCAATGCTAGTGGATACATTCAGTTTATTAAAGAACGGCCAGCCAAATTTCCTCTACCATATCTATTGGTTAAAGGGGCCCCCTGGTCAGAGGAGGCCATAGGTACCAACGGACTCGCTATTGCCCTACTAAACCAAACTACTATTCCCGTTTTTGGCCAAGAGCATTATCTACCCCAACTCCAGGATTATTTTAGTGTCGGAATCCCCTTTACCGGACCAGAGAATACTGTGACTGGCGCCATTCTCCTAGTTGGAAACTTACTAGAATATCATCCAGAGCTTCTGAACTGGTTAGAAGAACTACACACAAAGATTAGGCAGCAGGTAACCGCTCACTTGGCATTGCGGAGCCAAGCAAGGGATATGTTACTGGAAGAAAATATACGTCTAGCCGCTGCTACTCATGAGGAAACTCGACCTGAGCTAGGAATCGCTATTATCAATAACCATAAAGAATTGGTCAACGCCAATCTAACGGCCCAACAACTACTCAAAAAAAAATGTGGCGAATGTTTGCAAAACAGCGTTTCGATCCTGGAACGTGAACTTATCTATTCCGCAGAAAAATGCCTAATTACCGGAGCCCCTTGTTATAAGGAAATTCTTGCCCCTGCCGACAACAAAGGTGGGTCAGTTTTAATCTATTCCCAGCCACTGAAAAGTACGATTGAATGTAATACACTAGGGGTTCTAGTCATAATCTACGACCTCCACCAAGCTTTTCCCAAAACAACAACTACCTATCACGCCCTGACCTGGTTAGATGATGATGTGGTAGTATTAGACAGTAATGGGCATATTGTTTTCGGCAACCGCTTTCAAGCCAATGATATTGGCCGCAACTATATCGATATCGTTTTTAATGGAGAAAAGTTTCGATCAGACGGCCAGCACAACTCCTTATTAATTCAAGCTTTAGAAACCGGTACCAATCATATAGGTAGGGTTTACCAGACACCAGATGGCATGCGGACCCGACAAACCGACATTCATCTCCTCTATGATCAGCATGGTTCCATTGTCGGAGCAGTGGGAATCCGTAAGGATATTACCGAAAAACAACAGCTTAAAACCCAATTAATTCATTCAGAGAGGTTAGCTACCATTGGCGAATTGACTGCTCAGACCATTCACGAACTACGAAACCCCTTAGCAGCAATTAGAGCTTCTGCTCAACTAGCATTGTATCTGGACTGTTCCGAAAAAGATGCTGCTTTTCAGCAAATTATCAAAGAGATTGATAAAATTAACGACTTCGTCTCAAGCATTCTAATGTTAGCTAAACCAGAGCAAGCATCCTACCAAGGAGAAAACTTGGCAGCTTTACTCGATTCAGTTTTAGACTTAGTTAACGCAAAAACCGTTTTCAGCCGCATCGCTATTGACAAGCAGTTTGCCCATTCTTTGCCCCCGGTTAAGGCTAACCCTAAGCTGCTGGAGCAAGCACTTTTAAACGTAATCAGTAACGCCATTGACGCCATGGGCCAAGGAGGAATACTAACGCTAACCATTCTCAGCCATCCAGAACGGTATTGCCAAGAATTAATCGTCGCTGATACAGGGTGCGGTATCGAACCGGAAACGCTAGAACACCTATTTCAACCATTCTATACAACTAAAGGAGATAGTGGTACGGGTCTGGGCTTAACAATTACACACCAGATAATCACCGAAGGTCATAATGGCCGAATTTGGGTAGAATCAGAAGTGGGAAGGGGAACCCAAGTCCATATCGAACTGCCTAATATTGAAGAGAGCCTGTAATTTAAGGAGCCTTTATGTCTATAGCTAAGAAGCCCTTAATCCTGATAGTCGATGATGAACCTTCTATATTAGAATTAATCCGTTTTCATTTGGAAAAGCATAGTTTTTCTGTGCTCACAGCTACTGATGGTCTTCACGGCCTAGAGTTAGCTCTCACCCATCATCCAGACTTGGTGCTCTTAGACGTAATGCTCCCAGGTCTTGATGGTTTTGAAGTCTGCCGCCGTTTACACCAAGAAACCATTATTCCAATTATTATGCTGACCGCTCGACAAGATGAGATTGATAAAGTATTAGGTTTAGAAATTGGTGCAGATGATTACATTACGAAACCTTTCAGCTACCGCGAACTATTAGCTCGTATCAAAGCTGTACTAAGACGGTCTAGCAGTTTAGGCCCGACCGTAATTAAAAACAACACTACAGTTATAACAGTGGGACAATTAACTGTTGACCCTACCCGCTACAAAGCCTCTTGGGCCGGTAACGAGTTGGAGCTAACCCGCAAAGAATTTGAGCTTCTCTACCTCTTAGCAGCTAACCCTGGGCAAGTTTTTACCAGAGAGTATCTAGTTGAATCCATCTGGGGTTATGAATACGATGGCGATACCCGAACGGTTGATGTCCACATTCGGCGCTTACGGGCTAAATTAGAGAACTCCAACCTTATTGAAACCGTTCACGGCATAGGCTACCGGTTACAGGAGCTCGCCTAATGCTGCGCCGCACTTTGTTAAATAAACTAACCTGGGCCTATCTTACTCTGTTAACCATAGTAATCGGAGTAGTCGCCTTCTTTACCCTTAATTCAGCGGTCTACCATTTAGAACAACAGATCGCCTCGGAAATGCTGGCCTACTCTGAACTATTTGAGTTAGCCCTTACAACCAGTACTAGTTCTCGCCACCAACTAATCCAAGAATTTAAGAATGCCACCGGATCCCGACTAACCATCATTGCACCAGACGGGACCGTCCTAGCTGATACCGAAGAAGACCCGGCTAAAATGGAAAACCACCTCAACCGCCCAGAAATCCAAAGGGCCGCCACTTACAACTTCGGCCAAGTTACTCGCTTCAGCACGACCACCCATATACAAACGATTTATTTTGCCAAAACCATAAATAGCGACCCCTCTCAGGGGTTCATTCGACTAGCTTACCCCTTAAGAAACGTCAGCCTCTTAAAACTGGAAATCGGTCAAAGAATATTCTGGATAGTCCTTTTAACAGCGCTACTTACCAGTATCATCGCCTATCTATTTTTAAGAAACCTAATTAAGCCGTTACACGATATTAGCACAGCTTCCCAGGCTATTGCCGCCGGCGATTTTACCCAAAAGATTGCGGAAGAGGGGGCACTAGAGATCCAGGAGCTAGCCCGGTCTTTTAATTTGATGGCTACCAACATTAGTCAGCTTCTAGCTAAACTAACCGATGAACGCCACCAGATTGAAGCCATCTTGGTTAGTATGGATGATGGCGTAGTCGTTTCTGACGCCCGAGGCTACCTCATCTTAATTAACCCTGCGGCAGAGAGAATCTTCCAAGTTCACGGCGCTGTTGTTTTAGGAAAACACCTTCTGGAAGTTATTCGTAATTATGATTTAGCCACATCTTTTGAAAAAACCATTAAAGAAAACAGCTCCTCGACTCACGAGCTACGCCTTTTTTCGCCACGGGAGATGGTAATCAGCGTTAATATTACCCCAATTCGCGATGCTCACGGCAACGCCCAAGGGGCCGTAGCCACCATCCATGATATTACTACTATCCGCCAGCTAGAACAGTTACGAACCGAATTTGTCGGTAATGTCTCCCATGAACTAAAAACACCCCTTACCGCTATCAGGGGTTTCAGTGAAACCCTGCTCACCGAGGAGGTGGACCAGGAAACAGCCCGCCATTTCCTAGAGGTGATTTCCACCGAATCCCATCGTCTCTCTCGACTAATCAATGACCTCCTCGACCTTTCTCAGCTAGAGTCGGCACATACTCAACTGACAGTGGGGTTAATCTCTCTCCCAGAGATAGCCAAGGGGGTCATAGAACTGCTTAAGTACCAGTTACATCAGAAAACTGTCCAGGTTACTTTAAATTTTCCAGCGGGATTTCCCTTAATTCAAGGGGATAAGGATATGTTAGCTCAGGTTTTTCTCAACCTCCTAGAAAACGCTATTAAGTATACTTCTCCTGGTGGTCAGATCAAAATTACAGGTACTTTCAAAACAAATCAAATTCAAATAGCCGTCTCTGACACCGGAATCGGCATCCCGAGACAAGACTTGCCACGGCTCTTTGAACGCTTTTACCGTGTAGATAAGGCCCGTTCCCGGCAACAAGGGGGTACCGGCTTAGGTCTGGCTATTGTTAAACATATTATTGAACGCCATTCTGGCGCCGTCTCTGTGCAAAGCTTACTCAATCAGGGCACAACCTTTCTAATCATTCTCCCGGTAAGTCAACCAAAAGAGATTTAACAATTAGTTAACCTCCCCGCAATATAGGGATAATATCTGACTGTTAAACTTAGTTCAGATTAATTTATTGGGAGGTTGAAAAGAATGCGCAATTTTGGTTTAGCTTGTTTGGTTCTTGTTATTATTTTAGGGCTTGGATTTCTAATTGCTGAAGCTAAAGTTACTACTTTCACTATCGCCGGATCGACATCAGTACAGCCTATTATCGAAATACTAGCTCAAGAATACATGGCCCTGCACCCGCAAACCCGTATTAATGTACAAGGTGGCGGCTCCAGCGCCGGAGTTAAAGCCGCTGCTACCGGTACCGCGGCAATTGGAATGGCCTCACGCCAACTGCATCCTGAAGAAAGAAAACTCTGGAAATTTACTTTGGCCTATGACAGTATTGCTGTAATTGTTCACCCCACCAACCCGATCGCCAATTTAACTACAGAGCAGATACATGATATCTTTAACGGTGAGATCACTGACTGGTCTCAAGTAGGCGGAAAACCCGGCCCAATTAACGTAATTACTCGGGAAGAAGGATCAGGAACTAGAAGCGCTTTTGAAGAATTGATTTTAAAGAAAAAGCCAATCATTGCCAATGCCATTGTCCAAGGCTCCACCGGCGCAGTTAAAGCTACCATATCCCGCGATCCCAGTTCCATTGGTTACATCTCTTCAGCCATTGCTGATCAAACCATTAAAATTCTAAAGGACAACATCAATCGACCATTTCTACTCCTCTGTGCAACAAAGCCTAGCGGTGCTGTAGCTGATTTTATAAGCTGGCTACGGACCCCTGAAGCTATAGCTATATTAACTGCAGAAGGGTTGGTACCAGTTAAATGAAGCTGAAAATGGTTGAGCCCTGGATACGCACTCTCCTTTTTTTAGCAGCAGTCTTTTCTATACTCACGGTCTTTCTCATCGTTATCTTTATTTTTAAAGAAGGGCTACCCTTTTTAAACGAAATTGGCTTATTCTCTTTCACCTTTGGAGAGACTTGGCTACCTACCCGGGGGCATTTCGGAATATTCCCGATGTTACTAGGCTCAATCTACCTAACGCTAGGGGCCATCTTAATTGGATTGCCCCTAGGGGTAGGCTGCGCCATCTTTTTTGCTGAGTTTGCCCCGGCTAAACTAACTAGCTGGGTGCGGCCTGCTGTTGAAATTCTAGCAGCGATCCCGTCAGTTATCTATGGGTTCTTGGGTCTACTAATTCTAGTCCCTTGGCTCCGCCAGCTCTATGGCGGGACAGGGTTTAGCTTACTTGCCGGGGCTTTGGTTCTCGGAATTATGATTCTGCCTACAATAATGACGGTGTCGGAAGATGCCATCCGGGCCGTTCCGGCTAGCTATAAAGAAGGGAGTCTGGCTCTGGGAGCTACCCGCTGGCAAACAGTATATAAGGTAACCCTCCCAGCTGCTCAGTCAGGAATTGTGGCCTCCGTGGTTTTAGGGATGGGACGAGCCCTCGGCGAAACCATGGCCGTTATCATGATTACCGGTAACGTCGCTCAGGTTCCCACCTCGCCACTCTCACCGCTACGAACTTTAACCGGAAACATTGCTCTGGAAATGGGATATGCCGCTGGTCAGCATCAGCAAGCGCTCTTTGCCACCGGCGTAATCCTTTTCATTCTAATCTTCGTCTTAACCAGCCTCGCTAACCTGGTCTGCTGGAAGGGGGCTAAGCACTAATGTTTACTACCAAGGCTAAAGAACAACTGGCTCTAATTATTCTGGGGAGTATTGCGATTTTAACTGTGGCCATATTAGTAATTACCTTGGGCTACCTTCTAGCTAAAGGACTGCCCTCCATTAATTGGGACTTTCTGAGTCAGTCCCCTCGTCAAATGGGTCGGCAGGGCGGGGTATTTCCCTTCATCCTTAGTACCTTCTATTTAACCGGGGTAGCCCTAGTTCTTGCTGTACCGGTAGGTGTTGGTGCAGCCATTTACTTAGCCGAATATGCCAAGGTAGGATGGTTAACCGCTATGGTACGCTTTTTTACCGAAATCTTGGCCGGAATTCCGTCAATTATTTTTGGACTCTTTGGGTTTATTTTCTTCGTGATCATGCTGGGATTCGGTTGGTCTCTACTTTCAGGAGGGCTGACCTTAGCCTTGATGATCCTCCCCACTATTCTGCGCACCGCTGAGGAAGCCATTAAAACTGTACCTCGCTCTTACCGGGAAGGCAGCCTGGCTCTGGGAGCTACCCAAGGTCAAACTATCTGGAAAGCCGTATTACCATCGGCTCTACCCGGAATTCTCACTGGAATCATCTTAGCTGTTGGCCGGGCTGTTGGTGAGACCGCTGCCGTTCTGTTAACCGCTGGCAGTTCGGTGCTACCGCCCTTGGGCCTCTTAGATTCAGCCCGTAGTTTATCGGTTCATCTCTATATTCTGGCTGTAGAAGGTATTTCTACTGAAAAAGCCTTTGCCACCGCGGTCGTCCTCATTACCTTAGTTTTAATCATCAACTTTACCGCTACTAAATTAGTGCGCAGATTAACACCCCAATAAACCCTTAATAGGAGTGAAGTAATTTGGTTGGCAAAATAGAAATACAAAACTTCAACTTATGGTATGGGCAGTTCCAGGCTTTACACCAAATTAACATGGTTATCCCAGCGGGCCAGGTCACCGCATTTATCGGACCTTCCGGTTGCGGAAAGTCTACTTTACTACGCACTTTTAATCGGATGAACGATTTATGCGAAACCGTTCACCTTGCCGGTAAGGTGAACCTTAACGGCATGAACCTTTATGCGCCCAATGTAGATGTAGTTGAACTTCGACGTCAGGTCGGTATGGTTTTTCAAAAACCCAACCCTTTTCCCATGAGTATCTTCGATAATATTGCCTACGGCCCCCGAGTTCACGGAGAAAAAAATAAGGCGGCATTGCCTGAAATTGTCGAACGCAGCCTACGTCAAGCCTTCCTCTGGGATGAGGTCAAGGATCGGTTGAAAGAACCGGCGCTCAAGTTATCTGGCGGTCAGCAACAGCGACTCTGCATCGCCAGAGTGTTAGCTGTAAACTCGGAAGTCCTGCTAATGGATGAACCGTGTTCAGCCTTAGACCCTATTTCTACGCTAAAAATTGAAGAGCTAATTTTCGAACTGCGCCCCAAGTATACGATTGTCATCGTAACTCATAACCTACAACAAGCCGGTCGGATTTCGGATCAGACAGCCTTCTTGCTTAACGGGCATCTCATCGAGGTTGGCCCCACCGCGGCGTTATTCGAAAATCCGCAACACCAGCAAACAGAAGACTACATTACCGGTCGGTTTGGTTAATTTACAAAGGAGGAATGGATAATGCGTGGGACTTTAAACGAACAACTGCAAGAGTTGCGCAAAGACCTACTTAAGATGGGTAGTTTAATGGAAGAAGCCATCTCTAAAGCTATCAGATCTTTAGCTACCCAAGATCTTCAGTTGGCTCGGGAAGTAGTAGTCGCCGATACAACCATCGACAGCTTTGAAGACACTTTGGAAGCCCGCTGTTTGAACATTCTTGCTCTCCAAAACCCAGTCGCTATCGATCTACGGGAGATCACTACCATTTTAAAAATAATTACCGACTTAGAACGCATGGCCGATGAAGCTGTAAATATCGCAGAAGTCACCATAGTAATCGGCACTGATCCTTTACTTAAACCGCTGGAAGATATTCCAATGATGTCCCAGTTAGCTATCAAAATGGTTACCAAGTGTTTAGATGCTTTTGTCAACCATGATCTGGATTTAGCGAAAGAAGTCGCCGCCAGTGATACCACGGTTGATCGGCTTTACTCCCAACTTTTTGCGGAACTAACAGATTTAATTACCCAGCGTAGCCCCTTCCCTCAGACGAAACAAGCGATTGAACTTATTTTCGCCGCCAGGTACCTAGAACGAATCGCTGATCATGCCACTAATATTGCTGAGCGAACCATCTACATGGTTACTGGTCAGCGTGTTTCTCACCGCCGGGAATGGTGGAAGGAAAACTAAATCTAATTTACGGAGCCACTTCTTGAGAACTCAGCAGATAATGATGAAAGAGGTATTCACCTGCTGTAATCAGTGCTGTAAACAGCATTATACTGGAAAAACTAGTTTGTAGGCCAACCCATAACCAATCAAGGATATAAACGGCGGCAGCAGAAATTACTCCATCAGTGAATGCGGTTACCAATTTACCTAAAGTAGGTAGAACCAGAAGGTCTCCACCTAAATAGTTTAGTGTAGTTACCACCACAGCCAGCCAAAATATTGAACCTAAACTATTGCCCTCAATAAACCCGATCGTAATTCCTGCTAAAAGAAATGTCAGGCTCAACTTAACTAGCAGAGCGCCAACGGTTTTACTCACCGCATTCACCTCTACGTTAGGGTTTCCTGATAGATGAGATTTATCTCCGTAAAATAAAAAATGGACCACAACTATTAAGAAGGTCCACGCTTTTGGAGCCGATGAGCGGATTCG
>ENA-UOOR01005008-UOOR01005008.1-fermentation-metagenome-genome-assembly--contig:-NODE-5008-length-10063-cov-10.761791_pt1 | contig 10063 bp, 6 predicted proteins | sample MGYA00245780_ERZ724029 | MGnify/ENA primary metagenome ERZ724029 (study PRJEB28704, sample SAMN03018315) | fermentation metagenome | biome: anthropogenic terrestrial biome; feature: soil; material... | reverse complement strand
AGCAAGGATAGGAGACCTGATCTGGAGCAGACTCGGTTCGGAATATGAATGATCCCCTTTGCAGCGGCTTCTACCGCGGCAGCTTCGTCCTTGTTTGTCTTGCCGGTAGACCTGTGGACTCTTTCGCCGTCAACCACGAAGTCCATCTACCATATCGTACCGCGTCTGTGCAGTGCCATGTCTGCTACGCTCCTTACCTGGACCTGAATCGGCCCCCCAAGGAATCTGCTCGATAACTCCCGTGAACCGACCGACTGTCGGTGACGGCAGGCGGTCTGAGGTCGCTTGACAGCCAGAGAATTCCTATTGGTCACGGATGCGCCGGTATCTTGGGCAAATCGACGATTCGGTGTTTAGCCCCTTGTTCTCCCGCGTTGGGCGACCTTCGGTATCTCCCGTGCTGACATTCGGAGCGCTTCTGATTCAGCTTGAGAAGGGTTGTTCCGACCGGGAGTTCGAGGAGGAGTCGCGGTTCGACGAGAGGTACAAGTATGCGTTGGGGGTTAGCCGGGATTTCCTGGGGATCGACGCGGTGACTCTTTGCGACCACCGAACGAGGTTCATGCATTCCGGCATCATATTCGCGCTCTTTGCAGACCTGTTCGTCCAAGCCAAGGAGAACATGGCCCTGGATGGAATCGAGCTTCTCCTGGTGCGCGTAGCCGAAAACAAGGTTGGCGATACGTGGCCCAGGATGCGAAACCAGTCGGAAAGAATTCGTATTGTTGAGATCGATGCTCCCGAAGGCAAGATCGTTCAGCGCACAGACATTACCCCAGCTCAGAAGCGTATTTTCTCGTGTCTTTTGCGTTGATAACTGGTAAATCTGTGTTAGAATGATAACTGCATTGTAATGAATAGTGTTTCAAAGAACTATCAACCCGTATTACGAGAATATCTGAGTTTGGCAACCATCCGGCGCTGATCGGAGAGAGAAAAAACATGAGCACAAAACGAGCGGCGCGCGTGGCGCTGCCCATACTCATAGCAGTCATAGCCGTGACGGGGCTGTATGTCAATGCCTCTGTTTCGTATGCCGGGACGCCTCATGCAAAAGGCGGCGTTCTGAACCTTTCGGAATGGAACCAAAAGAGCGTCTTTGAGATCACCGGCGAATGGGAGTTCTACTGGGACAGACTCCTGATCGATTCGCAGGTCGAAAACGGCGCGGAAGCCTTCGCCATCGTCCAAGCGCCCGGCGGATGGAACTACTATGAGACAGAATTTGGCAACCTGCCCGGCTTTGGCCTTGCCGCCTACCGCGTCCGCGTAATCGGCGCGCGACCGGGAGAGAGGTACGGCCTACGCGTGCAGAACATGGCGTCAGCCTACCGGCTTTACGCGGACGGGGAGCTTGTCGGGAGAAACGGCGCCTTCGGGGACAAGGCGGACGCGCCCGTGTCCGATTACCGGCCCCAGCTTAGTCATTTCACAGCCGAGACGGACAGTTTCGACATCATCTTGCAGGTATCCAATGATGCCTACGCCGTGGGCGGCATGTGGGAGCCGATCGTATTCGGCACATACGAACAGGTTTCGCGCTTCGACAGCGCCCTGTCGGCCGTCGGCATGATTGCGCTCGGCGGCATCGCTTTCATCAGTCTGTTCTTCTCCATTTTCTATGCGGCGCAGCGGCAGGAGCGAGACGTGCTGATACTGGCCGGCATCGGCGCGCTGATGGTGATGCGCCTCACCATCCTCGGGAGCATGCCCGTAACGTACATACTGCCCGACATGCCCATAGCGGGCTTCGGCTGGATCGATTACCTGACGCTCATCTGGGCGCAATTCCTGCTTCTGTATTTCATCTACTGCACCTACGGCAGCATCGTCCGAAAGTGGCAGGTCGTCGCGCTGCTGTCTTACTGCGCTCTCGTATCGCTGTGCGTGATCGTGCTGCCTTTCGAGGTCATGATGAGCACGTACATGCTGCTCAACTTGCTCCTGTTGTTCGTAGTCGCATTTGTGACGGCGCAGCTCGCCCGCGCCGCGTGGCGGGGACAGTCCGGCGCGCCTCTGCTACTGGGCGCGATGGCGTTCATGCTGGCCTTTCTTTTCTACGAGATGTTCTTTGCGGACCGTTCAACCGGCTTCTGTCTGCTGGCCAGCGCTGCTCCCGAATGCATGGTCTTGTTCATTGCGCAATGCGTCATAGTCGCGCAGCGCTACCACCGCGCGCAGCAGATTGAAATCTCCTTTCTGAAAAGCCAGATACGCCCGCATTTTATCCACAATTCGCTGAACACCATCATTTCCATATCCCGCGGCGACGCCGACCGCGCGAGGGATTTGCTGTCGGAGTTCAGCAGCTACCTGCGGGGCTTCTACGATTACGACAGCAACGAGTTGATCGTCATCGGGCAGGAGCTGGAACTTGTGCGCGCCTATGCCGCGCTGGAGCAGGCGCGTTTCGGGGAGCGCGTAAAGGTGGAATATGACATCGAATCGGAACGCCTGCTGCTGCCCCCGCTCATCTTGCAGCCGCTGATCGAGAACGCCTTTATCCACGGGCTGCGCGACAAGGAAGGCGGCGGTACGGTGGTCATCTATGCCAAACGGACGGATAAGGGCAAGGCGCTCGTCGGTGTGCGCGACGATGGCGTGGGCCTGCGCGCGAAAGACGCTTCTGAACGGCAGGGCGTTGGCATTGAGAACATCAACCGCCGCCTCACGAGGATGTACCGCACGCAGCTTGTATTCTCTGTGCCGGAGGGCGGCGGCTGCGAGGTCTGCATGAGTATCCCGTGGAAGGAGGCTGCCGTCGATGCGCGTATTCCTCGTTGACGACGAGCAGCCCAGTCTGGACGAGCTTGTCTGGCGGCTTCGCAAATACCCCGACATCGAGATCGCCGGCACCTTCACCGATCCGGCCTCAGCGCTAAAGGCTGCCGGGGAAAGCCGCCCCGACGCGGCCTTTCTGGACATAGATATGCCAGGCCTTACCGGGCTGGAGCTGGCGCTGAGAACTCAGGCGCAATGCCCCGGCGTCATCGTGATATTCGTCACGGCTCACGCACAATACGCGCTGGAAGCCTACAAGTCGTTCCCGCTGGACTTCCTGCTCAAACCCGTAAAAGAAGCGCGGCTCGACGAAACCATAGAGCATCTTCGCGCGCAGCATAAGCTGCTGAACCGCGCGTCCGCGCCCGAAAGCCGTATGAAAATCCGTTGCTTTGGAGCCTTTGAACTGCTTGCCGCCGAGGAAGCCAAATGGGAAACCCGCAGGGTGCGGGAGCTTTTCCTCTACCTCATCGACCTGCGCGGCGCGGCCCCCACAAAGGAAGAAATGCTCTATGCTTTCTTTGACGGGCATAACGACAAGGCCACGGCAAACAACCTGTATATGACGATCTACCGGCTGCGCAAACTCCTGTCTGAGCTGGACGCGGAGGGTAAATATATACGGATGGCCGACGATTACAGCCTAACCGTCGCGCCCGGCGTGTGCGATTACACGGACTTCATGGCCTTTGCGCAGAGCAGCGCCGTCACAGGCAAAAACGTGGCGGAAGCGGCGCGGATGCTGGCCCTGTGCCGGGGGCCGTATCTGGAGAAGGAGCCGTTTGAGTGGGCCGCCGAAAGCGCTCGGGAGGCGGAGGTCGAATACGAGCGCATCGCGCTGGAGCTGGCCGGATGCCACGCGGCGGCGGGCCGCGTCCCCGAAGCGGAAAACGCGCTTTGCGCCTTGCTTGCGCGAAACCCGCTGTCCGCCGAGGGCTGCGAGGCGCTTTTGGACCTTTACATGAGCGGCAACCGCACGGCTTACTGCGAACGGTACGAGCAATACGCCCGCCTCATGAAAAAGGAGTTTCGCCTGACGCCGCAGGAAGAATACAGGGAGTACTACGAGCGCGTAAAGCGCGCGAGATGACCTGCTCGGCGCGACGCCCATAGCCCTAGAAGCATCAGATTACTCTCTCGAAAGACCGCTTAAGGAGGGCCAAAACGCCCCCGAAAGCGGTCTTCTTGCGTCTAGTCGAACCCGCAGCCCGCATGAAATCGGGTCTTTCAAGTTTGTGAGATTTTGTGAGATGCCTATGGTGAAATCAGCGTACTACGAGGAAAAGGAAGGGCTCGAATGCGCGCGATGATCGTGGACGACGAGGCTCCGGCCCTGGGCGAGCTGATTTACCTGCTCTCCCGCTACGGTGCCGTGGAGATCGCGGGCGCGTTTACCGCGTCGGCGTCGGCGCTGGAAGCTGTGCAGAGCATACGGCCTGACGTGTTTTTCCTTGACCTGTCCATGCCCCGAATGAACGGCGCGGAGCTGGCGCAAAAGATACTCGCGCAAATCCCCACGGCCCGCATTGTGTTCGTGACCGCCTTCGCGAAAGAGCTCGAAGGCGTTAAGGGCATACCGGCTTTCGGAAGTCTCCTGAAGCCGGTGAACAGCGCGAAGCTGGACGAACTGATTGAACGGCTACGGGCGTAATCGGGCCGGCGCCCGATGTAGGCAAACGCGCGGAGACCTGATTACTCGGAAAGAGGTGTATACGGTGAGAAAGCGAATCCTGGCGGCACTGCTCTTCTCTGTGGTGGCAGTGAGTATGTTACCGACGGCCCGCGCATCGGGCGAGAACTACCGGTACTTTGTCTACGTGGCCAATTACAACGACAACAATGTTTCCGCTTACTCGGCGAATGCGGACACCGGCGTTTTGACACAGCTCCCGGGCAGCCCTTTCGCGGCCGGGCAATATCCGGCATCGGTCACGGCGACAGCCGACGGAGAGTACATCTACGTCACCAACCAGGGCGATGGAACTGTATCGGCGTATGCCGTCGATCAAGAAAGCGGCGCGCTGACGGAAATCGCGGGAAGTCCCTACAGCACGTCGACGTACGATGACGAGGACCACTCGCCAGAGCCGGTCGCGTCCGTCATCAGCCCGGACGGCGGACGGCTGTATGTGGCCAACCGGTATAACAACAATATCAAGGTGTTTGCCATCGGCTCCGGCGGCGCGCTCTCCTCGGAAGGCTATATGATAGACTTCAACGGAGTCTCCACGCCGTTGGCCAATTGCTCCGTAGCCGTCCATCCGAGCGGACGGTATCTCTATGCGGCCAACATGCACTCCCGCAGCATATCCGCCTTCAATACCGACACGCTTCAGCGGCTGCCGAACAGCCCGTTCGATACGGGCGTATGCCCACGCTCCGTCGCCGTTCATCCGGGCGGGCAGTTTCTGTACGCAGCCAACTGGGGCGAGGAAACCATTACCGGCTATTGGATCGGCGAAACGGATGGCTCGCTTTCCCCCGTGGCCGGCAGCCCATTTGCCACCGTGGGGGACGACCCCACCGCTCTGCTGATCCTGGGCGATACGCTCTATGTGACCAACGGCTATTCCCATAACATTGCCGTCTACGCCATCGATACCGCGACCGGCGCGCTGAGAGAGATCGCGGGAAGCCCCTTCGAATCCGGAAACTGGCCCAACGCGCTAGCAATTGATGCAGGGGGTGCTTTCCTGTATGTAGCCAATTCGTTGGTCGGGAACCTGAAAAACGTTCGCGGCTATACGATCGACTCTTCCACCGGAGCCCTGACAGCCGTGGCCGGAAACCCGTTTGACTCCGGCGACAACACAATGGGCATTGCGGTCGTCCGCGTCGCCGCCGGCCCCCCGGTATGCGAAATCGTTGGCGGGATGCAGTACGAAACACTGGACGCGGCGATCGCCGACGTTCCCGCGAGTACCCCGACAACCATCCGACTGCTGCAGACAATCGAGCGTACTTCAATGCTTGCCGTCGACGGCGCGAGAAGAATAACGCTCGACCTGAACGGCTACAACCTGAACATCAACGTCGCGTCCGGAACCGCACTGGAGGTCTCGCAAGGCAGCAGCCTGACGACGGCTGGCGTTGGCGCGATGAACGCGATGGGCGAGGAATACGGCATCAACACAACGCAAAGCTCGACCGTCAATATCACGGGCAACGTCTCCGCTACCGCTTATGCGGGAGTGTATGCGTACGGAAGCGACTCCAGCGTGACCGTGATCGGCAATGTCGGCGGGTATATCGGTGTATTGTCAGGCAACACAGCGTCCGTCACTGTGACGGGCAATGTGGCCGGCGGCAACGTCGCTATCCTAGCCACAGAAAGCTCCAACATCCAAGTAACGGGCGAGGCGACGGGAACCAATTTCGGTGTCCAGGCGAACACGAACGCGGAAGCTACCGTCGCCGGAAACGTAAGGACGGCTTCCCCAGACAGCACCGGCCTGCTGCTAAGCAGCGGCGCGGCAGTGACGGTGTCGGGCGATGTTGACGCCGGCCTGAAGGGCGTGTCGGCATCGGAGGGAAGCGGCGCTAGAGTCGAGGGCAGTGTGACGACCGTCTCAGACGCTGGTTACGGCTTTGCCGTATACGCGCAATCCGGCGCCCGCGTTGAGATCGGCGGCGACGCCATCGCGGCCGCGGAGACGGGCGTCGCCGCCGAAACCTCTGGCCTGGTTTTCGTGACCGGGGATGTGCAAGGCAAGTATTACGGCATTGCCGTCTCCAGGGGCGCGGAGGTGTTTGTCCACGGCGATGTGATTGCGGTCCTGTACGGAGGCGCGGGCGTCAACGCGTACAGCGTGGGCAAGGCGACCATCGACGGTACGATCCAGGCGGAGAGGGCCATGGTATTTGGCGAATCAGACGGCGCGCTAGTCACGCCGACCACGAAGCCGGGGTATCTCACCTATTCCGACGGCCAAGGCAGCTTTATCTGGGTATACGATCCCGAAGCAGTCCCCTTCATGACCCTCATCACGGAAAAGGCCCCGGGCTCCACTATCTACTTCTTCAGCATCACGGCGGCCGAGGCCGACCTGCCCGGCGTGTGGATCGACCTGAACGACAACGGAGTCAAGGACGATGGAGAGGAGCTGGGCAGTCCCAAAACTGTCAGCTCGCCGACCATCAGGATTTACGGCAAGGTGACCGGCCTCAACTGCCAGTTGACTGGCCTTACCGCGCTGGACACCTCGCGCAATCCGTATCTTGTCGAGCTCGAGTGCAGCCACAACAGCCTTACCTCGCTGGATTTCTCCCAGAACAGGAAGCTGGAGTACCTGAAGTGCTGGAGCTCCATCGCGGGCAAGCGCCTGGAGTCTCTGAATGTGTCGCAGAACACGGAGCTGACCTATCTGGATATCTGGAAAAACGCTCTGGAAGCGCTGGATCTGAGCAATAACACGAAGCTTAAGCGCCTGTTTTGCATATTCAGCGAGCTGACTGAGCTGGATCTGTCGCAAAACGCCGAACTGGAGTTTCTGAACTGCTCTGGCGGCAAGCTGGTCTCGCTGACCCTAAACAACCCGAAGCTGAAAAGCTTGTACTGCGATCGCAACCAGCTGGCCGCGCTGGACGTATCGGGCAGCCCGGAACTGACCGTTCTCGACTGCCGCAACAATGGCGCCATTGCTTCGCTGAACGTGTCCCACCTTACAAAGCTGGACGATTTCTTCTGCGATGACAACGCCCTGACCTCCCTGACCCTGCCGGCAACCAGCACGCTGAGGAGAGTTACCGCCGAGAACAACCGGTTGACCGCGCTGGACGCGTCGGGAAGCACCGGCCTGACCTATCTGCGGATCCACGGCAACAAGCTGGCCGGCGACGCGATGACCGCGTTCGTGAACGGTCTGCCGGACGTTGCGGGCAGCAATCTGTACATCATCGACCTGACGCTTTCGCCTCCGGACGGCAACGTCGCGACGAAAAGCCAGGTCGCCGCGGCCAAGGGAAAGGGCTGGAACGTATTCGACTTTAGCAACTGGGATCCGATCCCATATGACGGCAGTGAGCCCGAAGCGCCGGAAGTGCGGGTGCTCAAGCCCACAGCCGGAGTGGTATGGACAGGCGAACAGACCATCGAGTGGGAGGTTGCCGATCCCGATGATGACGCCTCCAAGCTCAAGATCTCTCTCGAGTACGCGCTGGCGGCGGATGGCTCCGCGTGGCAGAGCATAGCGGCCAACCAGGCGAATACAGGCAAGTACGTGTGGGATACATCACAGGTCACGCAGGGAGGACGCTACAGGGTAAGGGTGACCGCCGCCGACCCGGATGGTGGAACCGCTACAGCGACGAGCGAGGAGTTCGTGATCGTAGTGCTCACTCGCGCAATCGTGGCAGCCCCCAACCCCGCGCGCGACTCAGTGATGTTCTACTACGACATCCCTGCCGACGGGACGCTGCGCGTGTATGATATCGCAGGCCGTCTCGTCTACAGTGCGGCGTTGCCGGCGTCGATGCATGCCTACGAGTGGAACCTGCATGTAGGCGGCAGGCCGCTGGCCAATGGCGTCTACCTCTACATCGTGGTGGGCGACGCGCAGAAATCGGAAGTAGGCCGCCTAGTGGTGAGCCGCTAAGCGCAAACCTGTCCCCGTAGGGAAGAGTCGGCGGGCGGCCGATCAGATCGACGCCCGCCTCTCCCCTGGGGAGTGCAAGGCACACTCTTGATACTAGGAGGGTTGAATGATGCGATTGAGACCAACGGCACTTGCGCTTGTGCTATTGTTCGCCCTGGCTGCAGGCGCCGCAACACTTGCCGCAGAAGACCCAATCGGCACTGCGGCGATGCTCGACATCGGCCTGGGCGCTAGGGCGCTGGGCATGGGCGGCGCGCATATCGCCGTGGCGGACGACGCGGCGGCAGTGTACTACAACCCGGCAGGCCTGGCTTTCATAGACGGCAGGCACATCGTGTCTCTCTACACCAACCAGTTCGGAGCTGCGAGCTACATGGGGCTTGGCTATGCTCAACGCTATGTGGGCGCGGGCGCCATGAAGCTGGACGCTTCGGGAATCGACGAGACTGACGAGTTCGCCAATGTGACCGGAGTGTTCGGCGTCACAGACCTGACGCTGATCCTGGGCGCCGCCGCAAGGGTCATGCCGCAGTTCGGAGTGGGCGGCGCAGTAAAATACTACTCGCAGGCGCTGCCTGCCAACCCAGGGCGCGGAGTCACGGGCGACATCGGAGTCCTCTTCGCGACGGACAGCGGGAAGTTCCGGCTTGGGGCGGTGTGCCGCAATGCTCTGGGATCACTGAAGTACGACAGCGGGCACACTGATGCCTTCGACCGCTCCTTTGGAGCCGGAATCGCAGTGCGCCCCATGGACAACCTGCTGCTGGCGGCAGATGTGATCTGGAAGGACGGCATGGACGCGCGAATCGGAGGCGAATTCCGGCTGGGTAAGTTCGCCGTGCGTGCGGGCGGAGGTTACCACGACGAGAAGCTATCGTTCTCGGCCGGCGCCGGTTTCCTTCTGCCGGCTTTCAGTATCGACTATGCCTACCAAACTCACAGCATCCTGCCTGACAGCCACAGGCTATCGCTGTGCGTCAAGTTCTAGCGAGCGTCAGGCAACAACTCGATCCGGCGTCGATTCGAGGGGACGGCATCCGCTGTCCCCTCGAATCCATTCCACCCCGATTCACGCCTGGTCCCGGGGGCGCCGAATGGCCTCTGCCGGCGGCACAACCGCCGGTCGCGGCACATAGACCCCATATTCAGCACCCTGACGGCACATGGTTGAAGGCTATTTCAGCCGATTTGCAGGCCTGCAAATGGAGACTGCTTCCTTTATATGGGCCGAAAACATCAGGGGCCCACTCCGCGTTGAGCACGCCCCTGATCTCGATACCGTCAATACTGACCGCACGAGCAGTCGCAGCTACCAGCAGGCTTCTGCCCCGCATCGCCGCCGTGAGTCACCTCTCGAAAAAGCCAAGTCCACCGCTGTCTCTCCGATCAACGGCTTTGGCATCAGATGTGGTCACCCTATTCACCTTCACAGTCTCAGAACTGCCTTTACATGGCTATCTTGCTATCCGGCCAAATAGGCCGCAGCGGCAACCCGCACACAGACCAGGTTCAGATGGCTCTCCGCTGCCCTGAGCAGAACCTAGCGTCCCCGGAAGAATACCTCAAGGTTATGAGGCATTCGGTACTCGTGCGCATCCTGAGCTGAAGTCCGCGTACTCGAATAGACCTCCCGCAGGATCGCGTTGACTATGAATTCCCTGGGAGGTACTGTGTGTTCTGTTCCGTCA
>ENA-UOOR01005006-UOOR01005006.1-fermentation-metagenome-genome-assembly--contig:-NODE-5006-length-10064-cov-3.018284_pt1 | contig 10064 bp, 8 predicted proteins | sample MGYA00245780_ERZ724029 | MGnify/ENA primary metagenome ERZ724029 (study PRJEB28704, sample SAMN03018315) | fermentation metagenome | biome: anthropogenic terrestrial biome; feature: soil; material... | reverse complement strand
TTACCTCTCCATTTTTTAAAAATTGACTAGCAATATTAAGTCCATATATAAATCCAGAACAAGCTGCTGAAATATCAAAACATATTGCATTTTCAGCCCCTATTATTTCTTGAACAATGCAGGCTGTTGAAGGAAAATAACAATCAGGGGTAATGGTTGCCACAATTATAAGATCAATATCTTTTGCATTTAGCTTGGCGTTTTTCAATGCATCTTTGGCTGCTTTTGCGGCTAAAGATGAAGTGTTTTTCCCTTTTGTAATTCTTCTTTCCTCTATACCTGTTCTGCTTTTAATCCACTCATCACTGGTATCTACAAAATTAGATAATTCATCATTTTGTATAATAAGTTTAGGCAAATAACTTCCAGTGCCTATTATTTGAACGTTCTCCATATACCTACTTCTCCTTCTTATTAGTTTCCAAACCATATTTTACTTTAAAGAATGTGTTTAACTTTTCAAGAGAAGTGATAAGTATCTCTTCCTCTTCCTCAGATAATCCAGAGATTGTTTCCTTCACCATGTCTGAATGGAATTTTTCATGGATTCTGTAGGCTAATTTTCCCTTCTTTGTTAGATTAATAAATACTATTCTTCTATCTTCCTCAGACCTGCTTCTTTCTACATACCCCTTTTTTACTAAGTTGTTTATTGCAGTTGTAAGGGTGCCCACTGTTATTTTTAAATTTGCAGCCACCTCAGACATTGTCTTTTTATCATAAAGGCTTATAGCCTCAATGGTATGCATTTCAGTTATAGATAAATCTTTAAACTCTCCTCTTTGAAGTGCATTTTGTTCAATAGATAGAATATCATTAAATATATCTACTAATATTTCATTTAAAACATTTATTGATTTACTCACAAGCTCTCACCTCTTCCATTAATTCATTAATAAGGCTTTTTACAGGTACAATGCTTTTCATTTTGTATCCTTTGCTTCCCACAAATAACAGTCCATCATCTACATTCCCTCTAACAGAATTTATAAGTGCATTAGAGATGCAGTATATAGTCTTTTGCGGATTGCATTTAGTTAAACAGTTGTAACATTTTGATTTATTCTCTTTTTTGTTTTCTATATTATTAATAAAGCTATTGATTATTGCCCTCCCAGGCATCCCAACAGGGCTTTTTATTATTCCTATATCTCCCTTACTACATTCTAAATAGCATTTTTTATAATTTATATCTGCATCACATTCATCAGTACAAATAAATCTTGTAGCCATTTGAACCCCTGATGCCCCAAGCTTTAAATACTTTGCTATATCTTTCCCCGTAAATATCCCACCTGCAGCTATTATTGGTATATCCTTTTTATATTTATCTGAAAAAGGATATACCGTATCTATTACATTCTTTAATGCCTCTTCTAAGCTTAAACATTTTTTCTCTATAAGCTCATCATACTTAAATCCTAAATGGCCCCCAGCCTCTGGCCCTTCCACAACTATAAAGTCTGGTACAAATGAGTATCTATCATCCCAAACTTTGCATATTATTCTTGCTGCCTTACCTGATGAAACAATTGGGGCTATTTTGGTTTTGCTTCCCATAACTAATGCTGGTAAATTTTTAGGCAGGCCTGCTCCTGATATTATTAAATCTATATTTTCATCTACTGCGGCCTTTACCATATCATTATAATTGTTCATAGCCACCATCATATTTACACCTATTATGCCTGATGGGCTTAACTTCCTTGCCTTTCGTATTTCTTTTCTAAGAGCCCTAATATTTGCTTCATTACTATTTACTTCAAAGTCATACTCATTAAATCCTATTTGAGCTCCAGATATTATTCCAATTCCGCCCTCATTAGCCACTGCTGATGACAACATGGATAAAGATACTCCTATACCCATGCCGCCTTGAATTATAGGAATTCTAGCAACTAATTCACCAATGTGCAAAGGAGGTATAACCATAAAACCACCTTCTTTTTTTGATTATCAAACATTTTGATAATCAAAGTATATTATTTAAAAAAAGTTTTGTCAATATAAATTGCGGATAATAATAATAATCGACTAAATTAAGAAGAGCTTCAACTATAGTTGAAGCTCTTTTTAATTTAGCTTATCTTGAGATATTTTTTCAGCTAATTCGTTTAGATAAACCCATCTTTCCATCTTTTCATTTAGTTCTTCTTCGAGTATTTGTTTCTCTTCAAGCAGCTCCTGAAGCAAACTATAGTCAGTAGCAGCATGGTCAATACTATCCTCTATTTTACTAAGTTTATTCTCAAGCCCTGAAATAATTGAGTCAATCTCTTCATATTCTCTCTGTTCATTAAACGAAAACTTCAGTTGTTTTTCCTTACAATTTGTCCACTTGCTTTTAGAGTATTTTTTTTCGTCTTTATTATCTGCTTTATTAAAATCTCCACTGCTATATTCCTTAAAATCAGAATAATTACCATTATACTTAGTTATGCATCCGTTTCCCTCGAAACAAAATATCTTTTTTGCTATTCTGTCTAAAAAATATCTGTCATGGGAAACCGCTAAAACTGCTCCTTGAAATTCATCAATATAATCTTCTAAAATCGTAAGAGTTTCTATATCTAAATCGTTAGTTGGCTCATCTAAAAGCAATACATTAGGAGATCCCATAAGTACTTTAAGTAGATATAACCTTTTTTTCTCTCCTCCTGAAAGTTTAGCAATTGGTGTCCACTGTGCGTCAGATGGAAACAAAAACCGCTCAAGCATATCTGATGCGCTTATTTTTATTCCTTCTGCAGTGGTTAACATGTCTGCTGTTTCTTTTATATATTCTATAACCCTTAAGTTTTCATCCATATCATAATTTTCCTGAGAATACAAGCCGATTTTTACAGTGTCTCCAATATCAATACTTCCACTGCTTGGATTAATGTTTTGGCACATTATATTTAAAAGAGTCGATTTTCCGCTTCCATTTGGCCCTATTATTCCAACTCTATCATTTCGTAAAACAATATAATTAAAATCGTCTATCACATTATTATCACCAAAAGATTTACTAATGTGTTCAAGTTCTATAACTTTTCTGCCAAGTCGGCTTCCTGCTACAGATATTTCTAGTCCTTCTTTATCTATATCTATTTTTTCTTGACTTAGCTCTTCAAAACGTTCTATCCTAGCCTTTTGTTTAGTACTCCTTGCCCTAGCCCCCCTATTTATCCAGGCCAGCTCCTTTCTTAATAGATTCTGTCTTTTTTTTTGATTAGCATCCTCTATGTCCTGTCTTTCTAGTTTTTCATCTAAAAAATAACTATAATTCCCTTTATATGTGTAAATATTGCCTTTATCAAGCTCTATTATCTGGTTTACTGTTCTATCTAAAAAATACCTATCATGGGTTACCATAACAAGCCCACCTTTTCTTTTGCCTAGATAGTCCTCTAACCAATCAATAGTATCATTATCAAGATGGTTAGTAGGCTCATCTAAGACAAGCAAGTCTGAAGGCTTTATAAGGGCTGAAGCCAGAGCTATCCTCTTTTTTTGGCCTCCAGATAAAGTACCTACTTTTGCAGCAAAATCTGTGACTTTAAATCTTGTCAGTACAGCCTTTGCTTCACTCTCTATATTCCAGGCGCCCATTGCATCCATATTTTGAGTTATCTCTATTATTTTTTTATCTGAAGTCCGAGTATTTCTTATAACCTCTTCATATTCTCTGATAAGCATCATAATTGGTGAGTTCCCATTAAAAACCTGCTCTAAAACCGTTGCCTCATTATCTAAATATGGATTTTGTGGAAGGTATTCTATTCTAACTGAGTTTCCTCTAATTACTCTTCCATCATCCTCTTTTTCTATGCCTACAATTATCTTAAGTAATGTAGACTTCCCCGTGCCATTTATACCTACTATTCCTATTTTATCCTCTTCATTTATTCCAAAGCTTATATTATTAAATAGCTGTTTTTCACTATAACTTTTTGAAATACTCTCTACACTTAAAAGATTCATATATGTCCTCTTCTCCTAATTACCTTTTTATTATCTTTATATCATATAAGAAAAAAAAGAGCAACTTTTACATTTTACTTAAATGTAGCTGCTCTTTTTATATATTCAAACATTTTCTCTAATTTTTTATCCATTTAGGATCTTCTCCTTGGCAAACCTCAGTTTTTTTTCGGTTTGCAACATCCCATAGCATTACCTTCTGTGCTTTTGCTTTATCATCATAGCATGTGTATAATACATATTTTCCATCTGGAGAGATATCATATAAAACATTTGTAACTTCCTCTGGAAGCTTTAAAGATTCATCAATTATGGCCTCACTCTTTTTTGCTTCTTTTATACTGCCATCTGATGTATTAGCTTTAAAATATGATTCTTTTGACTCTCCTGCATAGTTAAACCTGCTTAGGGCTATTGTATTATTATCAATCCATCTTACAGGGTATATATAAAAGTTGCTGCTGCCTTTCATAATGGTTTTTATTGTGTTTTTTTGATTTAAGAATATTACGGCAGTGCTTATGGTTCTGCCATCTTCAATTGGGGTAGGAGGATTGGTATTTTCCCATACTCCAAAGGCTAGAGCATTTCCTTCTGGAGACCATGCATAATTATATGTGCTCTTTGATATATTTATCCACCCTTTATTTTTCATATCATAAATCTGTATTGTTCCAACAGATCCTGTGCCAGAATCCACTGCAATATACTTGCCATCAGGTGACCATTTAATTGATCTTGGCGAATTTAGCGTACCTATTATGTTCTTTGATTTAGTTTTAGGGTCATATATAACTATGCTCCTTTTCTCATTTCCTTTAGTTATGTATGCTGCTAGATAATCATTTAGATTAAAGTCGTATTCATATACATTATCTCCTGATATAAGTGTCTCATCAATTTTATCTTTTCTACTTTTAATCTTTATATTTCCGTTAGTATCTATATATGAAAACAGTTCTTTATCTTTAATATCCTTAAAAGTTAAGTTTTCTATGCTGCACCCCATAAAGGTGAATATTGTTATTAGAAATATAAAAAGGAGCACTATATGCTTTTTCAAAGCTACCATCCTCTCAGTTTGTTTTCAACACTTGTTTAGGCTTAAATATTATGTCTTTTACGTCATAAATATCCCCGTTATACTCATATGTTATAAATATACGTCCTATACTAACTGATGGTGCTACTTTAGCTGAAGATTCAGCAGTCAATATATTATTATTAACAGAAAAATTTATAGTATCCCCAAACTTTATTTTATTATAAAGCTCTGCATCTTTACTATATTCTTTTATATCAATTTTAGTTGATTTATTATTTATATCTATTGTTGCAATATCATGGGTTAATTTAGTCTTTACTTCTTTATTTATTTTCTCTATTGGGTCTTTTATATATACCTCTGTCCAATTTTCAATATCTATTATATGAGCCTCAGATATTGAATTTTCTTCTCCATATTCAGTGGTTAGTATTACAATAAGTTCATCTTTTTTATCTTTATTTAAATCTGCAAGCATAAGTATTGGCTTGCAGTCAGGATTTGATACACTCTTCCAGCTTACCTTTTCTTCATTATCTACATATTTTAAGATCAGTCCCTTATACATATCATCTGTCTCATTTGTTGCATATAGAGTTATATCAGCCTCAGGAACTCGCCCTATTACTCTTTTTTCAACAGTTTTTAAATTAAATGAAGCATTGTCAAAAGTAGTACCAACTTTATCTTTTCCGCTGCAACCTACCTGTATAACAAACGCTAAAAAGCAAAACGCCATCAAAAGCCTTTTAGCCATAATAAACACCCCTCATCATTCTGCCTTTTGCTCCCTACCTCTTACCTATTAACCATTATAGATGAAAGATGTTACAGCCTTGTTTCAATATGATATAGGTTTGCCTACATTTTACTCTCCAAACTTATATCCAAAGCCAAAAACAGTATTTATATACTCAGAATTTGAAGGGTCTACCTCCACCTTCTTGCGAAGCCTAACTATATGTACATCAACCGTCCTTGTGTCTCCAAAGTAATCATACCCCCAAACCTTATCTAATATCTCTTCCCTTGTTACAACCCTTCCCTTTGAAGATGCAAGAAACTTTAAAAGCTGAAACTCTTTTACTGTGAGATTTAAAACCTTTCCAGACCTTTTAACAACCTTTTTGTCAAAGTCTATTTCTAAATCTTTGTATGAGAAAGGCTTTTCCCTTTTCTCTTCTGTATCATCCATTCTTCTTATAAGGGCTTTTATCCTTGCTGAAAGCTCCCTCATATCAAAAGGCTTTGTAATATAATCATCTGCACCAAATTCCAGCCCTAAAACCTTGTCCACTATGTCAGATTTAGCCGTAAGCATAATAGTAGGAATTTTGTACTTTGGAGCAATGATCTTTAATATATCAAATCCGCTTATATCTGGAAGCATAACATCAAGTATGAGTAGATCTGGATTCTCCTTTTCTAACTTTTCAATGGCTGTTTTCCCATCTTCTGCAGTTATAACGTTATAACCCTCTCTTTTCAAAAATAAACTCACCATACTTAAAATTGACTCTTCATCATCACATATAAGTATCTTTTTCACCAATATCCCTCCGTTTTTTATACTTTTAATCCATTGGCAGCATAACAGTAAACTTACTTCCCTTATCGATGTCTTTTTCAATTTCAATGGTTCCCCCATGCTTTTCGACAATCTCTTTTGAAATTGCAAGCCCTAGGCCGCTTCCATATATCTGGTAGCTATTAGAACATCTAAAGAATCTATCAAAAACTTTATCCATCTCATCTTTAGGTATTCCTTTTCCATAATCTCTTACACTAAGTACTGAAAATCTTCCTTCCTTTTTTAGGGTTACATCTATCGCTTGTCCTGGGTCTGAATATTTTATGGCGTTATCAATTAGGTTAATTACCACCTGACGTATTTTGGAGTTATCTGCCAATATGACTATTTCGTCTTCTATTGAGCTATTTATTACAATATTAAACTTAGAAGATTTAGAAGCCATATTTTGGATCACGTCCTTTACCATATGCCCAATATTTACCGTGGTTTTATCTATGGACTTTTCAATGCTTTCAAGCCGTGATAGCTCTAAAAGCTCAATAACAAGATCCTTTAAGCGTTTAGACTCTCCATATATGTACTCAACTATTGTTTCATCATATTCTTTATCCTCTTTTAGCATCTCAGTATACCCTATAATAGCTGTTACAGGGGTTTTTAGCTCATGAGATGCATTAGAAATAAATTTTTTCTGTTTTTCTTCTAGTTCCCTATCTTTTGTTATATCACGGAGTATTATTATACAAATATCATTATTTAATGTAATATCGGCTCTTATTATTCTTTTATTAATATGTAAATCTTTTATTATCTGGCCAGATTCAAATGCTTTATCTATAAGAAATTTAAGATCTTCTGGTATGCCACCCCCTATTATTTGGATCGCTCTTATATTTTTAAACAATATGTTTCCCATATAATCAATGGCAACAATTCCTTCATTTAGGTTTGATAGAACCATATCAAGTTTAGCTTTTTCCATATTAATATTATCTATATGATTATTTATTGTCTCAGCCATATCATTAAATGTATCAGTAAGGGATGCAATTTCATCTTTAGTATCTATCTCAACCTTTTTAAAGTTCCCCTCAGAGAATTGCTGTGCAGCATCTGTTAATACGTTTAATGGATCAGTAATGCGAGCTGATATAAAAATGCTTAATAATATCATAATCAAAACAGATGCAATACTGCTTATAAAAAATATTCTTTTGAAAAAGGCTATTGTATTTTCCTCTGCAGATAGTGGATAAATATACTCTACCACTCCAACTACGGAATCCTCATACCTTATGGGTACTGCATAATGGAGTATATCATTCTCAATAAAGTAGGCATTTTTGCCTTCTAGTGAAGATATTACTGCATCATTTAAGTTTGATAATTCAAAAGAGTATTCAAGTATTACACCTGAGGATGCATCTTTTAATAATTTACTTCGATTATATATCCTTACATGCAGATTGTTTTTACTTAAATTAATTGCAATATTTTCTGCATAGTTCTCTACATAAACATTAGCATTGTCCCAATTTGAAGATGGAATAAAAATATCACTATTTGCATATACCTGGTCTGAAAGTCTTGTAATAGTATTTTGTATTATGTAGGTTTTAAATAAATGCAATACAATGACCCCTATTAAAAATACAGACAAAACAAAAACAATAACATAGTAAGTAGATACTTTTGTTCTTATTTTCATATAAGCTTCCTCATCACCCATGTATTTATAGATAATACTATTATAACCCATTTGTGCATCTGTTTGCCACAACTGCAATATAAAAAAGCGTTTTGTAATTTTACCTCGTAGTAATTACAAAACGCTTTTAATATTTTATATTTACTGTTCGTTTTTAAACCGGCTATGTTGAATTGACTTTTTTCTGCTCCAAAATGCCTATTTTTCTCGAATAAGAAAAGTTGATAAAAATAGGCATTTAAGTCGCTGCAAAAAGTAAATTCAACATATCCTGACATCAACACTGTACTAAAACATAGTTATATTTAAGATATTATATAGCCGTATCTGCTTGTTGTGAATTTGCTGTAGTAAACTGGCTATTATAAAGATCCTCGTAGAAGCCTTTCTTTGCCAACAGCTCTTCGTGAGTGCCCTTTTCAATTATTTTGCCGTCATCCATAACAAGTATTAAATCAGAATCACGTATAGTTGACAGCCTATGGGCAATTACAAATGAAGTTCTTCCCTTCATAAGCTCCTCCATCGCCCTTTGAATATAAATCTCAGTTCTAGTATCAACACTGCTTGTTGCTTCGTCAAGTATAAGTATTGCAGGATCTTTAAGTATTGCCCTTGCAATGGTTAAAAGCTGCTTTTGACCTTGAGATATATTAGATGCTTCCTCATTTAAAACTGTATTATAGCCATCCTCTAATGTTCTAATAAAATGGTCTGCATGAGCCGCCTTAGCTGCTTTAATAACCTCTTCTTTTGTTGCCCCCATGCGGCCGTATGCTATATTCTCCATTATAGTTCCATTAAATAGCCACGTATCTTGAAGAACCATTCCGAAAATATTGCGCAGATCTTTTCTTTTTAAATCTCTTAAATCAATTCCATCAATGGTTATACTTCCATCATTTATTTCGTAAAATCTCATAAGCAGGTTTACTAATGTTGTTTTGCCAGCTCCTGTAGGTCCAACAATTGCAATTACCTGCCCTGGCCTTACTTCAATATTCATATTCTCAATAAGCTTAGTATCTCCCTTATATCCAAAATCTACGTTTTTAAAACTTACCTCACCTTTAGGGAATTCTATAATCTTAGCATCTTTTTTATCTTCAGTTTCCTCTACCTCATCAAGAAGCTCAAATACACGTTCAGCAGATGCAACGGTAGACTGTATAATATTTGCAATATTAGCTGTCTGCACTATTGGCTGGTTAAACTGCCTTGAATACTGAATAAACGCCTGAATATATCCTATTTTAATCATACCTTTTGTTACAAATATTCCTCCCATTACTGATACAATTACATACCCAATGTTATTTACAAAGTTTATAAGAGGCATTATGATTCCAGATATAAACTGCGCCTTCCAACCAGCATTATATAGCTCTTCATTAATATTTTTAAACTCTTCTATAGATTCCTTTTCATGGCCAAAGGCTTTTACTATTGTGTGCCCCGTATACATCTCTTCCACATGGCCGTTTAATTCTCCAAGTACCTCCTGCTGCTTAGCAAAATGTTTCTGTGATTTCGATGCCACTCTCATTGTGATGATTGCTGAGAGAGGCAATGTCACAATAGAAATAAGTGTAAGATATGGGCTTATTGTAAGCATCATAATTATGGCACCAACTATTGAAACAATTGCGCTTATAAACTGAGTTATACTCTGCTGCAAGGTGCTTGAAATGTTATCAACATCATTTGTAACACGGCTTAGTATTTCTCCATTAGTTCTTGAATCAAAAAACTTAAGTGGCAGGCGTGAAAATTTATCATTTACATCCTTTCTCATATTATAAACAGTCTCT
>ENA-UOOR01005003-UOOR01005003.1-fermentation-metagenome-genome-assembly--contig:-NODE-5003-length-10072-cov-2.456125_pt1 | contig 10072 bp, 8 predicted proteins | sample MGYA00245780_ERZ724029 | MGnify/ENA primary metagenome ERZ724029 (study PRJEB28704, sample SAMN03018315) | fermentation metagenome | biome: anthropogenic terrestrial biome; feature: soil; material... | reverse complement strand
AACCCGCGCGCCCTTGCACTCTGCTTCTTCTCAGCCATAGAAAGCGCCGCTGAAAACGTAGTATGCTTCCCCGGCTTTCCCATGCCTGAAAGCAGATGGCTCGTAGATATACTTAAAAAGTAACTTTAAGCGCATCGCCCGCGGGCTTTATATACTCCGAGCAAAATTAAGCATAGGCTTTATACCCTTTACCGGCAGCGCCCGTTACTTTTCAGCGGACGCCGCCAATATTTTTTCAGCGCATTTTATGCCGTCGACAGCCGCCGAAACTATGCCGCCAGCATAACCAGCGCCTTCGCCGCACGGATAAAGCCCACGCAGCGACAGCGACTGCATGTCCGCGCCGCGCGTCACACGCACCGGTGAGGAGCTGCGGCTCTCTACGGCGGTCAGCACCGCATCCGGATACGCAAAACCCGGCAGCTTTCTGTCCATAAGCTTTATCCCTTCGCGCATGGAATCCGTTATGAACGGTGGAAGGCACGCGTCAAGCGAGCATGGGGTTACGCCTATGGGGTACGACGGTTTTACTCCGCCTGTGCTTTCAGATGCGCGCTTTAAAAGGAAGTCCTCAACGCGCTGCACCGGAGCGCGGTAATTTCCTCCTCCGAGCATAAAGGCCTTTTCTTCGAGCTTCCTTTGGAAGTACATGCCCGCAAGCGGGCCGCCGCCGCCAAAGTCGCCGGGCGCAACCCCGACTAAAAGAGCCGAATTGGCGTTGGCGCCGTCCCTTGCAAAGCTGCTCATGCCGTTAGTCGCAAGCCTGTTTTCCTCGCTTGCGGCCGCCGCTACAGTCCCGCCGGGGCACATGCAGAAAGTATAGACGCCGCGCCCGTTTTTAAGGTGTACGGCAAGTTTGTAGTCGGCGGCGCCAAGGCGCGGGTCGCCGGCAGATTTTCCGTACTGCGCACTGTCTATCATGTACTGCGGGTGCTCTATCCTCGCCCCTACCGAAAACGCCTTCGGTTCCATCATAAGCCCGAGCGAGCAAAGCATCTCAAGCGTGTCGCGGGCACTGTGGCCAAGCGCCATAACGACGCTGCCTGTCTCTATCTCATAGGCGCCGGCGCCCCGCGTTTCCACTTCAACGCCAGATACAGAGCCTCCTTTTTGAAGGATCTTTGTCATTTTGCTTTCAAAACGCACTTCGCCGCCGAGCTGTATTATGCGTCGGCGTATATTTTTTACAACAGGCGGCAGTTTGTCCGTGCCGATGTGCGGCTTTGCAAGGTACAGTATTTCTTCCGGCGCGCCGGCTTCTGCAAACGCCTGCAGTACCGCGCGCACGCGCACGTCTTTAGTCCCCGTGTTGAGCTTGCCGTCCGAAAACGTGCCCGCGCCGCCCTCGCCGAACTGCACGTTGCTTTCCGTATCGAGTTTTCCTGTACTAAAAAAAAGCCCAACCTGCTTTCTGCGGGTGTCAACGTCGCAGCCGCGTTCTATAACTATGGGTTCCTGCCCGGCTTCGGCGAGGACAAGCGCCGAAAACATGCCCGCCGGCCCAAAGCCGACGACTACAGGGCGCTTTGCGGGCTTTACGCCGGCGGGCACAGCATAGCGGTAAGGCTCCGCTTTTTTGATTTTAGCCCCGTCAGGTTCCCTTACGCAGCCGCACTCGGCATCCACCGTACATATGAAGCGGATGCTGCCCTTTTTGCGCGCGTCAACCGACTTTTTATAAAGCTTAAGCGATTTTATCTTATCCACCGGTACGTTAAGGCGCTTTGCCGCTTTCTTTTTAAGGTCATCCTCCGTACCGTCCAGGCCAATGCTTATATCCGAAATCCTGTACATGCTCTCCCCTGTTCCCGTCAATCGTTAAAAAATATGTAATGTATGATATAAAACTTACAGGCCGCGCGCCGCCGACCGCCCCGCCATGTCGCCGCTCGCAAATGCCCAGTGTAGGTTATACCCGCCGCAAATGCCGTCCACGTTTAAAAGTTCGCCGCAAAGGTAAACCCCGCCGCAGGCTTTTGACGACATGTCCGTGTTTACCTCGCGCAAAGGGACCCCTCCCGCGGTCACCTGCGCCTTATCCCACGAAAGCGTGCCGTCTACGGGAAAGTCCAGCCCCTTTACCGTACCGGCGGCGCGGCGGATCCCGTCTGCGGTAAGTTTTCCGGCCGGCGCCGAAACATCACTTATGGCGCGTTTAATTACCTCCGTGCCGAGAGCCTTGTTTAAAAATCCGTCCGCAAGGCGTCCGGCTGGAAGCTCCGGCATTTCGTAACATTCTTTTTGTAAAAACGCGGCGATATCGTCCCGCGTATATTCCGGCATAAGGTCAAGGCTTATATACGGTTTAGTTTCATTGCCGTACTCACCCGCAAGGCGTGCAAGGTCAAAGACGCATATGCCCGAAAGGCCGCTTTCTGTAAACTGGACTTCGCCCTTTTCGCTTTTCACGCGCTTGCCGCCCGCGCAAAAGGACGCCTCCGCCAGACTGCGCACGCCTTTAAGCGGCCTTACAAGCTTTAAGTCCGTTTTTACCTGCACCAGAGACGGAAAAAGCTTTGTCGTCTTATGCCCGAGCGGCTTAAGCACTGAAAAGCACTTGCCGTCCGAGCCTGACTGCGGGCACGCCATGCCGCCGAAAGCGAAAATAAGCTTTTTTGCGGCGACGCTGCCGTCCTGCGATGAAACGGTAAAACCGTCTCCGCTTTTTTTAACACCGTCCACATCGAACCCGCAAACCATTTCTACGCCGTAAGATTCCATCCTGCGGAGCAGTATATTAAGCACCGATGACGCTTGCATATTGTACGGGTAAACCCTGCCGCCGTCCGTTTCGCGGCATAAAAGCCCCATGCTTTTAAAAATATCCACTACCCTTTCGGCAGGATATTTGTTCAGTACAGGCTTTAAAAGGCCAGTGTCGCCCCTGTACGCTTTTACGTTTACGCCGGTGTTCGTAAGGTTGCAGCGCCCGTTTCCGGTCATAAGTATTTTTTTGCCGGCGCGGGCGTTTTTTTCAAGCACGGCTATGCTTGCAGGCTTCGAAAGCCGCCTGCACTCAGCAGCCGCCGAAACCGCCGCCATCAGGCCTGAAGCACCGCCGCCTATAACCGCTATGTCATACGTTTTCATATTCACCAAACCTGCCCCAAAATTCCGTAGGATACAAGACACATGATAAGGTCAGCCACAGCTGAACCTGCCGCAACCGAAAACAAGGCGTGCCTGAACCTCATGCTCATAAGCGCAGCTACCATAGAGCCTGTCCACGCACCTGTCCCCGGAAGCGGCACCGCCACAAACACAAGGAGCCCGAACGTTTTATATTTTTCTATTTCTTTGCTTTTTTCAGAGAGCTTTTTCTCCGCCTTTCGAACCACTTTGACAAAGCGCGTGTTTTTAAGCCGTCCCATTATCTTCCTGAAAAATAAAAGTATAAACGGTACCGGTAAAAGCGTGCCGGCAAGGCATATGAAAAAAGCCTTGCCCATGTCTACACCTAAAAGCCCTGCCGCCAGCATGCCGCCCCTTAATTCAAGTGCCGCAGCTCAAGCACAGGCAGCGTTGAAATCAAAAATATGATGGTTTCAGGATAAGCGCCGCCGAAAAGGTTTATTATCTGCTGTACAAACTGGTTCATTAAAGACCTTCCATTTAAGTTTTTTTACCTTCGCTCCGGTATTATTATTATTATATCTTACGGCAGATAAACATATATTAACTGCCTATTAATTTTTGGCCTTATCGTAAACCCGTTTTTTGGCAGCGCGGCGCTCACTATGAACCCTTTGAAAAATAAATTGCATATTATTGCATATTGTATATAATAATATTTTAATACGCCAATATGCCGGGTTCCGTCAAAAATGCCGCCGGTTTTTCTCCGGCGGCATTCCCCTTTATACGCCCATAGATTACATCATCGTGACGGTTACGTCGTTTACCGCTTCAAGTTTTGCGGCAGGTATAAAATCGCCGCCGAGTTTTTCGCCGTTAAGTTCTGCCACGGCCTTGCCGCCCTGCGCCCCGTCAGGATTTTTGACTGTTATGTTGAGGACCTTTCCGCGGAATACCTTTTTCATCGTAAAGCTTTTCCATCCTGACGGCACTGACGGGCATATGACAATGCCGTCTATTGCCGGCCTCAGGCCGAGTATGCCCTCGACACAGCCCACCATCATAGTCGTTGCCGTTCCTGTCAGCCAGTGTACGTGTGAACGGCCGAAATTCGGGCTGAAGCCGCCTTCAGTCGACTGCCCGTAAACGTAAGGCTCTATCCTGCGTATCTCGGCGTGCCCGTTCATATCGGCCGGGCTGTTCTCTTTAAAATACATGAACGCCTTGCCGCCGCGCCCAAGAAGAGCCTCCGCAAGCACCAGCCACCCCTGCGACTGCGAGAAGATGCCGCCGTTTTCCTTTGTGGAAGGGTTAAAAAGGAGCATCCTTGCGCCGTCAAAGGCATGGTTTTTGTACGGAGGGTCCATGATGGCGGCGCCGTACTTTGTGTTAAGCCTTTTTTCTACCGTATCCATAGCTTTTATGCATTCTTCTTTTCCGGCGCAGCCGCTTATAACCGCCCATGACTGGGGGTTAAGCCACATATTTGCTTCCGCATCGTTTTCAGAGCCTACTTTTTCGCCGCTGTCACGTATGCCGCGTATGAACCTGTCGCCGTCCCAGCAGTTTTCCAATATAATATTTTTAAGCTTAAGCGATTCATTCTCAAGCGTGTTCAGGCAGTCCGTATCTTTTTTCAGCAGAGCAAATTTCTTAAGTATCTCCATTGCGTAATAAAGCTGAAAGGCTACGAAAACCGACTCGCCCTTTTCGCCCATGCGCAGGCAGTCGTTCCAGTCAGCAAAAAGGCCCGCAGGCAGGCCGTGCGCCCCGCTGTGCCCGAGGCTGAAAGACACGGCGCGTTTCAAATGCTCATAGACAGTGCCTTCCCCTTTATCCGCGAACGGCACCGTTTCGCCGAGGAATTTTGTATCGCCTGTTTCGCATATATATTTCCATACTGTAGGGAACAGCCACAGTGCATCGTCCGCGCGGTACGGGTCGTAGTCGTAGCCCTCATCGCCCGGCAGCTTCACATGCCCCGGCTTATGGTCAAAAGCGACGAGCGGCAGGCCGGCGCCGCTGCTCGTCTGGCCCGAAAGCATGAGGCGGAGCCTGCCAAGAGCCATCTCCGGCGCAAGGTGCAGTATGCCCTGTATATCCTGCACGGTGTCACGGTACCCGTAGCCGTTGCGCAGGCCGCAGTAAATGAACGACGCCGCGCGCGACCATATATATGTAATAAAGCACTCGTAGGGGTTCCACGTGTTCACCATATTGTCAAAATTTCCGTCAGGCGTATGCACCTCAAGGTTTCCGAGCTTTAAGCGCCAATATGCCTTAAGTTCTTCCAGTTCGGCGTTGGCTGCGGATACATCGCCGTAGCGCGCCGATATTTGTTCCGCTTCCTTTTCCGGATGCATTCCGAGCAGGAAACAGAACTCACGGCTTTCTCCCGGGGCAAGCGTTATGTCAGTCTGAAGCGCCCCGCACGAGTTGCCGTTGTAGTTGAGCGTGTTGCCGCAGCAGCCGGCTTCAACGGCCGCCGGGTTTGCGTAAGAGCGGTAGCTGCCTATGAATTTTTCACGGTCGCCGCAGTATGACGACACATGTGAACCCGAAAGGGCAAAAAAGCGCTCTTTGCCGTTTGAGCCGTCAGGTTTTTTGCCGCAGTTTTCGTTTACGGTCTGCAAAATCATGTTGTTGTTTTTAAAGTACGTCCTCGTTATGAACTGCGTGTACTGCAGGTTTACGCCGTCCTGCTCGTAATTGTTTTCAGACGTGAATTCCGCGTACCCCGTAACCGACAGCCTGCGCTGGGTTTTTCCGGTATTTTTAATTTTTACGCGCCAGACCTCATAAGTTTTTCCGAGCGGCACATAGTAGAGCACTTCCGTCTTTATTTCGGAGTAAAGCGAAGATATAACCGTGTAAGAGGTGCCGTGGCGGCACTCGCTCTTAAACCTGTCAAGCGGCTTGCCCACAGGCTGCCATGAAGCCGACCAGTAATCCCCGCTCTGCCTGTCGGAGATGTAGACATACCTGCCGGGCTGGTCGTTAAAATTAAACCTGTACCTTATTATCCTGCCGTTGGCGCCCGACTTTGCAAAGCTGTACCCGCCGGCGTTGTTTGAGATTATCGCACCGTACTCCGGCGAACCGAGATAGTTGGCCCACGGCGCGGGCGTGTCGGGTTTAGTTATGACATACTCCCTGTCGGCCGCGTCAAAATATCCGTACTGCATAATTGCCCCCTTATTCTTTTGCGTAATTTTCCTTTTAAAATATCTTAAACGAAAATATTTTCGCTATGGTTCCTATTTGTTATAATCGCCTATTTTCAACGTACCTCATAAAACATGCGCCTCCGTATTGTACACATTTACGCCCTAAAAGCAAGGCATGCCCGGGATAAAATTTATATGCGCGGGGATAAATAAACAAAAGCCGTGATAAAATACGTTGCCGCCCCCCGCATATGCCATAAAACGCAATTAAAATATTAAAGCTTGATTTTTTATAATTAGATGATATAATAACAATAGTTCTTGTTTTTCGGCTTTTCTCTTTAAGATGAATCGAGGCGCGTGTAAAATGAAAAACAATGCCGGCCACAAAACCGAGGGCCGCACCATCGCTGCGCGTATCCTTGCGGCGCTGTGCGCTGTACTCATAGTCGCCTCGGTCGTGCTTTTTTCTTTCATGTAGAGGGCCGCGCATACGCATAAATTTATTTTTTTGCAGGCCCATGGGTTAGCGTTAGCTAATTAGCCGCATCCGGCACGCCGTCCGCTTAAAAGCGGCCTGCGCGGGCCAATAAAACAAAACGGAGGAATAAATATGAAAAAAGAAATACTGCTCAGCATCGAAGGCATGCACTGCCCTATGTGCGAAAAGAACCTTGAAAGCGCCCTTAAAGAAACCGAAGGCGTCAAAAAAGCAAAGGTAAGCCTTGCCGGCAAAACAGCAAAAGTTACGTTCGACGATACAAAGACGGACGAAAGCAAAATTTCGGCTGCCGTCGCGGAAGCCGGATATAAAGTTGTGTAGGTGAAAAAATAATGAAAGAAGTCGATGTAAAAATCGGCGGCATGCACTGTGTAATGTGCGCAAACGCCGTATGCCGTGCCGTTAAAAAGACAAGCGGCGTAAGCGGCGCCGACGTGAGTTACGCTTCCGAATCGGCACATATAGTCTACGACGAAAACAAAACTGATATAAAAAATATCGCCAAAGCCGTAAAAAAGGCCGGGTACAGCGTTATAGAGGACGAGTCAAAGTACAAAAAGCGCGCGTTTAAAATACTTATGGCAAGCTTCGTCTTTTCAGCCGTACTCACGCTGCCGTTTCTTATATCGATGATTTTAATGCTTGCGGCGCCGCAAAGCGCGGCCTTTATGCTCCTGCACGACGCGCGCCTGCAGTTTGTACTGGCGACGCTCGTCGAGTTCGGCGTCGGATGGCGCTTTTTCAGGGGCGCTTTCGACTCCATACGCGGCAAAAGCGCCAATATGGACGTCCTCGTAAGCCTCGGCACCCTCTCGGCCTACATTTACAGTACTTATAACCTTTTTTCAGGCGGCAAAACATTTTACTTTGAAGCATGCGCCATGGTAATAACGCTCGTTTTTTTAGGTAAAATATTCGAGGCGAAGGCAAAGTCCCGCGCCGACTCCGCAGTCGACAGCCTGCTCAGGCTCCAGCCTAAAAGGGCTACCGTCATAAAGGACGGCGTGGAGGTAAGCGTTTCAACAAAAGACATAAGGCCAGGCGACACAGTACTCGTCCGCCCGGGCGAAGGCGTAGCGGTTGACGGCGTTATAGCAGGCGGATGCTCCGCCATAGATGAAAGCATGCTTACAGGCGAAAGCATACCCGTCACAAAAGGCGAAGGCGACAGCGTCTTTGCCGGTACGGTAAACAGGCAGGGCGCGTTTACTTTCAGGGCAACCGAAACCGGCAGCGGCACAATGCTGTCGTCCATTGTAAAAATGGTCCGTACGGCGCAGCAGAGCAAACCGCCTATACAGGACCTTGTGGACAAAGTCGCCAACGTTTTTGTACCTGCCATACTCGGCATCGCCGCAGTAACATTTATAGCTGTCATGCTTACTTCACACAATATGCCTACGGCAGTAAGCCGTGCCGTAGCCGTACTCGTCGTCGCCTGCCCGTGCTCGCTCGGCCTTGCTACACCCACAGCGCTTATGGTAGGCACCGGCATGGCGGCTTCAGGCGGTATACTCATTAAAGACGCCGGAGCGCTGCAGTACGCTTCAAAAATAAACACCGTCATACTCGACAAAACAGGCACCGTAACAAAAGGCGAGCCGCAGGTTACGGACTTTAAAGTCCTTTCGGGCGATGAAAGCGAACTCCTAAGGCTGGCAGCGGCGACCGAAAGCCTTAGCGAGCACCCTGTAGGCAGGGCGGTTTACAGTTTCGCCGCGGAGAAGTCCGCGTCTGTGCCGCCGACCGAAAACTTCACCGCCAAAACCGGCAGCGGCGTTACGGCAAATGCGGAGGGTAAAAGCGTATACATCGGCAAGCTTCAAAATGAAACCGCGTCAGAATTTGAACGCGAAGGCAAGACGGCTGTCGTAATGACTGTTGACGGCGTACCGTCGGCTGTTTTCGCAGCTGCCGACGCCATAAAGGAAGACTCCGCCGAAGCGGTGCAAAAGCTTGTTTCAAGCGGCGTGAACGTCGTCATGGTAACAGGCGACAACGAAGCGACGGCGCGCGCAGTAGCCGAAAAGGCAGGTATAAAGGAAGTAGTTGCCGGCGTGCTGCCGGGCGGCAAGCAGGAACAGATAGAGAGGTTCAAAAAAAGCGGCGGCGTTGTCGCCATGGTAGGCGACGGCGCTAACGATGCGCCTGCCCTTGCCGCCGCCGACATAGGCATGGCGCTCGGCACAGGCACTGACGTTGCCGCAAACGCCGGTTCTATGGTGCTTATGAGCGGCAGCCTCAGCGACGTGCCTAAGGCCATAAACCTTTCTAAAGCAATAATGCGCAAAATAAAGCAGAACCTTTTCTGGGCTTTCATTTACAACTCGCTTGGCGTGCCTCTCGCGGCCTTCGGCATACTTAACCCGATAATAGCAGGCGCGTGCATGGCTTTCAGTTCCGTTTCGGTAGTTTCAAACTCACTTTTGCTAAAGCGCGCCAAAATATAAAACGTTCCTGCGCCCGCAACAATACGATATAAACCTTACGCCTCCGGAAAATGCTGCGGCAGCATTTTCCGGAGGTTTTTTTTGCGCGGGTCATGTTGACAAAATGCACGGAAATGCTATATTTAATATGTTAAATATCATCCTTCGGGAAGCGTTTTACATGAATGAATATCCCATCGCCGCCATAACGGCGCTTAAGCGCGTTTACGCGATATGTGCGGCCGGCAGTAAAAAGCGCTCCGTGGCTTTAATTTTATTTCAAACAATATTAAAATAATTTTAAGGAGTAACTGAAATGGATGTAAAAATAGCCCATGCCGCCGTTTACGCTGTAGACCTTGAAAAGACTAAGGACTTTTACGTAAAGTACTTCGGCGGCAAATGCGGCGGCATTTACAGGAACAAAAGCGGGTTTTCAAGCTATTTTATTTCGTTCAGCGGCGGTGCGAGGCTTGAAGTAACACACTCTGCCAACCTGCAGAAGCGGGCGTACGCAGAGTACGGAAGCGGTTTCAGCCACATCGCTTTTTCCGTAGGCAGCAGGGAGGCAGTCCTTCATACGACAAAGAGCATAACTGACGGCGGGTACCCACTTTACAGCGCGCCCAGGCTGACAGGCGACGGGTACTTTGAAAGCTGCGTCGGCGACCCTGACGGCAACAGGGTTGAAATAACCGTATAGCGTATTTTTCCGCGCGCGTCATGTGTTTAAAAGGCCTCTGCATAAAACATAACAAAAAAGTTAAATAATTTATTAAATTTATGGTTATTTCTACAAAAGTAAAATTTTTGTGTTTTATTATGTTAAACTTAAGGAAATATGGCAGGCATCAAGGCTCCGGTGGTTTGCAGTAACGGCGGAAACGCAATCGTGTTGG
>ENA-UOOR01005002-UOOR01005002.1-fermentation-metagenome-genome-assembly--contig:-NODE-5002-length-10072-cov-4.216931_pt1 | contig 10072 bp, 1 predicted proteins | sample MGYA00245780_ERZ724029 | MGnify/ENA primary metagenome ERZ724029 (study PRJEB28704, sample SAMN03018315) | fermentation metagenome | biome: anthropogenic terrestrial biome; feature: soil; material... | reverse complement strand
AAAAGGAGGTCAAAATGAAACCAAAAAGGGTAATTTCCGCACTTCTGGTTTTTTGTATGCTGCTTACGATGTTTTCGACTAACTTCAACTACGCGTTTGCAGCAGAAGATACCAGCATGGCGGACATGGATGCATTGGCAGCATTAGGTATAGACACAAGTGCTGCACCGGAAGGATTTGATGCAGATTCTACTTCAAACCCCTACGGAAAAGACACGATAGCTGTTAATCCGGTGAAAGAATTGTATGTATTGGGACTGAATGCAAAAACTTCAATTTTATCATCAATAGAAGCTGCAAAAGAAGGTGACCCGGCTACAAAGACAGTTGAGATGAATATCAGTAATTACTTGGCAGGTACAATTTACGGTCACAGCAATAACACCGGCAAGACTACAAAAGATATAATGAAGACAAAGAATGCTATGACCATTGCTTCCGGCACAACATATGCTTCCGGCTTATACCAATACTTAAGCGGAATTTATATGGGATACTATCTGCAGACTGATCAGTATCAAATAACTACCAATCTTAACAGTACATCAACAGGAGAATTCAATATTGCATCGTCAAAAACAGCCAGCGGAAACTTTGATGGAAACAAGGAAGGTAAAGCCGTTCAAAATGTTTTGCTTTACACCGGTAAAAACAGCCAAGACGGCGGATTGTACATGAGAATCGGAGACACATACACCGGTGGTTCGGAAGCAGGCAAGTACGGCAGTGCTATACAATTGATTCCAACAACCAAGACAATTGGTAATCCCAATTATTTGGTAACTGATGTAAAAGAAAATTTTGCAACCGACCCATATCTTATGCAAAATTATCTGCAAGTGACTACGGGAGATTATGACGGGGACGGCATAGATGAAATAGCTGTATTCATACCCGAATTAAACAACTCGCGAATTGTAGTTTACAAACTGAAAACCACCTCAGGGCAAGGCAGTACAAAGTATAAAGATGCCGGAGAGTGGGATATAGCTTGGACATATTCATTAAAAGAATCCGGTTATGTATCCAATATGGTTTCTCTCGTTTCCGGTGATTTCAACGAAGATGGAATTACCGACTTAGGTGCTGCATGGGGATACTATTACGGACCGGATAACAACAAGGGAAGCAAGGCGGTTGTAATGTTTGGCTCAAAGGGAAAAATGTTGCAAAAATCTCAAGAGTTTGATTTGACATTCGAACATCCTAACTATGGGCAATCTGGTATAGTTCGTGCTTCATTCACATTCGGCGACTTGGTGGGAAGCGGCTCAAACCTGTTGGTTTTAGGCGGTCAGTCAGATGCAGATTTAAAAAAGGGCAATATGGATTCTCGATATGTAGCAATCTATAACTGGAACGGAACATCCTTTGTTCCAAGCATCAGTCAGAATTTCGATTTATTTGCAAAGGATGATGACGGGAAATTAATAAACAGCGGTATGGCGATAAATACTAACGGAAGGTTTTATTCATCACCACTGTGTCCTGCAAACTTAGCCGTTATAAAACAAGGGCTTAACGAAATACCATATTTGTATTTAGACAGCTTGCAGATTCAGTACGGTGACAAGGGGCTGGAAATAATTGCTCCGTTAGATCAGCATGGATCCAATCAAGGAAACAGTTCTTACTATGTTGAGTACGGCGCTGTTTCGGGAGACATGGCAGGTCTTGGATATGACACCTTGGTCACAATGCAGCAAACATTGTCATCCATAGAAACAGTTGGCGATATACGTTTTAGCTGGTACTATCAGAATTGGTTTTATAAGTTTCTTGGCATCAAAACATATTATTTCACCGAACCAACTGATTCATGCCAAAAACTTACACCCGGCAAAACATATATGGCTGTCATGGACTTCAAAGGCGAATATACAAGCAAGTCGGATGTAGATGCTTCAACATCAATTTGCATGCAAAATACCGATGATGATACATCCTATATGCAGTATACAGGCAAGCATTATTTTACTTATTCAGACCCTAAAATTTTGGCTGTACTTGCATCTCCCCCATATTTTTCAGACCTTTTGAACAGAGATGATTTATCAGGGAACTACGCTGAATCAACAACAAGCTATTCATCCACCACAGGGGAGGGCAGCGGAGATACATTTAACACAACAATAGAAGTAGGTGCCTATGTAAGCTTCGAGCAATCTTTCTCGGTGTTCGGAGTAGAAGTTGCAAAAGTTGAGGCTGAGGTATCAGTAGCTGCAGGCTTTACCTACGAAACGGAAAAGACAAGCACTTTGGAGCAGACAGTATCCTACAGTGCCACTTCCGGCGAAGACATGGTTGCATTTTACTCAATTCCTCTTGAAATATATGAATACACCGCATACACAGCAAACGGAGACGGCACATATACAAAGCAGGCAATGACGGTAAATATACCTCGTACTGCCGCAGTGCAGCTTTTGACACTTGATTACTATGAAAGTATAGCGAAGGATTATGATATTCTTCCTCAAATTTCAGGGGAAATTCTTACCCATACATTGGGAGAACCGGGAAGCTACAGTTCAAGCGAAGGCGGTTATTTGAAACCTTTTGTATACGGCGGTGACTGGGCAAGAGTGGGTTACAGCGGCGCAGGCGGCGGAGCATCGATTTCACAAGAAATAGCAATGTCTGAGGAAAGCTCGAAAAGCTACACCATATATGGTAAAATTGATACGAAAGCAGGAGCCGGCGCAGGCGGAGTAACGGTTGGAATTACCGTAGGTGCCGAAGTCGGGGGAGGATGGGTTAATACAACCACCTCAGGTAACAGCTTTTCAGGTGAAATTCAAAACATGCCGGCAGAAGCCGAAGAATACGGATACAGTCACATTTGGAAAATCTTTTCATACTTGTATGATGACGGTAAGGTAAACTTCCCCGTGGTTAATTATCTCGTCAGAGATGTAGTTGCTCCTCCGTCACTTCCGAAGGACTTCAAGCAGAATGTGGAAAAAACAACGGACACACAAATAGCGCTTACCTGGACATATGATAAGATGGTGGCAGGCTTCCAAATTTACAGATACTATGAATTCCCTGACGGCTCAGGAAGCTATGAGCTTAAATTTGTGCCCATGACCGACGGTGAATTAAAAAGTGACGGGTTGTACCACTTTGAATACATTGATAAAAATTTAAGCCCCTATACCGATTATCAGTACCAGATTCAGACTGTGCGGGCTTCTGTTCCAAACAACAGTATTCCAGGTGAAGTATTGCAGTTAAGGACAAAGACTGATGTAGGATATCCTGAATACACAATGGAAGGCTTGGACGATGACGGATATTTGAGAATTTATCCCGATTCTGATTCCACAATCAAAGTTTTGGTAAACAATGCCGAAGATTATCCTGCCGGAATTTCATATCAGTGGCAGAAATATGCAGGTGGTGTTTGGAGCAATATAAACGGCAGAACAACCAATCAATTGAGGTTTAGCTCATCAGGCGTTGCCGATCAGGCATCCTACAGATGCAGGACAAATGTAATATATTTTGATGAGGTCAGAGGGGATGAATACTACATTTCTTCTTATTCTCCGGAATTCAGCACACTATACAGCAAGAGAACACCTGTAATTATTACTGACAGCTTTAAAGCCACAATCTTTAAGACAGGTACAGGGGGAGACGGCTTAAGACTTAACATTGACTTGGTATCAGGAAATACAAATCATTTTCAAGCTCCTACCGGAAATGTTACATTTACCGTAAAAGGAACGGATTACAATGCTGATTATACGGTAGAACTGAAAAAAAGCGCAACGCCAATTTCGGAAGGTACATATAAAGGAAAATATGCTTCAAATGCAACTAAGGATGTTTTGAACTTGCCAGACGGTGTTTATGAAATAAGTGCATATTACGGAGGAAGCAGAGTATTTAAATCTCTGACAACAATTGAAAACATAACTTCACTTATCGGGGAAAGCGGTTATCAGTTGCTTCTTAGCAAAGGTACAACACAGTCTGTATCATTTAACTATGGGGATTATATAACTCCGGAAGTGAGAAAGGTTGAGAAAACATCATCAACCACAACTTCAGCCGGCATAACTTACCATTTGGACAATGAAGACGACGAATTGGAATTAGAAGCAGGAAAATTCAAAACTCCTAATGTGGGAAGCTACACATTAAAAGTAAAACACAACGGCATTGTGTTAGTGGAAAAGGCATTTACCGTATCGCCGAAGAATATAACAGTAAAAGCAGAAGATAAAGATGATGTGGGCAAGGGATATGTTTTACCAGATAATGAGCCTAAATTAGTGTTAATTTCATCTGACATGGCATTTGAAGAAGAGTTAGCAGATTTAAAATTAGGTATAACTGCAAGGAATACCGCAGGAAATGTCATAACACTTGACAACAGCACAGACCCGGGTAATTACACAATTATAGGTAACACCACATCAGAAACAGTACCTGAAATTTACAAAAACTATAATGTAACATTTGTTTCCGGCATATACACAATTATTGGTCAGAAGTACTATGTAACGCTCGCAACCGAACAATATCAGGGAAGGGATGTAGGAACCATTACATTGGCAAACTCTGTTGACGGCAAAGGAGCAGAATTCAGTGCCGGTACAGAGCTAATGTTCTATGCAGCGCCTTATGCAGGATATGAGGTGGATTCATGGAGTATTGTAGTTACAGACAAAGGAACGGTAATTCCTATCGATTCATCACAGCTCAACGCTTCAAAAACACGTCTTTCCTATACAATGAAAAGTGAACCTATAACTGTTACGGTTAAGTTTAAAAAATCAGAAACCAGGTTGTTAACCGCAAAGATAGGAGAAGGTACAATTACTTGGAATGACCCTTCATTTACAGACGGTGCTATAGTTTCCAACGGAGCTGAAATCAATTTTACGGCTATTCCTGCAGCAGGATACACCTTCAAGGAATGGAGAATAGAGCAAGGAGGAGTTATAAATGTCAGAGACGGCAATATAAATTCCGACGGTTCAAATACGCTGAACTTTACAATGGGAAATATGTATACCACAGTGAGGGCAGTATTTGAAAGAGACAGCTATACCATAACTATGTCCGACAATTTGGAGGCGGTATACAAATTCTTTGATGACTATGAAGGAAAAGAAGTTGAAAGGGTTGTATACAGCAGCTCCAAAATAGTGGGAGACACAAAAGTGTTGGTAAAAATAAGAGCAGGCTATTCGGCTGCGGACAGTGTATGGGAAGTTAACGGTGTTGAAAAAGATGTTCCTACAGGCGAATATTCATTTGTCATTAAGGAAAATACATCGATTTCTGCTGATACGGTGCAGCAGCGATACACCATAAATACCGAAGCTGAAAACGGTACGATTACAGTTAAAATCGGGAATGATGAACCAATTGTTTCCGATAAGAAAATAGAAAATGTTCCGGGAGGCTCCAAAGTAGTATTTACTGCGGTTCCGGCACACGGCTACGCATTTGACCGCTTTGAAATTGAAGGTACAGACAAATATACACAAAGCAGCAATGTACTGACTATAAGCGAATTGGGTGCAAATATAAAAGTAAATGCCATATTTACAAAAAGCACAGATTACACAATAGAAGTAAGCTACGGCAGCAGAGCGAAAATCAGCTACGTACTTTATGACACCATGGGCAACGAAGTTGACAGAGACATAGTAAACTCAGGCAGCAGCATTGAAGCAAGCCAGGGTGACAAAATTACATTAATTGTAACTCCTGATGCCGGATTCATGGTTGACAAATGGACAGTCAATGACATTGTAAACGACACAAACAGCAAGACTTATGATTTAGTCAATATCTCAAAAGATATGACAGTATCGGTTGACATTATTTCTCAGGTTAGCTATACGGTAAATTACGAAGCAGTCACAGGTGGAAGCATAACATCAGCCACAAGTGACGGAAGGGAATTTGAAACCGGCGACGTAGATGTGGGAGGAAGTTCTAAAATAGTTATTAAATCAGCTCCCGATACAAATAAAATGGTGGATTACTGGACATTTAACGGTCAGGTTATAAAAAATGAAGATGGAGTAACTTTTGTAGGGAAAACCCTTGCAATTGAAAGCCTTTCTTCTAACCAGCCAACCGTTGAAATTAAAGTATATTTCACAGAACATGCTGAATATACCGTTGAATACAATGAAAACAATGCAGATATTGACGGAGAATTCACTCCTGATGACGCTCTTGTTGATGGCAATGTAAGAGAAGGCGCCAAAGCAGTATTTACGGTTACACCTGATAATGGCTACAGAATTGTAAGTGCCGAAATAAATGTTGAAAACTTAGAAACAGTTAAAAATACCGGAGACCCGGATGATGAATACGGCACATGGGTATTAACACTCAATGAAGTTAACAGCAATTTAATCGTAACTGCATCAGCAATGAAAATTTATTCAATAACCATTGATGATGTTAACGGCGGAGAATTCGGCAGTATGACCGAAACAACATATCCGTTACAGGCAATAGCAGGAGAAAAAGTAATAATTAAGCCATATCCAGACCTTGACAGCACCTTTGTCGGATGGAATGTATATGATGAAGATGATAACCCGCTAAGTATTTCATATATCGGCGGAGAATTCTCATTCACGATGCCTGAAGGTAATGTTACGGTATCCGGTGAATTCAAAGACATAAGCACCGTGGATATTGACATTGAGGTATATGATATCAACAGTGAAGCGGAAGGAGGATTTAACGGCACATTCTCCGCAATAATTTACAGAGAAGGTGTGAGCGGTTATCCGGAAGTAATTGCCTCAAGCACTACATCAGGAGCAATTTCTAATGTAAACAGAGGTTATACAGACGAATATGTTTCATGGCCGGCAACAAGACTGATAATTAATGCAGAGCCTGATACGGATTACAGAGTATTAAAATGGAAGGTAAATGGGATTACTTACACATCACCTCTTGATTTCCCTGTACCGTCGGATTCTATGAGTGAATTTATCATGGATGTAATTGATACTAAGGACATAAGCATTATAATTCAGTTTGAGCAGATAGGAGAAAGAATATACTACGGAGTTGACGGGGGTAACGGAAGAATAGTATCCGCTATAAACGAAGACACCGGCAATGAATTTATCAGCGGAAATTCAGTTACAGAAACCACTCTGACATTTGAAGCAAAAGCAAATGAAGGCTATGAAATTGAAGCGTGGTTAGTGAACGGCGATGTTGTTAAGAGCGGTAATTTCGGATCTTATCAATATGAAGCTGATGGAATACACGGTGCAGATATAAAAGTAAGATTTGCACGGGTACCGTTTACGGTTAAATACAGCGGAGTTAACGGAAAAGTAACAAGTGAGCAGGTTGAAAGCGGAAAGACTGTACGTGGAGACACTCAGGTGACATTTACAGCGGAAGCAAATCCAGGATATAAGTTTGACAAATTCGGCATAACAGGAAATTCAACCGCCTCATCCACATCAAATCCTATGACAATTAAAATAACTGCCGATACAAATGTTGCGGCAAACTTTGTACCATATGCAAATTGTGTAATAAATTACAGCGTTACCGGAGGAAACGGAACATTGACGGCAGCAAAAGGTGAAGCTGCATTTGCAAGCGGAAGTTTGGGAGCAGGCGATGAAGTGATAGTATTAACAGCTCATCCAAATGCTAATTACACAGTTAAGGAATGGATTGTTGACGGTAAAAAAGTGAGCGCTTCTCCAACCTATGAGTTGAAAGTAAGCAAATTAACACATAATGTAAGCGTGGAATTTGAACGCTCGCACTATGTAATAAACTTCAGCCAGGCAGGCGGCGGAACCATAACTGGTACTTCAGGCGCAGCGGCAATCCAGAGCGGCGCAAGCCTGAAAAAAGGAAGCAGTGCAGTATTTTCTGCAGTTCCGAATCCGGGCTTCCAGGTGCAGACATGGCGACTCAATGGTAAAGACATAGCAGGCACCGAAGAAAAAACAACATATACTTTAAGCAATATATCTTCTGATGAAGCGATAGACGTTGTGTTCGAGCCCATACCGGAATACATTATAACAATAATTAAAACCGGAACAGGGGCAGGTACGTTAAAAGCATATGTAAACGGTGTTGAAACATCAATAGTAAACAATTCTCTTACCGTTAAAAATCACGACAAAGTTGAGCTTGTTGCATATCCAAAAGATGAGTACAACAATGCAGCCTGGTCATTGAGCGGAGTATCTTCAAATATTGACGGCAATAAGGTAACTCTGAACGATGTGACTGATAATGCGGTTGCAACCGTAAAATTCGGTGTGGAAGAGTTAATAACTGTTGAAGCATATGTCAGGACAGAAGACGGAGAGCCGGCAAATGGAAAAATGATTGTTAAAGCAGGCTACGGAGATAATTTGGAAACACTTAATGCCGTTGACACAACAGTAAATGTAACAAAGGGAAAGACAGTTCAATTTACGGCAATTCCCGATGAAGGATACAAGGTAAAGCAGTGGGTAATAAATGGTGTTGCTATAGATGATTTCAAAAAAACAATAGTGAGATTGCCTGATACCAACATTAAAGCAGAAGTATATTTTGAACTTGCACTTTATTACAATGTACCTGTAAGCAGCAGCGGTTATACCGTTACAGTAATAGAAAGAATTCCTGACGAACCTGAAAACAATCCGAATTCAGTGATGAGAAACGGTACTGTAACCTTTAAGGTTTCACCTGAAACAGGTGTATATTTTAAACAGCTTACAATATCAGGAGTGGATTGCTTGACTCAGACCGGCAGCCCTGCAGGAACAGTTGAAAATATTGTTAAGGTTGTAAAAAACAACAACAATTACGCCATAACAGTAGACAATGTAACTGATGATATAGAGTATGCAATTGCTACAGCCATACCCGTTGTTAAGATTAAAGCTGCGGAAAACGGTAAAATAACAGCTACCTATTCATACATTGATGATTCTTCTCAGGTACAGACAATAACCGTTAATAATGGTGATGATGTACCGGCAGGAGCGGAATTAACAGTAAAAGCAGTTGCAGACAGCGGATACAAATTTGCATCCTGGGGAGATTACGCATACGGCAAGAGCGGAAGCCAAATTAAGCTGACAGTGCCAAACAATGATATTACAATATCAGCCACCTTTGCGGTTGCAAGCGGTGGAGGGGACACACCTGGCGGTGGCGGTGGCGGCGGCGGTGCACCGGCGGCAATAACTTATACAATTAAGGCAACGGCCGGCTACGGCGGAATCATTACACCTAAATCCTCTACTGTTGAAGTAGGAGGAAGCCAAACATTTACCATAATTCCCAACGAAGGATTTGTAATAAGAGATGTATTGGTAAATGGTGCCAGCGTAGGTGCCGTATCGACTTACACCTTCAGCAATGTGGATAAAGACTCAACCATAGAAGCTATATTCGCTCAAAAGCTTACAACCATAGAATTCACCGATGTTGAAGATAATGATTGGTTTGCAAAGTCCGTTGAATATGTAGTAGGATTAGGTTTGTTCAAAGGAACTTCCGAAGATACATTCTCGCCTTACATTTCCATGACAAGAGGAATGTTTGTTACAGCGCTCGGAAGATTGTATGAATATATGAACAATACAAGCTTAGGCATACCGCAAGGTTTACCATTCAGTGATGTTTCATTAGTACAATACTATGCACCTGCTGTTAAATGGGCAAGTGAAAACAATATAATCAGCGGTTATGAAAACGGAGAATTCAAGCCGGATGAACCTATAACAAGAGAGCAAATTGTTGCAATTATGTACAGATTTGCTTTATATGCAGGTCTCGACACTACAAGCACAACTGATATTACTTCATTTGCCGACTGTGAAGACACTTCCCCATGGGCTGCTGAAGCACTCAGGTGGGCAGTGGGTTCAGAAATTATGGGAGGCAGGACTGACGGAACATTAGATCCTCGGGGATTGGTGCAAAGATGCGAAGTAGCGGCAATCCTCCATAGATTCATTGAGAATTTAATTAAATAAACTCACAGCATAAAAAATAAGTAGCGCCTAAGATATCAATATATATGATACTTAGGCGCTACCTA
>ENA-UOOR01005001-UOOR01005001.1-fermentation-metagenome-genome-assembly--contig:-NODE-5001-length-10073-cov-15.584348_pt1 | contig 10073 bp, 8 predicted proteins | sample MGYA00245780_ERZ724029 | MGnify/ENA primary metagenome ERZ724029 (study PRJEB28704, sample SAMN03018315) | fermentation metagenome | biome: anthropogenic terrestrial biome; feature: soil; material... | reverse complement strand
CAATAGATGTTCCTGAGCCCTTTCAATTACTGATGGGTGTGCACTATTAAAACGTCTGTCTGCGGATGAACATACAACAATATACTTAGGATTTGAAATATCAAGCATTGCTTGAGGCATACCATCTATTTGCCCATGGTGAGTAACCTTCAATATTTTGCTCTCCAAACTGTTGCCATATTCACTGTATAACTCATCCCAGCCTTGTGTCTGATCCCCCGTAAGCAAAGCAGATACTTCACCTGATTCCACTCTAAAAGCCAAGCTTGAGGAGTTCCCTAATGAATCAAGCTTATAAAAAAGACATTCAGCCTTCTTTAAATCCTGCTCTTCCCGGAGCTCACAAAAAAGATTCGATATTTCATTTTGGACTGAAACAGTCGGAGATAAAATATCCATGACAATATCATGCTCCAGTTTAATTTTCCCGTTTACTTTCCCTATTTGCTCAATGGGTATATTTTTCTTACAGCACTGATCAAGGATTTTTGCATAACTACTCAATGCATTTATAAAGAGCATACCACTCTCATTACCGGCTACAACAGGAGAAAACCTTTTTACTATGTCACTTGTACTTTTAAGCGGTTTAACGTTTATCCATATTTTTTTTACCTGTAAACTTTCTATTATGTTTACAAGACCACTCACATGATCATCATGCAGATGGGTAATTATTAATAAATCTATTTTGTCATATCCGAGCTTTTTTATATAATCCTCCACCCTAATGGTTCCAGGCGCAAGATACTCGTTGGGACGGTTTGTGCCGCCATCAACAAGGATCACAAAATTGTCTTTTATTAATAAAATTGCTTCACCATACCCTACATTTATAAAGTGTATCCTCATTTTTTCCCTCTTACCGCCTGTTGTGAAAAGATTTTTTAATATACTGGCTTGCTAAAACCAATATAATGATAGTCATAATTATCGCAGCAGCAGAACCATACCCCACTTTTAAGCCTTTAACACCATATTGATATATGTATTGTGTGATGGTAGCTGTGGAATTTGCAGGTCCACCCTTAGTAAGAATGTTTACCTTATCGAACAGGCGGAAAGTATCAATTACTCTTAACAGTATAACCATGATAACCCCACTTAATATATTAGGAAGAGTAACATAGATAAACTGATGCCAAGCATTGGCTCCATCTATTCTTGCTGCCTCGTATTGCACTCTTGGAACTGTTTGCAAAGAAGCATAGATAAGCAAAAAGGTAAACGGCACATACTGCCAGATGTCAATAATAAGTATTGAGTAAAAAGCAGTCTTAACATCCATAAGCCAGCTTACTTCACCTATCCCGATAAATCCCAGCATTTTATTTATAATACCATAATTGTTTGAAAACATTATTTGCCATATTAAAGCCACTGTAACAGGTGGTAACAGGGTGGGTAGTAAAACAAGGGTTCTCATGCTTCTACGTGCCGTTCTCAGGTTGTTTATAAAAAGTGCAAGGATAAGCCCTATTAACGTTTCAAATACCACAGCTAAAATCGTAAATTTAACAGTGTTAAGTAATGCCTGTTGAAAATATACATCCTTAAATATATTGATATAATTTTCTCCGCCGACTATATTTATGTTTTTGGGGGAGAGGTAATAATAATCAGTTATGCTGTAATAAGCATTAAAAATCAATGGAAATATTGTAAGACAAACCAATATTACTAGTGTTGGTAATGTCATTAAATATGGAAAAGCGTTTATCCTCTTTTTTACTGGTCTCTTCATGCTAAATACTCCCCATAACCTTATTCAATGAACGTTTGAGCATTTTGTGTTCATCGCACGTTTTCGCTTGCAAAATACACTTTACGCCACGAGCATTTGAGTGAACTCGTTCAGCAAAGCTGAACATCAAGCGTTTTTACTTGTAAAATACGCCTATGGGCTTCAGATGGAGACTCTACTCCACCTGAAGTGTAGAATCGGAACCCGCCACTTATAGAAGTGGGGGTCTTGGTTTTTTGATAAACATATTCTTTTCCCATGAGTGTGCCCGAAAAGTCACATATTTATCTTTTCGCCCTTTTTCCGCACATTCTACTGTAAAAAAGCTTTAAACATCTAGGAAAAAACGTTGCAGACCGACAGAATACATTTAATATTCCATCGGTCTGCATTCACTTATTTCTTCATTATAGCTTCGATGGCAGTCTTAGCATCGGCTAATGCCTGATCTATACTCTTAGTTCCGGATATAGCGCTGGAAAGCTCTGCGCCATATGCAGTTTCAACATCCGTCCACTTCGGTGTTCTGGGCCGGATCACTGAGTTCTCTGTTCCTTCATGGATTGCTGTGAAATAAGGATATTTCTCGAGTAACTTGCTGTCTGTAAACACGCTAGCTCTGGTGGGAACGCCTCCAAATTCAACTGCTGTTTTCTGAGCTTCGGCACTTGTAGCATAAATAAGGAATTTCATTGCAAGCTCTTTATTGGCGGAGTTTGCAGTAACCCCCATCATCCAGTTACCTATCATACCGGTTGAATTTTGTTTACTGGATTTTAAAGCTTTGCCGGGTATAGGAGCATAAGCTGCGGATGCTGTTTCACCGGATATGTACCATGAAGGCCATCCGAGACTCATAGCTGCTTTGCCGTCAGATACAGCAGCAACAATATCGTTTTTCTCGTAATTTGCGCCATTTGCAAGGAGATCCATATACATCTTAAGAGCATCCTTTGCTTCCTGAGAATCTACTATTACATTCCAGTTATCGTCAAACACATTCCCGCCATATGCCCATAAAACAGGTAAATAGTCTGAAACAATGGGGTTACCTTGCTGTCCACGAATAACATACCCAACTTTTCCGTCTTTACCGTTTATAGCTTTAGCAATCTCAAGAGCACCTTCCCAGCTATCGGGGATTTCGAATTTATTATCTTCGAACAACTTCTGGTTATAGAAGAATAGCTGAACATTCCCCGCGAATGGCAATGAATAAATATCACCATTTCCGTAAGGATGCATTCCTATTGCAAGCGATGCTTTGACAAAATCAGTATCTGCCTTGTAGCCGAGCTTTGTTAGGTTTGCAAACAAATTGGCTTCGTAAAGCTCCGGCATCCATGGATCATCAGCCATGGCAAGATCATACGCTCCGACTTTGTTTTGAGAATCTAAAGATACCTTCTGCTTTAAATCAGCTGCTTCAAGACCCAAAACTTCTATGGTACAATTATTTTCCGTTTCAAAAGTAGCCTTTACCGAATTGATCGCATCCACGTGAGATCCTCCGCGTGCTGCAATAACAAGTTTTACAGGTGCACCACCGGTCTGTCCTGCAGGTTTTCCGTCACCGACACAAGCAGTGATAAGCGTTGCTATCATACAGAGTGCCATTAACAGTGATAATTTGCGTTTCATTACTATACCTCCTATTTTTTTATATTAATTATATTTAAGAAGAACAAGATGCCCTTATTAATGTTGAAAACATTTATTCTTTAACTGCGCCACTTGATAGCCCTTGTATAAGAAAATTCTGTGCAAAAATTACGAAAAGAGCAATTGGTACAAGAGATATAATACCTCCGGCTGCAATGCTTCCCCACTGGGCAAGCTCTTGCTCGCTGTTCAAAGTAGACAGGCTTAACGGTATTGTAAAGTTGGAAGGGCTTTGTACGAATATAACACCATACAGATATTCACTCCAGGATGTCATAAAAGATAGTATGGCAACTGCCGTTATACCCGGCACCACAAGTGGTAGAACTATCTTTATAAATAGCTGCAACTCTGTGGCGCCGTCAATTTCAGCGCTTTCCTCAACTTCCTCAGGCAACCCTGAAAAAAAGCTTATCATAAACCAGATTATAAATGGGATGTTAACAAGTATATGAGCAAGAATAACCGGTATTTTAGTATTAAGAATTCCTATATTATTCATCATTATGTATAGAGGAAGTGCAAACGCAATAGGCGGGATAATACGAACAAGCAAGATCCAAAAAAGCATGGCTCCTTTTATCTTGTATTTAAATCTTGCTCTTGACAAAATATATGAGCAAGCAAGCCCCAATACAAGTGAAAACGCAAGTGATATTATAGTTATTTGCAAGCTGTTACTAATTGCTACTAAAAAATTATTTCGCTCAAAAAGCCTTATAAAGTGTTTTACTGTAAATGACCCCGGTAAGAAAGATAGAGACTTAATTAGCTCAGCATCATCTCTGATTGATAAAGATATCATCCAATAGACGGGGAAAAGAGTCCAGCATAATACGACAGCGGTGCATATTCCTTTTAAAACCCTGCGTCTTTTACCCTTAGCCATCTTTAATCCTCCCAACAAAATGATCACATTTACGTCTTCATGGTCTTCATGACCTTGATAATCTTAATAAAACTTTGATATATAATCTTTCACATCCGCTCTATTTCCTTTGAAAGGTCCGGGGGTTTCCATTTTGAGTGATACTAAAGCTGTTGCAAAAAGCAGTGATGTGGGAATATCGTTTTTAAGCCTCTCAAGGATATAACCACTAAAACAAGTGTCACCTCTGCCCGTTCTGCCTGAAAGGTTTCTTGCTTTGATAGGGCATGTGTATACTTCTTTTCCGTTATATATGAGTACCTCTGTATTATGAGTTATCATTATTTCCTTTGCACCAAGGTTATACAGAATCTCTGCAGCCTTAATTCTATCTTTCTCACCGGTCAAAATCTCAGCTTCTGCTGCGTCTGTTTTTAAAAAGTCTATGTATTTCATGTGCGTCTCTTTTCCATCCCAGTCACCAAACACCATTTCGCCATCTGGCTTGGCATGGCGAAGCATACACTGAACATCCAACGCAAGCTTTTTTCCCTGCCTACTTAAATAAAAAATTAGCTCATTTGAAAAATCACCATATATCAAACCTGCCAGATGGTATATTTTTGTGTTGACCGGCGGAATTTCATCTATCGCAAAAGAATCACATATGCTAATTGCTTTACATTCACGTTTTTCTTTATCGGCTGTGAAATATTTGTTTCTGATAGATGTTGTTTTTTTGGACTCCTTCCAGAAAACATCCGCTCCTGAATTTTTGAAGAAGCTTTCAATATCGACGTCAGCTGAGTTGAGCTTTGTGAATATAGCTGTTGAATGTCCGGTTTTTGCAGCAGCGAATCCGGACTGGACAATAGCTCCACCAATTTCCTGATGGCTGTTGCCTAAATGATCAATATTATAATCCAATGAAACAGGACCTATAACTAAGGAATCAAAATTGCTCATAAATCTGTACCTTTCAATAGGTTATTTTGATTATCCAGCCTTTCTTCGAGGGTTGATGAAACTTCAGATTTCTCAAATTTCATTAGAAAGTCAATTTGTGACTTTCTAATGAAATCATACTAAATAAAACGAAGTTTTTGCCTGTAAAGCATATTAATATGCCTTTAAATCTAATTCAATGAAAGAAATGAAGGATTTCTTTTATTGAATCGAGTTATTACAGTAAAATCAAATTTCTATTCTCAAAGATTCTCTAAATTCCAGTTGCTCGCTCTAAAGTGTAAGATTTATGCGTAAATTAAATGTTTTAAAAAGTGAAGTCTACGATATTGATAGCATAAACGTTTTGCAAACGTTTACAATAAGTATTATAATAAAACTTCAAAATAAAGTCAAGACCTTGATTTCTGTTTACAATATTTCTGATGTTTTTACCGGTCTCTTTTCTAAAAGTGATTTTTTTGCCGCCAAACCGATAATAACGGGTTTCAAGCCGTCCATACCTGTGACGGATATTTCCTTGTCAAATCGTATGGAGTCAAAAAATGATTTTACTTCTTCGATATATGAATCCTTATATCGTTCCAGAAAGAAATATTTAGGTTTTTCTCCGGTTACAGCTTCACTTGTGCTTAGTATTGCTGTGTTTGGTGTGTCATTTGATACCGTAACACACCCCTTTGAACCAAACACCTCTACCCTCTGATCATAGCCATATACCGCTTTTCTGCTGTTGTCAATCACTCCAAGGGCTCCGTTTTCAAATTTCAATGTAATAATTGCAGTATCCACATCTCCTGCATCACCAATGGACGGATCAACAAGCACAGCCCCCTCGGCATATACCTCTTCTACTTCGCTTCTTGAAAGATATCTTGCCATATCAAAGTCATGAATAGACATATCAAGAAAAATCCCTCCAGAAACCTTAACATAGTCTAAAGGCGGTGGCTCCGGATCCCGTGATGTAATTTTAATAATATGAGGAGCTCCTATCTTCCCTTCTTGTACTAAATCGCGCACTCTTTTAAAGTTATGATCAAACCGTCTATTAAAACCAACCTGGAACTTGATTCCGGCTTTATTTGTTGCTTCCAACACTTTTTGTATTCTTGAGATGTCCAGATCAACGGGTTTTTCACAGAAAACATGCTTACCGCTGTTTGCAGCTTCAATAGTAAACTGTGCATGAGTGTTTGTAGAAGAACAGATAAAGACCGCTTCTATTTCCGGATCATTTATAACATCTCTGTAATCTTTGCTTACATTTTTGATTCCAAGATTATGCGCCCAATCCTTTATAGAATCCGAATATATATCTGAAATGGTTTTGATCTTTACATTCGGCACATTATACATAATGTTCTCCGCATGTAATTTACCTATTCTTCCCGCGCCAATGATACCAATGGTAATAAGTTTTTCCATGGACTCCCTCCTTAAACAAGACATCTCAAGATTTAAGATTTAGCAGGTTACTTTTAGCATACCATTACAGTTTTGTAAACACTCCCATCGGGGGAAGCTCATAAACGGATTTCCAACCCTCGCTGAAAGGCTCTTTCAAGAACGGTTCCATTTCTTTTTCTGTTCTTAATGTGGTTTTTTCTACAGGTGGCACTGTACCTGCAGGGAATGCATCAAGAATTTGATCGTGCACAAGCGTAAGGTATTTAAGTATTGCAGCAATCGGTCTTTTAGCCTTTTCAACAGTTGCCAGACTTGGTTTTCCAACAACACCTTCGGGAGTGGCGGCTCTCTCAATAGCGGAATGTCCTTCACCCTCAGACCAGCGGTGAGGTCTTCTGTTTGGTTCAACCGATGTATCAAAGTGACCATCAGGTAAAAAGCTCTCGCCCTGAGCATCCTGCACAACACTCATATCAATCATGTCCTTGAAAAGCAAAAGGCCAACGGAAGTTTCACTCTCATCCGCATGAATGAAGTTTGTTTCAAGGCTATCTTCTCTATCAACCGGATAGAAAAACTCTCTTACAGCTCTGTGCCAATCGAGAACCTGGAAAATACCCGGCAAATGATACCTTTTCATGAATTCCTGTATTGCTGACTCTAACATCCATAAATGCCCGTGATTGTTGATCATGATAATTTTTCTGAAGCCGTCATTCCACAGACCAAGCATGGTGTATATCAATGTTTCCACTACGACCTCATGAGGCATAATTACGGTACCCGGCATTCCTAAGTGGTGGTATGGATGCCCGCCATAATTAAGAGGTGGAAACGCAAGTGTGCATTCACATCCGCGTTTTGCAGTGTAACGGCGCACACCTTCAAGGATTTGAGTTACCATGAATGTATCAAGACCCGAATTGGCGTGAATCCCATGGTTTTCAGTACATCCAATGGGGATAAAACATATGTCGTTTTTTCGGCGACGCTCAATAACCTTCTGTCTCGGCGTATTTTGTATGTATGAACCCGCCTTACCCAGCTCAGAGTCTGATGGAATATCGTACTCCTCCAAAACCTTTTCTATTTGTTCCATGGACATATCCCAGACTTCTTTTTTTAATTTGCCAACAGAGTTGTCTTCAAAAATGATAGCCGGGTTGTCTGTCAACAACCATTTTTTAGTATCCTTAGCCATATTCAAATTCCTCTCTTTCAATCTACCATTTGCTAACTGTCAACTGTTAAATTTGACTACAGGTTATAAACAATTAACTGCCAACTGAATTTTATGACTGTTATGCGCTAACTATAGGCATAAGCTTATAATCTGTGCTGGTTTTATTCCTATATGCCTTTGTAACTTCAACAAATAATTCAACAATAAGCTGCAACTTCCTGCATGAAAATCTACAGGGAAAAGTTGTTTCACGGCTTTCTGAGAAGCAGTCATAATATAAGTTCCTGTAGTTAAACCAATTGCTTAATAGCGGCGTAAAGCTCTAATCCATAATACAGGTAATCTTGCATTCGCTTCTGTCTGTCCTTAATGCAACGATATTTTCAGGAACATCGTCAAGTTTTATTTTCTTGGTTATCATGGGAAGCATATCCATTCCTGTAGCCATGGATTGTATGACTCTCGGGAAGGTTCCATGCCCGGAATGACCCTGAGCACCTATTATCCTTGCCCTTCTTACCTGCAAAACCTCACCTGTTACAGGCATTTTCGCATCAGCTCTTGCGACAACGACTATTGTGCTGTTTAATGTTCTTCCTTCCCAGACCGCTTGTTCAATTCCTGGATATACTGCTGTCGGGAGACCGGTGGCTTCCAGATATAAAGCTGCACCCATGCCATTTGTAATCTCAAGTACTCTTTGTGTAAAATCTTCCTTTAACGGATCTATAATATAGTCTGCACCAAGTTTTCTACCTAACTCTGCCCTGCCTTTGCTGGGCTCTGAAAGAATAACTCTGGCTGCACCTGCTCTTTTAAGTATGGCGCATGCGGCAAGACCAACCGGTCCACCACCACATATAACCACGTTGTCACCGGGGCGGATTCCGCCACCTCTTTCAATCACTGCATTATAAGCAACGCTGGTAGGCTCAACCAAGCTGGCTGCAAGGAAGCAATCCATATCGTTTTTATAAACACTTTTTAGGTCTTCAATACCCCAAAGGCATCTTGACGGAAGAACTATGTATTTGGCAAATGCACCATTTACGTTAAAACCAATCTCATCAAGCCTTTCACAGTGATTTGGCCATCCATCAGCGCATGGTTGACAGTTTCCACACCAAAGCATTTCTTCGGCACATACCCACTCGCCGCCCTTAAAACGTCTGTTGGTTTTTTTGTCAAACGCTTTTTCGCCCGCATCTACAACAACTCCGGATAATTCATGACCTAAAATAGAAGGAAACCCTGTAAGACCCGGATAATATATGTATCCCTGATCATCAGGCTGTGCCATATGTACGTCACTTCCACAGATACCGCAGGCTTTCACTTCAATTAACACTTCTTCCGGGCCCGGCTTGGGTATATCATATTCGCGAATCTCTATTCTGGGATTCCTGTATACCTGACTTCCCAAATATGTTTGCCTTTTGTCAATATCTTTGGGCCCAAGCTTGAATCCAGGCTTCGGATCCCAATCTGCGACCAGTGTTACACCTCTCATTTTCTTATCCACAAAAATCCACCCCTATTCTTTTTGTTTATTATTATTTTTCATTGTATACGTTTACGGTCTCAAATTTTAATTCTTTTTATGTTTATTGGTTAAGGTTTAGGGTTTAGGGTTTAGGGTTTAGGGTTTAGGGTTTAGGTTTAGGTTTAGGTTTAGGTTTAGGTTTAGGTTTAGGTTTAGGTTTAGGGTTTAGGGTTTAAGGTTAGGGTTCTGAGTTAGAATGTTGAGTTTATGTTCTTAGAACTATATGTTTTTATATATTTTTAATAAAGCTTGCTTTTTGGGTTCATGGTTTTAGTTTTGTATATAGATTTGAGGTCGGTTTTCAGCCTGTTTTGTTTTGTTTTGTTTTGTTTTGTTTCGTTTCGTTTTGTTATTGTTATTGTTATTGTTATTGGTTTTGGTTTTGGTTTTGGTTTTGGTTTTGGTTTGTTTTTGTTTGGTGTTGGGTTGCTTTTATTTCGTTTTTGGTTTCGGGTTGTTTTTGTTCCGGTTTTTGTTTGCTTTTACTTTTGTTTCGGTTTTTGGTTTTTGATTTTTTAATAATATTGCCTATTAATCTTACCTGTGGTTTATTAATGATAACTTAATAGTAACGATCTAACATGAATTAATCTAACGGTTATATAATATCAAACGTTTACGGTAAAGTCAAGATACTATATGCTAAAATAACGGAAGAAATTGCTTGATCCGTTTTTTGCAAAGCAAAATAACGTAC
>ENA-UOOR01005000-UOOR01005000.1-fermentation-metagenome-genome-assembly--contig:-NODE-5000-length-10077-cov-4.047496_pt1 | contig 10077 bp, 6 predicted proteins | sample MGYA00245780_ERZ724029 | MGnify/ENA primary metagenome ERZ724029 (study PRJEB28704, sample SAMN03018315) | fermentation metagenome | biome: anthropogenic terrestrial biome; feature: soil; material... | reverse complement strand
ATTCCGTTATGCTCATATGTATATGAAGGTAATATAACTGATGTATCTGCATTTCTTCGGATAGTGCACCTGTCTTGATTCCAAAGAAAATTCGTGCAGTCAGAATCAATTCGTAAACCTTCTTAAAACGTTTCGGTTCAACCCCATATACATTTAAATCAATTGGACGATTGAACACCTGCACATACTTGGAGTTGAGCAACGTAGAAGGGTCTGGGATTTTAAACTCTTTCTCAAGCTTTACAAGAGGTCTTACAATTGGATCTTCGCAGTCAAAGAGAGCTTCCGGATCGTCAATATGCCAAAAAACATTCTCACCCTTTCCGGTCTGGCAATTTACTTTTTCAAGCGTGTGAAGACTTATGGAACAATATCGTTTGATGAAGCATGAGAAAATGCTGACGTAATTCCATTTCCCTGAAGCTGTGTATTTCCAAGCCGCAGTCTGAATTCTAAACTGAATTTTTTCGGACATGGTTCTGTTCATCAAGATAATATAAATCCCTTGTAAATCCTCCGTTTAGCTTGATTTTGGCACTTTCTGGAAGACCCGACTCACTGCGTATGAAGCCATACGTTATTCTGTTTTTGTAGAGCTCGTCATAAAAACTGCTTAGATTCCCATTGAATATCGGCTCCACTTTGATTACAATTGAAGATGTGGTTGGTTTCATTTGTTGTTTGATATTATATCAAACTTTAAAGGACGTTGGTGGTTCTTCGTCCTTTACAACCACACCCTGACACCTAAATTGTCCTATTTCTATGGATTTACTGACATAAAGAATGTCCTGTTACATCATTGCATACGAATTTTGCAGGAAAAAATAAAAAAAGTTGTGCATGAGAGTGATCCGAAGAGAGTATTTCTTTGAACTTGGAAAATTGGTAGGATTAAAATAATCATATAAAAAACATGGTATAAACGGACATATTGTGTACACTACAAGTGGTAATATGTAGATTTAGCACTTGAATTTTTCGTATGCATTATCCGGTAGTTTCCAAATTGTTAAACATATCTGTAATTTCGTATGTATGAATCATGCATTGATTGGGGCACTGCATATGAAGTACAGCATAGTTTTTACAGGAATAGCCGATGTTGGATCAAGGAGGGTTTATGTTTCTTGAACCTGAGATAGCGGCAGGACAATAGGAGCTAATGGTGGTGTAAAGGGCTCCAGACATTCATATCACTCTATACACTTCCGAAGAAACATATTTTCGATAATTAGGTTGTAATCCCCTTATGCGGTTTGGTATAATATCAAATGGAGGTATTGACAATGTACCGAGCATTTATAGCTGATGACGAGATATATGTACGAAACGGACTGAAGAAGCACTTCCCATGGAATAAATACAATATTGAAATAGTTGGTGAAGCCGGAAACGGTGAAGAAGCTCTAAATAAAATATTAAAACGTGATGTTGATATTGTAATCACTGATGTACTTATGCCTTTGCTGGATGGAATTGAATTAGCTAAAGCTTTGAGCGAAAAGGGCAACAAAAGTAAAATAATTTTTATAAGTGGATATGATGATATAAAATACCTTCGTTCTGCACTAAAGCTTGATGCTATAGATTACATCATGAAATCTATCGACTTAAACGAATTGGAGGAAACCATTAAGAAAGTTATATCCCTCATCGATAAGGAAAGAAGTGAAAAGACCTTTCAAAACCTGATGAAAGTTAAGCTTGAACAGAGCATGCCTCTTCTGCAGGAAAAAATATTGAGAATGTTAATAAAAGATACTATAGAACCGAGTCATGAAATTGAAGATAAAATAAGCCTTGCAGGGTTGGATCTTAGTAATAATGGCATTTATTTCGTTTGTGTTATTTCTTTGCAAAATTTCTATTCGCTTTATATGGATAAAAGTGAGATGAGCAGGCAGCTATTATCCTTAGGTATGTTAAATATATTAAATGAAATATTCAGCAGGTACTTCACAGGTTATATGTTTGAAAGTGGCATAGGAGAGTTTATTGCAATCATTAATTATGATGAAAAATTTACCGCAGACATAATAACACCAATAAATGACTTCTCCAATGATGTATACGATGCGTTTAAAAAATATTACAATTTAAAGGTTTTAATTGGATACAATGGTCCTGCGTATGGGTTAAAGCATCTTAAAGAATCCTATGAGGGATCCCTCCGTATAGCTGCTGTAAATTCGACTGCCAGAACCTTTGAAAGTTATACACATGATATATCTGATTATGAACAGGATCTTTTATCTTCATTAGGCGGCGGTAATGAAGAAATGGTATATCAAATTATTGAAAGCATTTTTAAAAACATCAATCCGTCCGAAACGCTTTCAAATATTCAAAATTCCTTGTTTTCTTTGTTGATGCTGCCGACAGGAATAATTTCGGAATTGGATCTTACAAAAGAAACACCATATATTGATATACGCCGTCTTTGTGAGCAGTATTTTCTATGTGATACACTAAGTGTAACTCATGATTATATCCGTAATGTTTATGGTAAAATACTCCATGCCATTAACATAAAAAAGGATGATCAAAATGATATAATAGTAAACCGAATAAAGGTTATATTGAAAGACAGATATACTAGTAATTTATCAATAAATGATATCGCAAAAGAGGTTTTTCTAACTCCGGAATATATCTGTCTTCTTTTTAAGCATAAGACCGGTACTACTATCAATAAGTATTTGACAGCATTAAGAATTGATAAAGCAAAGAAGCTACTGGCAAATCCCCAAAAAAAGATATATGAAGTCTGCTATGCTTTGGGTTATAAATCACCATGCTATTTTACTAAGCTTTTCAGACACTATACCGGTCTCACACCAAATGAGTATAGGAATATTACTACAAATACAGATTCATAAATATGCCGGTTACAATCAAAATTTTTTTCGGATAAATATTACTGATTTAAAGACTGTATCAAATGTATGAGGTGACGATACTGTGAATATTGTATCACATATAAGCAGGCTTGCCGGCAGGATCGGTCTGCTAAATGAAGAGAAGAGAATTGCTAAACGTGTACTTCTATTTTTTGTAGTATTTCTTTTGATTCCTATAATAATCATTATAATAATTTACTTTCAGATATCGGTAAATATTATAGAAAAAGAAGTGTCACAACTTGCATTACGATCATTGAAGCAGACTAAAAGTAATTTAGAATACCGGCTAATGGGTGTAGCAGAAATTTCACAGGGAATTATGTCTACTCTATACCCCTATCTAAACCGTTCAATAGAAACAGACTCACTAAGTCAACAGATAGATGACCTTAGCATACTAAATAATGTTATCGATAGCTATGATAACAGGAACATGATTGCAAAGATACGCTTGTATGTGGACGCCCACAAAATATTTTCAAGGCAGCGAGATCGTTTCTTTAAAGTGGAGGATGTCTCAAAGCAAGATTTTGAAAAGTTTTATGAAAACTTTAACAATGGCAGAAATGTCGTGTGGTTGGAAACCTATTTACGAGAAAACGACATAACACATGAAAAAGCCATAACTTTATCATGTGTTTCTTTGCTTAGAAGCATCGATAGTTATGACAGATTCTCAGGAATACTATATACAGATATACTTGAAGCAGATATATGTGATATCCTGGAAATCGGCGTTGGATATGATGAATCAGTATTCCTAACAAATCCACAGGGTATAATCCTATCACATAAAAACAAAGAATTGCTTGGTAAATGTGCTTTCTCACCTGAAGACATGCAGATCATAAGGCAAATGCAAAACGGTGTAATAGAATTAAAAAGCTCTGCCGGTACACAAATTGTTTCATATACAAAACTTACATACCCCGATTGGTATATGGTTGCAAGCATTCCAAAGAAAGTTGTTTTCGGACGCGGAAGCAGGTCTTTTTATTTAATAAGCTTACTATCTTTCTCACTCATCCTTATAATTATGATTTTATTTTCTTTTATCTTATTTTCAATAATATTAGAAAACACAATTGCAAGAGTTAACAATACGGTAAAAAGGTTAAATGTCCATGGAATGGAATTGCTTGGTGAATCACCCCCTAAATATGAAAAAGGTAATATCTTAAGCACATTAGAAAGCAATGTGGATAATTTAATATTTTCACTAAAAAATTTGATTGAAGAATCCTGTCGGGTAAAGATCAGCCAACGGGATGCTCAGTTAAAAGCGCTCCAGGCCCAGATCAATCCACACTTTTTGTACAACACATTGGATATGATTAAGTGGATGATACTGGATTCTGACAATGAATTAGGCGTACGTATGATTAATTCACTTTCCCGCTATTTTCGGCTTAGCTTAAACGCAGGTCATGATATAGTTCCGATCGCAGACGAATACAATCTGATCTTATCGTATTTAGACATTCAAAAAAAACGTTTTAATAATGGATTTGTTGTAAACTTCGATATTGATGAAAAGACATATAATTATCTAATACCTAAGCTGTCAATTCAGCCGTTTGTGGAAAACTCTCTACTGCACGGCATTAATAACAAGATGGATGGATCCGGTGTTATAAATATCTCCATTAAGCTTTTTGATGATATTTTCATTAAAATAACAGATAACGGAACAGGAATAAGTTCTGAAACAATCGACCGAATTTTACATAATAACAAAAATGACAGCAGCTACGGTGTTGCTAATGTAAATGAGCGCATTGAGCTATTTTGCGGTCAAGGGTATGGTGTAAATATTTCATCCTCTACAGGAGTAGGTACCGAAGTAACTATTCGAATTAAACCGATACAATCACAGAATACTATAATTTAAGACAAGAAATTATAACTTTGCATTCTATTCAGATCTTCAGCTGTTAGATATAATAGAAATTGACTACTGATGGTTCTTTATCTACAGGAGGCATTAAATGAATTCAATTACTCCAAAAAAAACTAACAGCTTTTTTACCCGTATTAAACCGAATATTGGACTATATATCATGCTGATGCCAGGACTAATTTTCCTTTTCATTTATAAATTTGTTCCATTATTCGGATTATTAATCGCTTTTAAGGACTTTAATATTTTTCTTGGTGAAAATCCATTTGAATCTATAATGCTAAGTCCATATGTCGGATGGGATCACTTTATACGATTATTTGGAAATCCTGATTTTGCGCAGGTACTTAAAAATACGTTAATAATTAACGGATATAAAATTATTTTTTTGTTTCCGCTTCCTTTGATAGCAGCTATTATGTTAAATGAAATTAGACAAAAAACTTATAAAAAACTTATACAAACATTCATTTATATCCCATATTTTTTTTCATGGGTGGTTGTCTTTGGTATTTTTTATTCGTTGCTCGGAAATCAGGGTATCGTAAACGAACTACTCACCCTTATGGGTTTACCTTCAATTTCTTTTTTTACAGAAAAGTCTGTATTTCGTAGCCTGCTGGTAGTCACAGAAGGTTGGAAGGAAACTGGTTGGTATGCAGTTATTTACCTTGCTTCTATAACATCAATAGACCCATCTCTTTATGAAGCAGCAAAAATTGATGGCGCTGGGAAACTAAAACAAATTAAGCACATAACTCTTCCCTCGCTTTTTCCCACAATTGTACTGTTACTGATTATGAAAGTAGGTTACATTCTTGATACCGGTTTTGAGCAAATTTTAGTAATGTATAATCCAACTGTATATGATGTAGCAGATGTCATACAAACAAATGTTTATCGCAAGGGCATGGGTCAGATGGACTTTTCTCTTGGTACTGCACTTGGACTTTTTAACTCAGTTATTTCATTCATTCTGATTGTTGGCTCAAATACAATCAGTAAAAAATTTATTAAAAGAAGTATATGGTGATAAAAATGCAAACATACAAAATTAAAAGCTTTACCAAAATAACAGATACTGATCTTTCGGGTATGATTTTTAGAATTATTAGCTATATAATTATGAGCATTGCAGGGATACTTGCGCTATTTCCCTTTATCCATGTATTTGCTAAATCGGTAAGCAGTGCAGCTTCTGTTACAAGTGGCTCTATAAGATTTATACCAATTGGTTTTCAATTGGAAACCATACAATATATTATTGGGGAAACTATTTATCTACGTGCATTTGTAAATACTGTTTTTGTTACCTTTATAGGCACGGTAGCAAGTATGCTTACTACTATTTTAACAGCCTACCCACTTTCGAAACCAAAGCTTGTGGGTCGCCGGTTTGTAATTATTTTGTACATATTCAGCATGGTTTTTTATGGAGGTATGATCCCTGCATATATGGTGGTAAAAACACTTGGACTTATAGATTCTTATTTTGCTCTAATTCTGCCATTTGTTATTATACAATTTAATATGTTAATAATAAAAAATTACTTTGAAGGATTGCCTGAAAGCATTGAAGAGTCGGCAAAGTTAGATGGCGCTGGTTATTTTAAAATTTTGTTTTATATCATCTGCCCCATCTCAAAGCCTGTTATTGCAACAATTTCAATGCTGTATGCAGTCAACTACTGGAATAATTACTTTCATGCAATGTTATATACCAACAGTCCATCGCTAAAAACGCTTCAATTATACCTTTACGATATGATTTATTCCTCTGAGCAGGTAACCGAAAAAATTATATCAAATCCCGGTACAAATATATGCGTTGGAGGTGTACAATCTGCATCCGTTTTACTTGCTATGGTTCCAATTATTTTACTTTATCCTGCTGTTCAGAAATATTTTGTGCAGGGAATCACAATAGGATCGGTTAAAGGTTAAATATAACTGTCTGCAATTTTCAGTTTATTTAACTAAAAATAAAAATATGGAGGTTGTAAAATGAAAAAGAAAAAAACTTTATCATGTGTTATTGCTATGGTTTTGATGGCGGTATTTCTTGTTGGATGTACCACAAGTAATGAGCCGCGAAACACAAGCAGTCCGGATTCACAAAGTACGAATTACCAAACAGTAAATGAAGAGAAACCTACGCTACGTATTTTGGGCTATAATGCTTCATTTGACCCAAATACTGATCTTATGGCATCTGAAATTGCAAAATCCACAGGTTATTCTGCGGAGTATTTTATGCTGCCTGCAGAAAATGCCGATGAAAAGCTTAATACTGAGCTTTCTTCAGGCAGTAATTATGACATAGTTATGTTACTATCAAGTCAGTACTACAAATTGGTTGGACAGGGTGCACTTCTTCCATTGGATGATCTACTTAATGAACACGGAGAATATATCAAAGCTGCAGTACAAGACAGTACTTGGAAAGCTTGTACGTATGAAGAGCAAATATATGCGCTGCCATTTAGAAAAGAATACACTAAAGATGTCACTGATTTTATATTTGCTCGTAAAGATATTATAGAAGAAGCAGGTAAAAAAATACCTACTACACTTGACGAGTTTTACGATGTATTGAAAGCCATTAAGGAAAAACGATCTGATCTTATCCCGTTTACCGGTCCTAACAGCACAGAGGCTATGGCTGGAAGCTCCGGAGTTTTGTCTCCTACTATCAACAGTGCTTTTGGCATTTATAATGTATGGCAGGAAGTTGACGGAAAGCTTGTTAATATGCTTAAGCACCCGAGAATGAAAGATGTTCTTACCTTTATGAATAAGCTTTACGCAGAAGGCTTGTGTGACGCCGACTGGCCAATTAACACAGGTACGATAATTAATGAAAAATTTTCAAGCGGTAATGCTGCAATGGCAATGAGCAATAGAAACACTGCTACGGTTCTTTTACCGGTTATCAGAGAAAATCTGCCGGATTCAGAACTTGCATATATACTTCCGTTAATCGGTGCAAACGGGGAGCAGGGCGCTAAATGCGAAGACAGCATTGTTGTATTTTCCTGTATACCTAAAAATTCAAAAAATGCAGCCCATGCTATGAAATTTATGAACCTTAAGCAAAAGCCTGATAATTTCCTATATTTAACACTGGGTGTAGAGGGAACTCATTTTTCACGTGATAGTGAAGAATATATACCTATAATGCCGATATTTTCAGATGAAAGAACTAACTCTTACTGGTATCTTACATCTATAGATGAATATAACTACCCGACCATGTGGATGTCACGCGTCCGGAAAAACGCAGATATGTGGGAAATCTTTGAAAAAGTTTCTCTAGCCAGCGATGACATTGCTGTTTCGAATCCGCTTGGGTATATGCCACCTAATGCAGAAATTTCTAAGTATCAACAGTCACTTGATAAAATGGCGAATGATTATTATCTTAAGGTTATAACCGATGCAGAACCTATTAGCAGCTATGACGAATTTGTAAAGCAATGGGATGCTGCAGGCGGAGAACAACTTACTAATGAAATCAACAGCTGGTACTTAAACTACAACAAATAAATCAAATTGATAATAAATATAAGGCTCACATCTAAGTATGTGAGCCTTATATAAACCATGTCAGGAGGTTGAATATGGAAATAATGAAATATGAACGGAGTCTTCAATTGTCCGGGGATTATGGTGTAATTGTGGCAGGAAGCGGACCATCGGGTATATGTGCTGCCATTGCAGCTGCGAGGCAGGGGGTTAAGGTAGCTATTATTGAAAGGTATGGTGTTGTAGGGGGTAATCTTACCAGTGGATGTGTAGGACCTATTATGGGCAGTGTTTCAAAAGGTACACTACGTGATGAGTTAACCTACAGGCTATCAGTTGATTCTAATGATATGTTGGGATGGGAGGGCAGAGTTCACGACATTGACTTTGCAAAAGGTGAACTGCTAAACTTTCTTAATGAAGAAGGTGTTGATGTTTTTTTGCAGACACCAATTGTAGATACTATTTCTGATAATGGTAAAATTAAAGGTGTGGTAATCTCTACAAAAGAAGGATTAACGGTTCTTAAATCTGATGTAACTGTTGATGCTACCGGAGACGGTGATGTCGCCTTCTTAGCCGGCGCTGAATATCAGCTTGGACGTGAATCGGATAGTAGATTACAGCCGGTTACTTTAATGTATGTACTGTCAGGAGTAGACGATTCCAAAGCAATAATATGTATTGGAGAAGCCGATACCGTTCCCTTTAACGGCGAACCATTTCCCAAGTTTACACAACGTTGCTGCGATAATGGGCTGCTACCAGAAAATACCGGTGCCGTACGCTTATACCCTACCGTATATCCGGGGGAACGCTTGGTCAACACTACACAGGTTAACGACATCATACCCACCAAAACAACGGATGTCACCAAAGCGGAATTGATCCTTCGCAAGCAAATTAATGAAATTAACAATTTCCTTCGCAAATATGTACCTGGCTATGAAAATTGTAAAGTGAAATATTCCGCAAATACGCTTGGGGTTCGTGAAAGCAGGAGGTTTACAGGTGATTATTCACTGACTGTGGATGATATACGTAACGGCAAGCGGCAGCAAGATGTTGTAGTACATAGCGCTAATTTCTGCATAGACATACACAATCCTGCCGGAAGTGGTCAGGCTGAAAGCTTTGACAAGGTGTTTGATAATAAAGCTTATGATATTCCATACCGTTGCCTTTTACCTAGGAGAGTGGATAATTTACTTCTCACCGGTAGATGCATTTCGGGTACGCACCATGCTCATGCTTCATATCGTGTTATGAGCATTTGCATGGCATTAGGTGAAGCTTCCGGAATTGCAGCCGCATTAAGCGCTAAGCAAAAAGTTACTCCTCGTGAGCTTGATTATAAATTAATACAGAACGAATTAATAAAAATTGGTGTAAATTAGTTTGAATGATAATTATTGTAATATTATCGCATTTTTCGACGACATAGCGTTAAAATAACGCACCGCTATTTTAGTACTTGCGAAGCAAGCTTTTATTTTCAACACAGCATTTCAACGAGGCGAGAGATTTTAACTCACTGCTTGCTTATAGTAATCGATACCCACCTCCACGTGTTTTTTAGCCAGACGGGTTGAAAATACACTTCTTTACTTTGTGGTCATTTAGGCCACCTATAGAGGTTGGGCGGGATCCATCTTTTAGCCTCGTTATAAAAATGTTTAACTTATATTTTGATCCTAAAATCCCTACCGAAATTTATAACTACACAGGTTCCTCAACATTGAACGC
>ENA-UOOR01004999-UOOR01004999.1-fermentation-metagenome-genome-assembly--contig:-NODE-4999-length-10078-cov-2.927966_pt1 | contig 10078 bp, 8 predicted proteins | sample MGYA00245780_ERZ724029 | MGnify/ENA primary metagenome ERZ724029 (study PRJEB28704, sample SAMN03018315) | fermentation metagenome | biome: anthropogenic terrestrial biome; feature: soil; material... | reverse complement strand
GAAGTGCAAGCTGAACTTGTGCCCTTGCTTGAGGCGGGCGGTGCCCCTGGGCCTTATACCAGTTGGTTAGACACTGCTTGCTTCGATAAATACACAGATGAAATTGTAGCTGGTTTGCGCGAGGCTGGCGAAGTGGATGGCGTCTTACTGTCCTTACATGGCGCTATGGCCGTGCAAGGTGTGCCCAAGCCCGAGGCAGAAATTGTGCGTCGTGTACGACAAGCGGTTGGTGACAAGCCGATCATAGTCACCCTGGACTTGCATGCTAACGAGGACGCAGAACTGACGGATGTTGCCGATGCTGTCTTTGTTATTAAGACTTATCCTCATCTCGATACAGAGCAGACCGGCTATGCAGCCGCTAGGTGTCTCATTGATACTATTCAAGGTCGTTTTCAACCTCGGCAAGCATTACGCAAACCGGGTATCATCTCGGCTAGTATCTACCAGGCCACCGACTATCCCCCGGTGCGAACATTACTCGAGCGTTGCCGTGAATGGGAGAAGCAAGACAAGGTGCGTTGGGTGGCTGTTGCACCCGGTTTCGCTTATGCTGATGTGCCCGACGTAGGCCTGAGCGTAATTGCTGTAACTAATGGTGATCAGGCCTTAGCCGATAAAATCGCTCAGGATGTTAGTGACCTAGCCTGGTCTTTGCGCGAATCATTCTGTCAGCCCTTGCCTAATCCGCAGGAGGCTGTGGCCGAGGCGCTCGCCCTAATCCGTCAAGGCCAAAGACCGGTAGTGTTGGCTGACGGTGCCGACCGTACCGGTGACAGTACTCATATGTTGCAAGAGCTTCTGAACCAAGGTGTGAAGAACTTTGCTATTCCGGGAATTGCCGATCCGGTTGTCGCCAAGCAACTAGAGGCAACGGCTCAGGTAGGAGACAAAGTTAAAGTCAGCGTTGGTGGTTGGGCCAGTGAATTTTCTGGCGCGCCGGTTGAAATCAGTGGGGTTATCGAGTTCATGGGGCGGCCCAAGTATACCTTAGTAGGACCGATGGGAAAGGGCCGACAGGTGCAAGATGGACTGGTCATCAGACTCAATTTGGGATATAACAATCATGTGGTCATTTCGGAGCGCATGCGTGGCGCTAACGATAGCGCAGGTTTCACTGCCGTTGGCATTGATGTAGATAGTCTCGATGTTGTTGTGCTCAAAGATCGGGTTCATCATCGTGCTTTTTGGGACACTGTGGCCAAGGCCGATATCAAAGTCGATGCGCCAGGCATTGGCGTTGCCGATTTGTCTACTCTACATTATGACAATGTCCCCGACGACATCTACCCTATTGGACGTAAATGGCACAAGGAGGAAGTCAGATGAAACAGACATGGACAGATTACGCCAAATTTGTGGAAGACGTGATGGAGCGCGAGCATATTGCCGGAGCAGCCATAGCAGTTGCCCAGCATGGTAGTGTGCTCTTTCAGAAAGGGTTCGGTTATCGCGATGTTGAGCAGCAGTTACCGGTCACCCCTGACACAATTTTCGGTGTAGCCTCAGTTAGTAAGTCTTTTACAGCTATGGCTATTATGCAGCTGGCAGATGCAGGTGTGCTTTCTGTAGACGATCCTGTAGTTAAGTATCTGCCTGAGTTGCGGCTGCGCGGTGTCGATGATTTGGAGAATATCAAGATTAAGCATTTACTCTCGCATACGACCGGGTTGCCACCGATGACGCGCCGACAAGATATCGCTACTTTCGCTGAGCATCTAGATTTCTTGGCTAACGAAGCATATACAATGCTAGGCCAACCGGGCGATTATCTCAGTTACTCTAATGATACTTTCTTACTGCTCGGTGCAATAATTGAGCGCTTAACCGGGCGTATATATCGTAAATATATGACAACACATTTGTTAGACGCTATTGGTATGTATCGCTCAACTTATAGTATTGAAGAACTGACTCGTTTTCAAGATGTGACCGTTCCTTACATGTATAGCGAGAAAACCGGAGACTTCGTGGAGCAGCAGTGGCCGGCCCTCGGTAATTTTGAGGTGGGGGGCGGAGTGCGTTCTTGTGTAACTGACATGCTGAAGTACGGCGAGGTCTATGTCAATGGTGGCAAGCGCGGTGATAAGGTAATCGTCAGCCCTGCCGGCTTGGCCTATATGCAGCAACCTATCTACCGCCACGCCCGCAAGACATCCTATGGTTCAGCCCTCCAGATCACACCGGATCATGGTGGTGTGACGCTGGTCGAGCACGGTGGTAGTCAGGAGGGAGTGGCCTCCAACTTCGGTTTTATTCCCGAGCGGGGTTTGGTAGTGGTGGTACTCACTAACACCAGTGGTGCTTCGGCTAACCTACTCTGGCTTGCTGCAGCTAATACGGCTCTTGGATTGCCGCTCGATCTAGCGCGTAGTGAAGAACCTGAATATCAGGCTACTGCAGCCGAGCGTGAGCGCATTTTGGGAACTTACTCCTCCAATGAGGGTGGTAACCTACGCGCATTTATGCAGGGCGATGAACTCTTGGTCGAGCTCGATGGGCAGCAATTCCCTGCCCGCATGAGTGGTCCGGATACGGCTGTTTACACAGGTAAGATCGAGCGCCCGATTAAGTTCTTCTTTAAGGGCGACGAACCGGCCTGGGCTGTTTTCAGCGGCCTACGCATGTTACAACGCACTCGCATCTCGTAAACTCCCATTTTACGAAAAAACAAGCCGCCCCATTTTTACCTGGGGCGGCTTTCGCCTTATTTGTCGTGTTCAGCCCACTTCTGGCGGCGCAGCCTTTCCGGGCGGTCTAGGATGCGTTTGCGCATGCGCATGTTCTTGGGCGTTATCTCAATCAGCTCGTCGCTCTCAATATACTCGAGTGCCTTATCTAACGTTATTTCGGGTGGTGGCGAAAGACGCATAGCTTCTTCCGCCCCGGCGGAGCGTAAGCTGGTTAAGTGTTTTTTCTTGGTGACATTAATGTCGATATCTTGTGAGCGGCCTGTTTCGCCTACGATCATGCCTTCATAGACTTTTGTTCCGGGCTCAATAAACAAAGTGCCGCGATCCTCAGCCTGATAAAGCCCAAAAACAGTGGATACCCCGGCTTCGTAGGCTACCAGTACACCATGATTACGCTTAGGAATGTCTCCGCGATAAGGCCCGTAGCCATTGAAAATATGGTTCATTACTCCGTAGCCTTTCGTCTCAGTTAAGAATTGCGAGCGGAATCCAAGCAGCGAGCGGGCCGGGATGTCGTATTCCAAGTGCACTGTGCCCGATTCAGAGGTGTTCATGTCGAGCAGTTTGGCATGACGACTGCCGAGCCGCTCCATAGTAGCTCCCAAAAACTCTTCCGGAACTTCAATACTCAGCAGTTCCAGCGGTTCCAAAACTCGACCCTGTTCATCCTCTTTGAAAATCGCCCGCGGGCGGGAGACAGCGAACTCATATCCTTCGCGCCGCATGGTCTCAATCAAAATTGCTAAGTGCAATTCGCCGCGACCGGAAACATGCCAAGTGTCTGCCGTTTCGCCATCTTCTACCCGCATACTGATATTGGCGTAAGCTTCCCGGTGTAAGCGATCACGTAGATGACGTGTAGTTACATACTTGCCTTCCTGACCGGCTAAGGGGCTATCGTTAACCAAGAAATCCATGGTTACTGTCGGTTCATCGACCTTCACAAAAGGTATTGCTACCATGTGCTCCGGATCAGTGAGTGTGCAACCAATGCTTACTTCCTCAAGTCCAACGATGGCGGCAATGTCACCCGCCTGGGCCCCTTCTTGCTCAGCACGGTCTAGGCCGATGAATTGATATAGCTTGGCGATTTTCTCCGTATGGTGGCTGCCGTCAGGATCGATGATGGCTACCGTCTGTCCGGTTGTCAGGTTACCGTTTTGGACGCGTCCAATAGCGATACGGCCTACATAGTCGTCCCAATCGATACTTGATACTAACATTTGCAGCGGTGCTTCCTGGTCACCTTTTGGTGCCGGAATTTCGCTGATAATCGCTTCGAAAAGTGGTGTGAGGTCGATGTTTTCGTCTTCCAGATTGTGCTTGGCGAAGCCGGCGCGAGCAGATGCATATAGCACAGGGAAATCGAGCTGATCTTCGTCGGCTCCCAGTTCAATGAACAGGTCAAGACATTTGTCCAGTATTACGAGAGGGCGTGCGTCTTGCCTATCTATCTTGTTAATCACTACAATTGGCTTTAGCCCCAGACCCAAAGCTTTCTGTAGCACATACTTGGTCTGCGCTAGAGGCCCTTCGGCGGCATCAACCAACAGTAGAACTCCGTCAACAGTACTCAGGGTGCGCTCAACCTCACCCCCAAAATCTGAGTGACCGGGGGTGTCCACAATATTAATTTTAGTGCCTTTGTAGAAAATACCGGTGAACTTGGCCATGATTGTAATACCTCGCTCGCGCTCTAGGTCGAGCGAATCCATGACCCTCTCTTGGACTTGTTCCTTAACATGGAAAATACTACTCTGTTTTAGCATGGCGTCGACTAAGGTTGTCTTGCCATGATCAACGTGAGCTATAATAGCAATGTTGCGAATCATTTTTTATGCTCCCTCCACACAGTCTAACAGGGCATTATATCCCTTTTTAGGCTGGTTAGTCAAAAAACAGCTGCCTGCTAAGCTGCATACAAATATAAAAATATTGTTACCTGAGCAGGAAATGCGAGTAGAGAAGAGAAATTCTCTTTAACACAAAACGCCTTAGGGTTAGTTTTTGAATAGTAGGAGGTTCACTTTGATACAGGTACGCAAAGCCACAAGGGAAGACATCTTAGGCATACAGCAGGTTGCCCATGTCACTTGGCATTACACATATGAGCATATCATGCGTCCCGATACTCGCGCTCTTGTTTTGGCTGAATTCTATAGTGAAGAGAGTCTGGCGTGTAGCCTTGAACGCAAGGAAATTGCATTTCTGGTGGCAGAGGAAGCGGGCCGTATCATCGGCTTTGCTCAGGCTTTGCCACGTCCTCAATCTGGCTACGAGGTTACTCGCACTTATATTCTGCCCCAATATCAGCGAAAAGGTGTAGGGACCCAGCTGACAGCAGAACTTGCCAAGAGCTTACCCGGACAGACTCTTTGGGTATTTGTTGAACGAGAAAACCAAGGTGCCCTGGCTTTTTATCGGACACAAGGTTTCAAGCAACAGCGCGAACTCGAATTGCCAATCTACAGCGAGACGCTGCCTTTCATCGAACTGTCAAGATAACAAAGTCAGGCAGCATATAAGCAGCAGTAATCTTAGGACTACCCGTAAATGTATGGGTAGCCCTTTTGTTTTATATAGCAGACTAGTTAACAGGAAGACTAACTTAGTACATGAAAACACCTACCTGCTTTCTTGCCATGTACAACATGGGTACAATAGAAGATAACAGGAGGGGAGGGAGCTTAAGGTTATGGATTTACCTGCGGCTTTTACGGCCAGAATGCAGCAGTTGCTGGGCAGCGAATTCGCTGCTTTTCTGGCGGCTATTGACCAAGAACGCAGCTATGGCTTGCGTGTGAATACGCTCAAGACAACGGTAACGGAACTGCAGCAGTTGGCAGGGGCGTGGTCGCTGGCCCCGGTTCCTTGGTGCCCAAGTGGTTTTTACTATGATCCCAGTGACCAGCCCGGCAAGCATGTTTGGCACTCAGCCGGCTTGTATTATCTGCAAGACCCCAGCGCAATGGCTGTAGGCGAGCTAGCTGCGCCCAAGCCGGGAGAGCGTGTGCTGGACCTTTGCGCCGCCCCCGGCGGTAAGGCTACTCACCTGGCTGCCTTGATGCAAGACACGGGCCTGTTGGTCGGGCTAAGATTTTGGCCGAGAACCTGGAACGTTGGGGCAGCAAGCATACTATTATTACTTCTGCTCAACCTGCCGAACTGGCCAGTCGTTTTGCTGCCTGGTTTGATTGCATAGTCGTCGATGCACCTTGCTCAGGTGAAGGTATGTTTCGCAAAGATGAAGTAGCACGCGAGCAATGGAGTGAGGCTCAGGTGCGGGCCTGCGCCACCACTCAGAGCAGTATTTTGCAGTCTGCCTATACAATGCTGGCTCCCGGTGGTCGCCTGGTTTATTCTACTTGCACTTTTGCCCCGGAGGAAAACGAAGGCTCGGTGCGTCGGTTGCTAGAGCATTATCCCGATTTGGAGCTCATATCAGCCCAGCTCTATCCCAGTTGGCAACCCGGGTTCCATCAGGCTGCCGACGATCCACTGCGCCTAACAGCTCGTCTTTGGCCGCACCGCTTGCGGGGAGAAGGTCATTTCTTGGCGCTGATCCATAAAGCCGGTAACACACCGACTAACAGCAGGCCTATGTTAGAGACTGCTACATATCAAAAGGCAGATGCCGAGCTAGAAGCTTTTGCTTTAGAGGCTTTGACGAAATTGCCGGCAGGCCCGTACTTGCGCTTTGGTGACCACCTTTACCGGGCCCTACCGGATACCCCACTGCTGCAAGGCCTGCGTGTGTTACGGCCGGGTTGGCACCTAGGAGAGGTGCGCAAGGGCCGCTTCGTGCCCGGTCATGCTTTGGCCCTCAGTTTAAGACCAGAGCAAGCTCAGCGTTGTCATCATATCAACTCAGTTTCCCCTGAGGCAGAGAACTACCTGGCAGGTCACACCCTAGCGACCGACTTGCCCAATGGCTGGGCCCTAGTCTGTGTCGATGGTTTTCCTTTGGGTTGGGGGAAGGTGACAGCCGGAGTCTTGAAGAATCACTACCCCAAAGGCCTACGGCGCTAACCCAAGACAGGGGGACGGAGTTTTGGCCTGCAAAAAATTGACAAACAGATGTTAAGGCAAGTCCCAGCGGAGAGTAGCATAGGCATTACACATGGGGGTGAATCCTGTGTGGGTGCTCATGTCTTTACTCTCCGCTTTGCTATGGGCAGCTGCCAGCCTGGTGGATAAGTTAGCGGTCAACTGGGAGTATCGTACTCTAGAAATACTGCCGGCAACTTATACTGCCGGCTTTTTGGTCGTTGCCTGGCGACAGCAGAACCTCTCTGAGCTATGGCAGCCACAATATATCTTAAGTGGCGCGGTTCTAGCTTTTTTCTCCCTACTTAACGCTTTCACCTTACTGATGGCTCTACGTTGCGGCAACATTGGTTTAGTTTCGGTTGTGGCAGGCAGCCATTGCATCATCACGGCTGGTGTAGCGCAATTGCTGCTCAATGAGCAGTTGCATCTGGGTCAGTGGTGTGCCATTCTGTTAGCCTTCTTGGGACTAGCTCTGGTTTCTGGTTCTACCCAAGGCAAAGCGGCGCAAGTTTACAATGGCAGAAACCGCTATCGTTGGTTCTGGTTAGCTTTATTAGCTGCCATTGGTTCAAGCGGAGAAACCATTGCCCTTAAATACGCCACCCATTTGAGCGCCGGGGCCCAGCATTCACTCGTTTGGGAATACTTCTTCGCCGGTCTGGTTTGCCATGCACTTGTTGCTCTGTACCTAGTACGGTTGCGTTTATCATCTTCCTTATTTGGGCTTATGGATGGTCTGCTCACCGGGCTCGGCATGCTTACTTTTGGCATAGCGCTTTCTCTGGGACCGGCTTCGCTGGTGGCAACTGTGGCAACGGCCGCTGTTTTGTTTCGCGCTCTAGGAGGTGTTTGTTTCTTTGGAGATCAAGCTGCGCCACGCCAGTGGTTGGGCTTCGCTATTCTAGCCACTTCCTTTGTTTTAGTTCAGCTATAGCCGGCTCATGCTCATTTCTTATGACCGCCTTCGCGATGGGGCATGTTAAGCAGCGGGAGGTGGTTTTCCGGTATGTTGTGGGTCCTGAGCACGTTTGTTGCTGCGGTAATGTTTGCAGCGTCCAGTATGATCAACAAGGTAGCAATGCAGGAGGCTACACCAGCCGATAGGCTACTTCCGGGCACTTTTCTGGCAGGTTTTGTGGTGTTAATGATTAAGCAAGGCCGCATCATGCCTGTCCCCAGTCTCCCTTTAGTGCTCAGTGGGTTAGCGATGTCTTTGCTCTCTATGCTCAATTGCGTATGCATTCTGCTGGCTTTGCGTGGCGGCCCAATCGGCAAAGTGGCCGCTGTAGGTGGAAGCCATTCCATCATTACCCCGCTTTTAGCATGGTTACTCTTTGCTGAGCAATTGAGCTTGTGGCAATGGGGCGCAGTAGGTCTGGCAACGGCCGGCATGGTCTTGGTGCAGCACCATCAGGGCGAAGCGGCAAAAGTGGCTACTCGGGTTTGGTTCAGCCTGGCCTTCTTGGGGGCAATCGGCTCCAGCGGTGAGACCTTGATCTTAGATAAAGCAACTGTGCTGCAGAACGACGGGATTTCCGGCTTAGTCTGGTCCTACTTTTTCAGTTTTATTTTTACATCGCTTTGGTTCTTGCGGCGTCGACAACGTCGTATACAGCGGCCATTTTGGCTAGGTGCGGCCGATGGCGCCATTTCTGCTATCGGCATGGTTTTCTTCGCCTACGCTTTGCATGGTGGTCCAGCGGGACTGGTGGCTGCCCTTTCTACTTCCGCTGTAGCGTTGCGTGCCATTGGCGGGAGAGTATTCTTTGCAGAACGCCTGTCCTCCTGGAGTTGGGGTGGCATCATATTAGCCGTTCTAGCCTTCGCCTTGGTTAGCTTCTTCCAGTAAGCAACCTTTGCCAACTTTATGGGTGTTAGTGTCATTGTCTGGGCAGGAGGGGAATCAACTGCGTCGAAATGAAGCAAAGACATTTCGACTAATAAGAGGAGGCAATTAGATGAGCATGTTAGCCAGAGCACAGCAACTTCAAGACGAGTTTATTGCCTATCGCCGGGATTTTCACCAGCACCCGGAGCTGGGCATGGAAGAGGTGCGTACTTCAGGTATCGTAGCTGCCTATCTAGAGAGTTTGGGCATAGAAGTGACGCGTATGGCCAATACCGCAGTGGTCGGCCTCTTGCGCGGCGCTAAGCCAGGCAGAACGATTGCTTTGCGTGCCGATATGGATGCGCTTTCGATTCCTCAGCAGAATGATGTGCCCTATGCATCAGTTTATCCCGGTAAGATGCATGCTTGCGGTCATGATGGACACACGGCTACGCTGATGGGGGTTGCCAAGCTGTTATCCGAGGTGAAGGACGAAATAGCCGGCAACGTCAAATTTCTTTTCCAGCCTGCGGAGGAAGGGCCGGGCGGCGCTTTACCAATGATCGAAGCCGGGGCCATGGAGAATCCGCATGTTGATGGCGTTATCGGGATGCACGTGGGTGTTAACCTGCCTACCGGTCAAATCGGCCTAAAAGCTGGCCCAAGCCACGCCGGCACCGATTCCATCACCATTACGCTTAATGGTAAAGGTGGCCACGGCGCGCATCCTCATACTTCCATTGATAGCATCGTTGTGGCAGGCTATCTAATTGTTGCCCTGCAAACGATAGCCAGCCGGGAAATTGACCCTCTTGGTTCGGTTGTAGTGACCATAGGGACAATCAACGGCGGCTACCGTAACAATGTTATTGCTCCTCAGGTTAAGCTCACCGGCACGGTGCGTACCCTTGATCCCGAAGTACGTGCTAGCATGCCCGAGCGTATTGAGCGCATTATCAAGGGCGTTTGCGAAACTTTCCGTTGCCAGTATGATTTCGTCTATGACAAAGGTTATCCGTCGGTCATCAACGATCCGGACATGGCCAATTTAGCCGAGGCAACAGCGCAGCGAGTGCTGGGCGCTGAGAATGTGGTGCGCACAGCCAGCCCTTCTATGGGTGGGGAAGATTTTAGCTACTTCGCCGAGCAGGCACCCGGCATCTTCTTGCGTCTTGGGGCAGGTAATCCCGAGAAAGATTGCGTCTACCCTGGTCATCATCCCTGTTTTAACTTCGATGAAGACGCCATTCCGATCGGCATGGCTGTAATGGCCGAAGCAGCACTAGACTTTCTCAAGCAATAAGGGAGATCTCTCGGAGACACGAGCCGTCCCAGACCACTGAAAAAGTCCCAGTAGCCCAGGAAAAGGTCGTTGGTCATGCGTAAAGCGCATTGGGGCCTTAAATAATGGGTGGTTAGACATCGCCGATTAAAGACAGCCAACTGTTTGAGCTAGGGCGAGTTTTGGCTGTCTCAGGCGGTGGCTAAGCACCTACCTCCAGTGAAC
>ENA-UOOR01004998-UOOR01004998.1-fermentation-metagenome-genome-assembly--contig:-NODE-4998-length-10078-cov-5.492168_pt1 | contig 10078 bp, 11 predicted proteins | sample MGYA00245780_ERZ724029 | MGnify/ENA primary metagenome ERZ724029 (study PRJEB28704, sample SAMN03018315) | fermentation metagenome | biome: anthropogenic terrestrial biome; feature: soil; material... | reverse complement strand
ATAACTATATAAATTTTTCACGCATCTGTTTATAACTAAGTAAATTAAATTTCAGACATAAAAAATAAAGAAATAGTCATGGAAGGAATAAGTTTACCTTTCAGAGCTGATGGATACGCTAATAGATTGACAGGTATGACCATTCATGTTATAATTAGAGTGTTTTGATGAGGAGATTTTAACTATGAATTACTATGTAACCAATCAACTTGAAAGAAAGCTTAGCTCTGTACAATTCATACCGATGAAACATTGTGCAGAGCATAGCGTATAAATATATGTTTAGATTTCATCGAAAAGAAAAACAGTATCGTTTAATGTTATTGTTTTCTTTTCGTGTATTTTTTTAACGTATAAAGGGCTATAGACAATGTTTTGTCTGTAGCCTTTTGTTATATAGAGGTTTTGTATGGCAGAAGGCAGGTACTATGTACCATTGCTTACTGCCATTTTTATTATAGAAAGGATTTTAAATATGAGCTTATTAGAAATTACAAATTTATCCCACACATTCGGAGATAACCCACTTTACAAAAATACAGGATTAACCTTAAATAGAGGTGAACATATTGGTATTGTAGGACAAAATGGGGCAGGAAAAAGTACCCTGATTAAAATATGCACCGAACAGGTCATCCCGGACAAAGGTCATATTGCCCGACAATCAAACATTAGAATAGGATATCTGGATCAATATGCTGAAATAGAAAGCCAAGTAACCATGAGAAACTTTCTTAGATCCGCGTTTTCAAAGCTATATGAAATAGAAGCAAAAATGAACCGTCTTTACGAAGAAGTTTCCACCGGAAATATGAATGTTATAAACCTTGCCGCAGAATATGGTGAGCAGCTGGAATACCATGATTTTTATTCCATTGATACAAAAATTGAACAGGTAGCCGGAGGATTAGGACTGCTTGCAATAGGGCTTAACAAACCTATTGGGCAAATGAGCGGAGGACAGCGGGCAAAAGTAATATTAGCAAAGCTTCTCCTTGAAAAACCGGATGTACTGCTCCTTGATGAGCCTACCAACTTCCTGGATAAAGAACACATTACATGGTTGGCAGAATATCTGGCAAAACTTGAAAATGCTTTTATGGTGGTATCCCATGATTATGATTTTTTAGAAAAAATTTCAAACCGTATATGCGATATAGACAATGAAAAAATAACAAAATATTATGGTACGTACTCTGAATTTTTAAAAAAGAAAGCCCTGTTGCGAGAAGATTATGTAAGGCAGTATTCAGCACAGCAAAGGGAAATCAAAAAAACTGAAGAGTTTATTCAAAAAAATATTGCAGGAAGAAAATCAAAAATGGCAAAAGGCAGACGAAAGCAGTTAGAGCATTTGGACAGGATAGAAGCACTTGAGCAAAAGGAAATCAAGCCTTTATTTCATTTTCCGGCTTTACCCGTTACAGAAACCGAGAACTTGCAGATAAAACACTTATCTGTTGGATACTACTATCCAATTTTATCGGATATTAGTTTTTCTGTCACAGGAGGTCAAAAGATAGTTATTACCGGATTCAACGGAGCAGGAAAATCCACTCTTTTAAAAACATTAGTCGGACATCTTGCAGCTATAAAAGGTAGTTTTACCTTTTCAGAGCAAGTAAAGTTAGGATATTTAGAACAAGATTTATTATGGGAGAATCCCTCCAAAACTCCTATACAGATTGTTTCCGATAAATATCCGGCTCTTGTGGTAAAAGAAATAAGAAAAAGCCTTGCACGCTGCGGTATTAGTGATAAGCATGCCATGCAGGCCATAGGAACCTTAAGCGGAGGTGAGCAGGCAAAAGTAAAAATATGTTTACTCACTCTGACATCATATAACTTTATTATCATGGATGAGCCTACCAACCACCTTGACATACTGGCAAAAGAAGCATTGAAAACCGCCATTGCTGAATTTCCCGGCACTATTCTGCTTGTGTCCCACGAAGAAAAATTTTACCGAGATTGGGCACAAAAAGTAATTGATATTGCAAATACTGTCAGGTAGCTTGACTTATTAGCAAAGAAAGAAGAATCTCCATATTTAATTTTCCTTGGAGATTCTTGCAATGGCTGGTGCTTACCTGTACACTGTCATAAGCTTCCAATGTCCCCACCTGTGTCCTCTGATCTATAAATATTTGCCCAGCCAATTTATACTTTCTTCCATCATGTTTGTAGTGACAAAATGATTTAGCCGAGGATATTCAATTAGCTTAATTTTATTCTTATCTTCATAAAGAGTTTTTATTTTTTTATAGAAAATTCTCTGGCTGCCGACAGGCACTACTATATCACTATCCCCATGTAAAAGCAGTATAGGCCTGTCTTTCAGCACATCAAGATTATTCATGGGATCCATATGCTTAACTCTTCTTCTAATTGTTTCAACCTTTTCAGTTGTTGGAACATCAATATTGCTATTAAAACTTTCCCACCCACAACAACCATTAAGAACAATAAGTGCCTTTAAATCCTCACTTTGAGCAAAAATACCTGCGGAAGTAAAGCCACCCATAGAATTACCCATCACCGCAATCCTTTTTGGGTCAGCCTCATAATTTAATTCCATATCATCTTTTATAGTTTTAAATTCTTCCATATTGCTAAATATTATATCCCAAAAATATTTCATTGCAGCATCTTGACCATACTGTTGCAGCGGATTTCTTTCCCCATGATAAGCAGCATCCGGAATCACAACCTGATATCCCACAGAAGCCAGTATAAATCCCCTTAGGCGCTGCAATTCCTTACTTGAACTCCAGCCGTGATAAAATACTATGGTAGGTATTGGGGCTTTTACCTCTTTGGGTCTGAATATAATAGCTGGAATTTCATGTATCTTTATATTTCTTTCACATATAAAGCTTGAGTTTAAATAATCATTCATGGGACTAATCCTCCTGTTATAGATATAATAACTCATTATACCATATGTGCAATTAAAATAAACAAGTAAAATCTCGCCTATATCCCATTTATGATATTTCCCCTGTTTTCTTTTCCTCTCTTTTCCCAATAAACACTGTCCCTACAAGAGTGCCCAGACAGTTTGTCGTTGTTACTCCCATATCAAAAAACCTATATAGACCTGCTATTATACCAATAAGTTCAACAGGCATGTTAAATGTCTGAACTACCACAAGCAGTTTTACAATACCACTGCCCGGAATTCCCCCACCGCTGGCTGCAACAAGAGTAACCACAAGCACAATACGCAAAAGCGTGGAAAAATCAAAAGGTATTTTATACATCTGACTAATAAACATCAGCACTGTCGTGTAAAGTATGGCACTTCCATTATAGTTTACCTGGGCACCCAAGGGTACAGAAAAATCCACAATATCAGGCTTAACCCCAAAGTTTTCCTTGGCAGTTTTTATACTTATGGGAATTGTGGCAGAGCTACTGCATGAAGCAATAGTAAATGTCCATACAGGAGAAGACTTTTTAAGAAATTCTATCGGATTAATTCCGGCACCAAACCACAACAAAGGGAAGTAATAAACAACAATCAGTACTATTACTCCAAGCCAGTATGTCCCTATAAGTCCTGCCATGGATGAAAATATGGAAAAACCGTATTTGCCAAATGAGTCTGCAATCAAAAACAAAACTCCTATTGGTGTTACTTTAATAACCATCTTCAGATATGCATATATCAGATCCCTGACTGAATTCAGACCTTTTATCAGAAAGCTTCTGCTGTCCTCATTTTTTATTGATAACATGGCTATACCGAAAAGTATACCTATAACCATTGTCTGAAGCACATTCCCTTCAGCAAAAGTACCCGAAATATTACTTGACACAAGACTCGAAATAAATGTAGAGATTGTAAATGAAGTTGTACCCGTAATTTCCTGAGTCTCAAGTCCTTCTATATTTACTCCAACCCCCGGTTTTAAAATTGATGGAAGAATAATTCCAACAACAGATGCAATTACAGTTGAAATAATATACAGCAATATTATTTTCCCGGCAGCTTTCCCAAGAGTCTTAAGATCCTTCTGCCCTCCTACCGCAAGTGTTATCAATACAAATACCAACGGTACAATAATCATCTTTATGGCATTTAACCATATATCACCTATAAATTTAAAATCAGACATTTTATCTCCAAACAACAGCCCTAAAACAGCACCTGCAACAATGGCTGACAATGTTAGAAATACCTGATTATTCAATATTGATTTTTTTGTGTTCATAATATATTCCTCCTTTCTGCAATAGCAACAAATTATAGTTCGCCATCTAATTCCCTTATAATTTCAATAGTCTTTAATGTATCTTCTCTTGATATACCCAAGTGGAAAACAAGACGAATATGATCCGGAACCTGAGCTGGTCTTGCCCCAATACCCTTTTTACTTAACTTTTCACAGTATTCATCAGCCTTGAGTCCGGTTTTTGATGTGTCTATCATAACAATGTTTGTTTGCACATTCTGCTGAACTTGCACCTTTTTAAGGTCTGCAAGACTTCTTGATAATAAAGCTGCATTATCGTGGTCATTCTTTAATTTTGCAACATTATGTCTGAGAGCATATATGCCAGGTGCAGCTATTACACCTGCCTGACGCATGTTTCCTCCCAAAAGTTTACGTGAATCTCTCAGATTGTGAATGAATTCCTTAGATGAGCACACCAGAGAACCAACAGGAGCTCCAAGTCCCTTAGATACGCAAAACATTACTGAATCAACATACCTGCAGATTTCCGAAGCATCGACTCCAAGAGAAATAGCAGCGTTAAAAAGACGCGCACCATCCATGTGAACAGGGACGTTGTATTTATCTGCAAGCTTTTTCATTTCGGCTAAATGTTCAAGGGGAATTACTGAACCTCCTCGTGAATTGTGTGAATTTTCCACACATAAAAGCTTTATGTTTCCCTTTTTCAGTTCATTTTCAACTTCATTAAGTACCGGACATCCATTTTCATCATAATTATATAAAACAGGAATTAGCTGCCCAAATCTATCACTAAACATTCCCTTTTCAGATTTAAGTATATGTTGCTGAGTGTCAACTAAAACCTTATCGCCAGGTCTGCAATATGTCATAAGGGCGCTATTGTTTCCCATGGTTCCTGAATTTAAATACAATGCAGCTTCCTTGCCCGTCATTTCAGCCGCAAGATCCTCCAACTCATTTATAGTGTTGTCCTCTCCTCGACCATTTGAGCCAACCCTTCCATCATCACCGAACTTTGACTCTAAAATAGTCTCAAGCATTTCCTTGGTTGGCTGAGTAACTGTATCACTTCTTAAATCAATCATTATCGTACCTCCATATTATGTAATTTTTTTATAGCATTTGTATGATTTTTTATTATACCCTGTATGTAATTAAATTATTATTAAATATACAGTTACTATAAAAATAATGCTCATTTTTGTGCGTAATTAAAGACATCCCGGATGGTTTTTACCGTCATATGGTTTTCTGACAGTAAGAACCATCCAAGATGTCGAATTTTATAACCTAACTGTGGATATTGACTAAAGAAGAACGATAATAATACTTATTTCCCCCTTTCAAGGGTACAACCTCTCTTACAAAAGCAGCAGGGGCAAGAACAGACTCAGCTCCCTTATAATAGTAACACATAAATTTTAAAATGAATACATTTTTAACTTTTTAACTTGTTCAGGTTGACAATTTTCTGCTTAAAATGTTATATTATTAATATAATAAGATTATATCAACAACCACTTAGGAGGCATTGCAATGAAAGGTAATTTTATTGATGAAAACTTTAAGAAAATTATCCATGGAATTGAAGTCATTATCGCTGTTATTCTAATGATTGGAATTGTAATTGGACTGACCGATTTGATCAAATACCTTTTGGAAATTTTAAAATCACCTCCAAGTGAATCTTATGATCTGTTTCAGTCCTTTCTCGGACATGCATTGCTGCTGATCGTAGGTGCAGAACTTATATCAATGATCTTATATCATTCTAACAAATCTCTCCTGGAATTGTTGCTTTTTGTAATAGCCAGAAAGATGCTTATATATGCCAATACTATGGCTGACCTGGTATTGGGTTCTATTGCAATTGCAATTGTATTTGCTACACTGAGATATTTAATCAAAAGTGACAGGGAGCTTTCAAAGGAAATTAAAGAAAAAGATGACAGGAACTAACGTAATATTCGGACTATAACCCTCCGGAAACCACTCTGGAGTTTCTTTCTTTAAAATCCCTGTTTTATTTTATGTTATAACTATTTAATCAGCTTTTGCAGTATATACTAATCAATTTACACCTAAGCTAATAAAATAATTTTGTATATTCTGTCCGTGTATCTGCAATATGATAAATATATATAGTTTGATTAATCTGACGATATATTGCTACATGCTTTTTACAAATAACCATTTTATATCCTTGTTCATTTAACCATATATCCGGTGTAAGAGAGCCTGAATCAGGAGAGTCCTCTAATCGTTCAATAGCATTCAAAATGCGGTCACTAACCTTTATTGCTGTTTTTAAATTAAAATTTATCAGATAATAATCTTCTATCTTTTTTAAATCCTCCATGGCAGAGGGCAGAATCTCGACTTTACATTTCATCCGTACGCTCCCTTAATCTTTTTCTTGCTTCTGAAACGTTGATGGTTTCTGCACCGCTTATTCGTTCCTGCTCTGCCTGCAGTACCCTTGCACGGAGCTGTAAAATCTGCTCTCTTTTTTCAAAAGCATCAATGCTCATAAGAACTATATCTCCCTCGCCATTTTTTGTAATATATATAGGCTCTTTTGTTTCTTTTGCAAGTCTCGATATTGATGAATAATCATTTCTCAATGCTGCTGATGGTTTAATTATCATAGTTTCACATCCCTTATATCATTTTTATGATATTATTATATCTTACTTTTCATATATTGTAAAGCGGATTTATCCGGAAATTCTTAAGTGCAGTATTTAACATACACACAAATAAATAATAAAATACAATGTGTATGAAACATCTTAATGAACACTAATGATAGCTATATCTTCAAGCTCTTTTTCATAACAATACCAATCTGTATCCATGTAGCATATACCCTCTATTTCTCCCACTGATTTAAATGTATTAAATGAGTCCGCGAATTTTTTCAATTCAAATAACAATGTTTTGGGCGGCTTATTCTCCATGAAATCTTCATAACATAAGGGTTTAGTGACATCAAACATTCTACTCAACTTTTCAGAATAAAGTTCACTGGAATTACAATAAGCAGGAATCGCAAAATTTGTCATTAGATACGCACTATACGGATTTTTCCGATTAAACTTTGTTGAACAGTATGATATACCGTCTATATTAAGGTTGCTTATACAATTCATTATTATTTGTGGAATTACATATTCAATCTTAAAATTGCGTTCATTTTCTGTAATAAGGTATGAACATGCACATTGAATTGGAAATGTATAAATGGCTTTTTTAATGTAATCTTCTTTTGATATTTTATCATAACCAACTATATCATGGGTATTAATATTATCCTTATCTACTGATAATCTGACAATATCTTGAAAATTAGTTGACAGATTTAATATTTTAAATTTTGAACCTTTTTTATATTGAAATCTGCTTGTATATAACTTTTCATTAGGTTTTTTATACTCCAAGATTTCTTTATAACATACATAAGGAGTTGATCCTATATAAAGGCATGGAATTCCCTTAATACTGAATCTTTGGTCATTAATCTTATCTCGTTTGTCAAAAGGAACATGAAACATTTCCTTAATATTAGACAATTTCGTATTAGAATATCTTGATCTATAGGCATTAAAAAGTTTATTTTCGCCATTATCATATAAACTGTCAAATTCTTCTACAAATAAATATTTATTGTATTTTTCAAATATATTGTTTGTGCTAATCTAATAATAGGTCATCTGGCTCATCGAAAAGTAGGTCAATAACAGTATAATTAAAATGAGAAGGAAAAGCAAATACATATATGACAATAGACATGAATCGCTAAGACATAATGCAGATATTTGAATCGTAAGGAGGGCGTAGGCCGACTGAAGATTCAAATATCTGCGGCGGTTAGATTGATCCAATAACGCTCATTGAAAATTAGGTCACTTTCATAAAAATATGATATCCTTTCAGTAAGCACTGAAAGGAGGACGTAAAGGAAATGATAAACTTGAATCAAAAACAAAGAATCATACTTAAACATATTGATGGTATGAGTAATCGCAGCATTGCCAGCGAGCTTCACATGAGCAAAGATACCGTCAATAAATATGTAGCAGAGTATGAACAAAAGAAGCAAGAACTTTTAGCTAAAAATCCAGAAGCAGATACGAAGGAGTTAATACATGCAATAGTTGAAAAACCAAAATACAATTCAGATAACCGTGAACCGAGTAAGGTTACTCAGGAAATGATGGAAGCTATTGAAGAATGTCTAAGGATAAATGAATGGCGGCGTGCAAATGGAATGTCTAAGCAACAGATGAAAAAGATTGATATTCATGAATATTTGGTAAAGAAGAAATTTGACATCAGTTACTCGACTGTTAAGAGATTAGTTAAATCAATTGAGGACAGGCATGTCATCATAAATGCTTTTTCGTTCTGCACTTATGTTATATTTTTGTAATTCCTTAATCATTTCCGGAACTGTCAGCGTGTGTTCTGCATCTGTTTATTCCATGAGAATCTTAAGCAGGTAAAGAAGCTTTAACTTCTGGTTTGGTGATTTTGGCATATTGGCACCTCTGATTATATGTGAAATCCTATCTTTGTTTTTTCATAAACTGCTCTCGGTTCAACTATTTGACCGTTAGATATTGCCACATCATTATTATCGTTATCTTCTTTCTTTTCTTCCATCCCTGGAATCAACATAATGCAGCAAAACTATCCAGAGCTTTCAAATCGGATTTTTCACATTTTCATTACTTCCTGATAAAAACTCCCTGATGTTTTCAAGACGGTCGTCAGCGTCTTTTACACCTGTATCATAAGCTTCTTGAAGTTTTTTTCTGTCTGATTCAACTCTGCGGATTCCTAAATCCCTGCTTGGAGTGATAATAAGTGTGTTGCCCTCTTTTTCTAATCTATGTAACTCATCAATAGTGGCATTATAAACTTCATGGCGTTTTCCCAAAGCCTCCGCCAGTTTCGGATATTTTCTGAACAAAAGTTTTATTGCAGGAAAAAATTCATTTTTCTTTTTTCTGTATCCTTCAGGACGTGTTAGGATTACAATATTTCTCTCATAGCCCATACTTCGAAACCAGCTTATAGGTATGGAATCCGAAACACCGCCATCAAGCAGGTCATAGCCGCCTACTGACACAACTCTTGATACAACCGGCATTGATGCAGATGCACGAATCCACTGGGTATCTTCTTCATCACCTTTTTCGCAAAGATGATAAACCGGCTCACCTGTATGAACATCTGTACACACAACATAAAAGTTTACAGGATTCGCTGCGAATGTTTTTTGATCAAAGGGATCCAGTTTATTGGGTATCTGATTATAACAAAAATCGGCTCCATATAAATCTCCTGTTGTAATCAATGAACGAAGGCTTGAATATCTGGGATCATTGCAATACTTTAAATTATATCGAATTGTCCTTCCAATCTGCCTGGATTTATAATTACAGCCAAATGTAGCACCTGCAGAAACACCCACAAATCCGTCAACATTAATATTATTTTTCATCATTACATCTAATACACCGGCGGTATACATGCCTCGCATGGCTCCGCCTTCTAAAATCATGCCTGTCTTCATACTATCCTCTTTATTCCTGCTGCAAAATTAATAAACTGCAAAATGCAGTTATTGCTGTTTTTAAATTAATGGTTTAAAATTTCATGTTTGGAAAATTTCAAAAATCAATCTAATATCTCAATCCAAGCTGCTATGACCACTCATCCAGATAAAGCTTTATGGATCTTATCATTTCCTTGAAAAAAGGTGCATCCATCTTTCTTTTATAAAACTTCTTTGAAAAGTCTGCATTATTTGATTCTTCTTTTGAAAACATATCGTTTATAAATTTATCTGTTATTGAAGGATATGT
>ENA-UOOR01004997-UOOR01004997.1-fermentation-metagenome-genome-assembly--contig:-NODE-4997-length-10086-cov-3.706510_pt1 | contig 10086 bp, 5 predicted proteins | sample MGYA00245780_ERZ724029 | MGnify/ENA primary metagenome ERZ724029 (study PRJEB28704, sample SAMN03018315) | fermentation metagenome | biome: anthropogenic terrestrial biome; feature: soil; material... | reverse complement strand
AGGAATTCCAAAGAACTGCCGGACTTAATCCAACAGGGAAAATGGATGAACAGACCATGAGTGCTCTTGATCTAGCAGTTGAAGCAGGAATGAATAAAAATGCTCTTGATAAGCTTAGCGTAACTTTAGGACACACTCCCACATGGCTTGAAGTAGCGAAGAAACAATTGGGAAAGCCATATGGATGGGATGAAAGTAAAAAACAATACCCAGATCCCCCAAAGTCCTTTGATTGTTCATCATTTGTAGGTTGGATCTATTCTTATGGATTCAGTAAAAAATTAACGAGAAGAGTTGAATCAATCTATCAAGAAACCGTTAAAGTAGATGAGCCTAAGCTAGGAATGCTTATTGTGTTTCATGGAACATATGATTCGAACTACGATGGGAAAAAAGATGTTAATGATAAATCGCATATTGGAATCTGGCTTGGAAACAATCAGTTTATACATGCCTCTAGCTCAAAAGGTGTAATTATTTCCAACTTAAATACTTATTACAAGAGTATTTTTGATAGTTTTCGAGCTGTTCCAGGGATAAAGTATTAAGAGGTGAATTGCATGAAAAAACTAGGACTTATATTGGCATTCCTTTTAATTGTTTATCCCTGCTATCCAAATGCTAGAACTCCGGAAAATCAAGTAAATAAAATAATAGTATTCGATATGAATGAGGATCAAAGAAATGAGTTGTTAGCACAAAAAGGACAATCCATTACAATTTATTCTTTTATTGAAAATGGAGATTTGAAAAAAACGAACGAATTTAGCATTAGTATTCCAATAAGGAATATCTTTACAGCTAATAATGAGGTTTTTATCTTTGATAACAAGGCACTATATTTATGTGAATTTTCGAGTGATGAGATAGGTCTGGTAAAAATAGCAAATTTAGATTCTATGATTGATCTAATATATAATGTTTATCAGAATAATAATGATCTGATTGTTACTGCCGCAAAAATTCGCGCATATGAACCGCTTAAACTATCCTTGGTTATCGTAGAAATAGACGCAAACAAAAATACCGTACTTAAGGAATTAAAGACTGTTGACTGGATTCATAGTGTATATACATATAATGAGAATGGAATAAAATTTGCTGTTATTACCGGTATTCAAGATAAACTTGGTAAGTTAATGATATATGAGTTAAAAAACAACCAATTAAATCGAATTTCAACCAATGAGATCCCCAATGACATAAATACTTTGTCCTACGTTCTTATTAGAAATGGAATAATGTATTTCTCAGGTTGGTACGGAGATATTGAAAGTGATGAAGCTTTTCCGGGAATATTTGCATTTGATTTGAAAAAACAGCTGTTTAAAACAGTAATCGATACTGGTTTGATTGCAAATTCAATAGAGATAAATGATCTTAATAAGGATGGTAGAAATGACTTGATTTGGGCGGATACTAAAAATATCTATGTGGAAAGTAATATTATCGATTAAATTCGATAAAAAGGCCTCAACAGACCCTAATCTAATTTGCGGTTAGAAGTTTAACTCCATGACGAACAATGCTCCATAAGTTCTTTAAGATCCACCCATAAATCATCAATGAGCAGTTCCTGGTAACCGGCGTAGCCTCTGCTCAGCACCTCTTGCCCCACTTGCTTTAAGGTATTATCCTCTAACCGCTCTAGTTGTTTCAACCGCCCAGCGGATAATTTGCGTTCGGAGATCGCTCTGTCATAATCGTCCACAGAATAATGGGATAACCGAAGTCCCTTGCCGAAGCGGGCCTTTAACCGGTCCGCAATCAATAAGCCCTCCGGATCAAAGTCTCCGGAATAGTAAAGAATCGCCCCGCTCTTCGACAATAGTTCCAAGAGGACGATCGTCGCCAAATTGACCTGTCCATTGGTGCAGACCAGGGGTGGGGCTCCTTTACCCCTCTCCCGGCGCCACCGGTCGGCGAGGGCGGAAAAAACCGCCGGATTCTCCAGGACGAAGGCAAAGCCGGTAGGACTTGTGACCTGTTCAATCCGGCTCAGGTTCTCCAAGGAGAGTTGAAGGGTCTCTCCACTTTGGTAAAATCCTGCCCACCCTGGGTGCAGATCCGTCCCCTTTTCCCGCCCCAATAGACCTAAACAGATGGTGTAGTTGGAAATCTCCGTATTAAAGAGTCCCCCTTTATACAATAACTCCGCTTCAGCAAAGGCGCTACCGGGTTTTCCCACCTGAAAATAATGACTCAAGGCGTATAGGAACAATTGTCGGGCTGGTCTGGTCTTGTCAAAAAAGTGGGGATCGGCGGTAATTTCCGCGGCAAAGAGGGCGATTTGAGTTCCATTCCCGGTCAAACAGGGCAGCTTAGCCAGGGCTTGTCCGATGGCTTTCAGATCCCAGCTTAACCCTTCTCGATCCTGGTCGTACCTGGTTGCCAGGATTTTATAGGCGTTTTCTTTCTGCGCCAAGGTATCCCGTAGCCAGTGGGCGGCGGCAGATGGCAATTCCTGAAGCACAGAAGCGAAAAAGCGCTCCCGGTCTTGTCGATAGCGGGAGCGTTCTTCTTTCTTAGAGAGCAGCTCTTCTCCCCAGTAACCGTGGAGGATCTCCTCCAGACTTAGATGGTGGAATTTCGTCCAGCCGAGCGCGGCGGCCAAATCAGCAACTTTAATAATAGCTCTGGTTTTTCCCGCAAAATCCTGCCGCAGAAAACCGGCTAAGTCTGTTCTTTCTTCAGGGGTCAGCTCCGTAAGGCGAATCCGCCCGCCCAGCGTCCCTAGAGATCGGTACTTTTCCTTCAGAGCGCAAAAAAGACGGTGAAACCCGGGACGGTTCCGGAAATAGGCCACTGCTTCCCGGTAAGTAGAAGTTTCCGCCGCTTTCAGCTTTTTAGGTTCATGATCTTGCTCCATCTTTCCGGTAACTCCTTTACTAGACAATTATCGTGCGATTGCTTCCTCAGCTGTCAACTCCCTGGCAACCAAATCACTGGTGACCAGCTCCCGGACCTGCCCGTTCCAGCGGTAACGGATTACCGAAACAAAATCGGCGTTATTCGGCCGGACCAGTTCACAGATGGAGAGGGCCGGTACAGTATCATAGTCCCCCCACAGAATCTGGGAGTTCATCACAAAATTCAGTTCTAACTCTTCCAAAAGGCGGAACATATCCCGAATATTATTCTCGTCTACGCCGGCAAAGGCCTCATCCAGGGAGATTAGGCGGGGCGCGTCCGTTCTCGCCGCCTCGTATCTAGCGTAAACCGCTGAGAACAGTGGAACATACATGGCCATGGCCTTTTCGCCCCCACTAAACCGGTCAAAGGCGTTATTGGTCATTTCCCGCTTGCGCTCGCCGGTTTTGGTGTAGAAGAGCTGAAACTCAAACCACTGCCGGTAGTCCAGCACTTCTTTGACCAGTGTATGAAAGGTCTTGGTCACCCCGGCCTCTTCTAAACCCTTACGGGCTTGATTGATTTTCGAACGGAAATGCTCGGCCAGCCGTTGGAAATCCTCGGACCGCAGGAGACTGGCCTCGGATTTTAATAAACTGACCAGTTCGGCGGTGTCCATCTGTTCTTCGGTCTCCGCCGCCCGACTCTTCCAGGCTAGGCTAAAGGTAAGCCCGCTGGAAGTATTCATCGCCGCCATCAAACTGTTCATCTTCCCGACCCACTGTTCACTGTGGTAGATCTTGGCTCTAATCTTTTTACTGATGGTATTGGCTAGTACATCTTCAAACAATTGCCGGTCGCTGTCGCGGAGCAATTTTTCGTTTTCTGTGATCGAATCGGCCAAAAAGCCGGCCAAGGTTTGGAAATTGACGTCCCGTCCTTGGATCCGGCCTCGGATATCGAGGCGTTTCAATTCGGCGCGGGCTTGGTTTAGCGTGGCGCGTTCCTCCGCCGTCAACTCCACATCGCGGTGAGGGGCGTCCGGACTGTCCGGCGTTGTGGGTAGCCCGCTCTCCTCTCCTTCGGCGGTCACCGGGTTAAAAAGATAGTCCAGGGTCAGTCGGTACTCGGTCAACTGGTGGCGCACCTCGTAGTACCGTTCCTGCAAAACGCGGAGGTAATCTTCGGGGGATTTGGTTTCGCTCCGGTAGTCTTTGTATTCCTCCCGGATCCTTTTAGCCAGCGCTGAAAGGTTATCCTGAACGGAAGCAATGGTGACATAACCAAGATTGCATTCTTCCGCGAAACCCTGCCGCCGAATCCCAGCGTAAAACCGGCGAAAATACATTTTCCGACGCAGGCCGGCTAGTTTTTCCTTGGTATCCGCCGCCTTGTCCTTCCCACTTTGGGCTTGGGCGGCTGCCGCTTCCCGCTCTTGCGGGATGGCCGCCAGCCGGGTTAGGCAAGCTTCGCTTTCTTGGATTATTGATTGGTAGTCGGTCTGTTCCAGTGTTTCCCGGAGACTGCGGATCACCTGTGTCTCCCGGTCGATCAGCCGGTTTAGCCGTCCCAGGTCATAGCGGAGATCATCCAGGTCCCCCTCGACCTCAGCCAAACGCTCTTCAAGTGCGGATAAATTAGCCCGTTTCCCCAAATATTTAGTGTGAGTGGTCTCCAGATCGCGGAGGGTATCGGCATATTCCTCTACTCCGTCTTCGGCAGCGGTAACGGCCTCCAGGTTGACCGGGAGCTGGATCTTAAGGGTCAATTCCCTAATTTCCTCTTTGGTCTCCTTGAGCTTGCGATAATAGGCCTCCGCTCGCTCGGCTTTTTCCGCCACTGCTTTCTTTTTGTTTTCTAAGGTTAATTCGCGATCGCGTAAGGTGGCGTAGGCGGTTTCCAGGTCTTCTTTCCCCGGAAAAGCGGCGAATTCCGCCGCCAGCGCCCGGCCTTGTTCTTCCTGGGTCCGGATTTTTTGTCCAAATTGGGCGATTTCCCCTTTTAGTTCCGCAACTTCCCCGCGGAGACCTTCAATTACTGCTTCCCGGTAGCGACGGCGGGCTTCCACCCCAATATATCTGCTTTGATAGACGGCAGAGACCTCTCCTTTAAGCACTCCACCGACGCCGAAGCGTCCTTCCTCGGTCAGATAGAGCTGATCCGGGTTTTCCTCAATCATGATACTCCGGATCACCAGATCCACTTCTTCCGCAGAGACCGGGGAATTGCTCCCCACCGCCGGTTGTAGCCAATTGGCCAGATCGGCCGTCATCAGTTGCAATTTGGGGAACAGATATTGCTCGGCGGCGCCTTGGGGCGAGCGGCCAAGCTTACCTTGGTATTTGGCCGGCACAATTAGCGCATCCAGAACGCCCATGGTCGCTAAGGCTTCTTCAATCTTGCCCCGTAGTTCCTCCGGGATCTCCGGACGAAATTCCACCGCTTGATAGAAGGGGATAAACGGGATCCCCGCCTCCTTGAGCCGGGCCCTGTTCCGGAGGACTTCTTCTCTACGCGCCGGCTCCGGGTCTTTCTTGGTCAGCCATTCTGCAAGTTCTCCTTCTTTCGACTGTAAAATCTCGATCCGGCCTTCCTTGGCTGCCGACAAGTTAGAGATGGCGGTGAGGCGTTCTTTATCCTGTTCCTCCCGGACAGCCCGGACCACCGCGATCAGGTCATCATAGCTTTTCTCCGGATATTGGTTGACCGTTCTTTGCAAACGGACCATCTCTTCTTCTGTGGGAATGAGGAACCGGTTCGTCTGCCGCCAGGCGTAGACCTTTTCGGTGAATTCTTCTTTGATCTCAAAAAGCAGCTGTTCGGCTTGGTCGAAAGCGATTCCGGCTGTCTCCTGTTGTTTCTTCGCTGCTTCCAATTCGCCATAAGCCTGGTCGTAGGCTCGGTTACGCTCTTCTTCTTCCCGCAGTTTAGCCAGGATCTTGCGGACCTGTTCCTTATACCGCTGTAGCTCCTTCTTGAGCGGCACAAAGTCTACCTCCGCCATCGGGTCTATGGGGAAATCAGCCAGGATAAAAAAGTGTTCGTCAAAGCAGGTTTCTTTAGCGAGAGCGTCTAATTCCGCCCATAGCTCCTGCATCATCGTCTTCAGGGGGCCAAGGTCGTTTTGGGCTTGGGTGAGATCGGTCCGCACCTTAACCTCCCGTTCCTCTTTTTGCTCCACAGCGCCGATCTTCAGCGCCTTCTCCTTTTCCCACTCCGCAAGGTCGACCGTGTGTTTGTTCAGTCGTTCCATAATCCGGAAGCTATCGTGTTGCATCAGCTCCCCCTGTTTGACCTGGAGAGCTTCTTGTTCGCTTTTTAAGGTGGCTAGTTTTACTTCCGCCCCTTGGTGGAGCTGTATATACTCTTCTACCGCGCTTTCCAGCCTTTTCTCCTCAGCTTCCGCCTTAACCACCTCTTCGGCGCTCTGCAGGTATTTACCGGCTTTCTCCCAAAGGAGAAAGGTATTATATTTATCAAACTCCCGGCCCAGCCGGTCGGTGGCCTTTTTACTCTCTTGCAACTGATCAAGACGGCTTTTGATATTGTCCATGTTTTCAATGGCTTCAGACATGGGACGCAGATCTTCATCGGAGAGGGGTTGCAGGGAATTGGTGAGAATATCATAAATGACCGTAGGTTTGAAATCCTTGGACAGTTTAGGCGTACGTAGTTGGACCAGAAGTTTAATCAATTCATCATACTCTTCCAGCCGGTCGTAACCGAACAGGAGCCGGTTGACCATGGCCATGTAATCTTTCTGCCGTTCATGAACCTCTCCGCCCTCGCCGACCCGGTTCTTCAGTTCCTGCTTGGTCAAGGGCACTTTCTCCCCGGTCTCTTTTACCAGCTGGAAATTGCGGCCTACTCGCCGCCCATCGGTCAGGGCGAATCCCCAAAAATCCATGGGACGCCCCCGTTTGGCGTGAAGGCCCAATCCTAAGGTCAGATACTGGTCGGACTGGGCTTTTTTAAACTCCATATATAGGTAACCGGTACGCTCATTCTCCCCGGTGTCTTCCTCGCCCAAAAGATAATTTTCAAGCTTCCGGGCGCGTGAACCAAAGGGGTCCAGCCGCTCCGGGCTCTTGTTGCCGTCCAGTAAAAGTGGGATGAAGCTCTGCATGGTCACGGATTTTCCCGAGCCGTTAGCGCCCCGTAGTAACAGGCGGCCTCCGGTAAAGTCGAATTCTTCCTCATCGTAATACCAGAAATTGAGGAGACCGATGCGGTTTATGATCCAGCGGTTACTTGTCATCCTTTTTCCCTCCGAAGTCTTCCGGATAATCGCCGCTGACCTTACCGGCGGGCGGCAAAATCCTAATCTCTTGCTTATTGACGATTTCTAGCAGAGAGAAACCAGCCATGTACGAAATAAGTTCCTGATATAACTTATCGACGGTCAGCTCGCGGAATTCCTTACTCCAGCCCGTCCCATACCGCTCCCGACAGGTATCAATTACCCTCTCCAATCGGTCTCGGGCGATTAAGATCCCATCATCGAGTCCGGGGGTGAGTGCGCCGGTCTCCACCAAGCTCCGGAGTTCGGTGCATACCTGAATGGCAATGCCGGAGATGACCTTCTGGTCCGGCAAGGTATCCTTGAAATTCTTCTCCGCATTCAGCATCAAGACGGCGCAGGATTTATGAATGTGTAGACCACTCCCTAACAGCTCTTCCACATCCTTTTGGAACATCGCCCGGAAATTTTTTAAATAGAGAAAATCCTGGTCCTCCGAGCCTTCCGCTAAAAGCGCAGGCGAAAGAAAAAGCCGCCGGTAAACCCGGTGCCGACGGAGAGCGCCCCGGTCCGGGTCCAGGTCGAACCCTTCGTCCTGCTCCAAATCCCGCCAGCTTTGGTAAGACAAAATGTTTTGGGAGAAGTTACGGGCAAAATAGCGGGAAAGGCCGGTGGATTCGTACAAAACCTCCGTCTCCGGTTCGGTGGCAAAAACACTATTCTCCCCGTAATCCACTTTAACGAGTCCGAGCTCGACCGCAAAGTTCAGGACCTTCACCAAGTAAAGACGGTGCCGGTACAAGGTCCAATCCACCTTCTCCTCACCGGGGAAGGCCGCTTGCAGAAACTCGGTCAACTGAGAAAGGATAAATTGTTCCTGCGCTCCGTAGTCTTCCAAAAAGACCAGGAAGAGGCAGAAAAGGGCATATTCCATGGGCTGCTCGAAAAGGCGGATCCCCATCCACTCCTCAGCCCGGCCCGGAATTTTCTCCATTTTGATCAAATACGGGTTAACCACTAGGCGATAACCCAGTTTCGTTTCGATCAGCGGCTTCAGAGCGGGGAGCACATCCTTCACCTGTTGATACAGTTCTTTCTCCTCTTCCTTGATGATCCAGAAGTTCTCAAGTAAAGCTTCAAATTCTCTCATCACAACGTCCCTCTGTTTTTCCCGTTTTCCGCGTGGACGGGAGCTGGCGGGCGGAGAGCGCCAAGCCCCCGCGCTCCCTTTGCTTCCTCAAAGCGGATAATGTAGGCGGGCATCTCTAACTCTCCATCGGCGCACCGCAGCAGGCACCTGTCCCCGTGGGGTGGGTCCAGCAGGCGGAAGACCCGACCGTCTTCGGTCTTACCCCGACGGCTTACCGTGGAACAAGCCCTGCTCACCCAATGTAGCAAAGTGATCCGCACATGGGCCGGGAGCTCCGGCCCGTCCGCCAAAGCCGCAAAGTCAATTTGATCATCTTTAATGTAACTTTGGATCACGGCTTGTTCCCGGTTAATTTGGTCAATGTATTCCCGGTAGAGGCGCTCCTTCTGCACGCTTTTATCGACGATCGGCCGTTTCGCGGTCTTCTCTTTATACCGACGAGTTCGCGGCCGAATCTCCACCATCAGCGGCGGCTCCGCAAAGACGCTACTGTTTATACTCTCGGTGGTACGTTCCAGGTCTCCTTTGAAGTGACGGGAGTTAAAGACGCCAAAAGCCAATGCCGACAGCTTATGGCAATCCGCCGCCTCGGGGCAGGCCAGAAAAAGTTCGGCCAGTTTTTTGTATTCTTCTTTCCGGTTCGCCGCGCTGTTTAAAGCCTCCACAATCCGCGCGGCGTAGCGTGTAATCTTTCTGACCAACTCATTGGTGATCTCAAAAAGTTTCACCACTTCGCTACTTCTCATCGCTGAGCCTAAAAACCATTGCCGCAGGCTTTGCCAACGGCCTTGAATGTTTTCCATGATCTCCTTTTCGCTGACGATTTCCAGACGGGGGATGGATTTTTCGTAAGTAAAAACGTTTACTAAGACCTTTTCGACCACCCGCTGCTCAAAACAACGGAGCTGTTCTTCAATCCAATATGAATTAGTCTGCAGGCCTTTAATGAAATCGCGGAGATAATCAATGACTGAATCTTTGTAAGCAATAAACGCCGTACTCTTCATCAGTTCTTCCGCCCGCAAGCTGTGGAAGCTTCTGATGTAATCCTGATAGTTCTGGTTTAAACTCTTAAAATCGGCGTTGAGCCCATGCCACCAGGACCCAACCGTCTTCGGATCGGCCTCCACCATCTCCGGCAAGCGGGCAACAGCTTCTCTGATCCGCTCAATGTAACCGGGTTCAAGAGAAGCGCCTTCCACCGACAGGTTTTCCAAAGTCATGGTCATTCGTTCAATCTCCACTGCGTACTCGGAGAGCTGATACCGGAATTGCTTAGTCTTGAACTCCTCCGGTGTCCTGGCTTTCGCCGTATCTTGCACCGGGACGAGGTTCCCCCATTGCACCAGTGTTTCTAAGTCCTGTTGGCACTCTTCGAGGGTATAGGCAGCAAACTCCGAGTGACTTCTTAGTTCCGCATAGACCTCTTCCTTATAGAGCCAGTATTGTAATTGTTCGTATTGATAATAAAAAAAGCGCATAATCGGCCGGTAGCGCCAGGAATTCTCTGTCGCCAGGTATTTCACTTCTTGCAGGGGCTTGGTTAGTTTTATGCCGATTTCCATTAAGTACTATCCTCCGTCGATCCGGAAATTTATCATGGAAAACTTCTCGATCCAGACCTGGATTCCCTTTAGAAATTCCCTAATTCGTTCCATCAATTTTCTGGGTCGACGCAAGAATATTAAAGTTGCTAAGGAATAATCGAAACAGCCTGGGAAGAAGGAGTAACTGGTCATGGAATTAATATTTCCAGTACAAAATCGATACTCCAAAGACCGAAAAACATGATTTGTGTTTTTTCTCCTTTTTTTAAACCTAGGCAGTGGGTGACTAACGAATTAAA
>ENA-UOOR01004996-UOOR01004996.1-fermentation-metagenome-genome-assembly--contig:-NODE-4996-length-10086-cov-132.653674_pt1 | contig 10086 bp, 8 predicted proteins | sample MGYA00245780_ERZ724029 | MGnify/ENA primary metagenome ERZ724029 (study PRJEB28704, sample SAMN03018315) | fermentation metagenome | biome: anthropogenic terrestrial biome; feature: soil... | reverse complement strand
AATGCTCGGCATAAGCCGTGCTGCCGAAAACATCGGTTTTCGCACCATGGGCGGTCGCATCACGTTTGAGAAACTGGCAGAAAAAGCCCTACTGCCCTGTATTGTGCATTGGAAACAGGAGCATTTCGTGGTAGTTTATGATATAAAAAAACGTAAGCGAAAACGAGGTTCACTCCCAAAGGGAGGTTATGATGTTTATGTTGCCGATCCAGGTAAAGGGCACATTATCTTTTCGCATGAGGAATTTCTTAACGGATGGATAAGCACTCGCACAGACGGAGAAGAAAAAGGCGTAGCCATGCTTTTGGAACCCACCAATCTGTTTTACAAACAAGAGGGCGATATGCAACAAGCACAAAACCGTCTAAAATTCCTTTGGAAGTACCTGATAAAGTACAAACGCTTTTTCACGCAGTTGATTTTGGGTTTGTTTATCGGGAGTATTCTCCAATTGATATTTCCGTTTCTTACGCAAGCTCTTGTGGATAGCGGTATCGGGAATAAAGATATTTCATTTGTGTGGTTAATATTGATTGCTCAAACCATGTTGTTGTTCAGCCGCACGGCAATCGACTTTATCCGCCGGAAAATTCTGTTACACATCAGCACCCGTATCAATATTTCGCTTATTTCGGACTTTTTTATCAAGCTGATGAAATTGCCCATGAAGTTTTTTGACACCAAGCTTACGGGCGATTTGTTGCAACGCATTGAAGATCATCGTCGCATAGAAAATTTCTTAACTGTACAAACATTAAATATGCTATTCTCGGTGTTCAATTTTGTCATTTTCGGTATCGTGCTTTTTATTTACAATGTGCCTATCTTCTTGGTTTTCTTGGTCGGAAGTACTTTATACGGTTTGTGGATCATGGTTTTCTTGAAAAAACGTCGCATACTAGATTATAGGTATTTCGAACAACAGGGAATCAACCGAAACATAGTGTATCAACTTATTAACGGAATGCAGGAAATAAAGTTGCAAGGTTGCGAGCAGCGCAAACGGTGGGAATGGGAAGATGTGCAGGCCGACCTGTTCGACGTGAATATGCAGTCGCTCTCGTTGCAACAAAACCAAGAAGCCGGAAGCATCTTGATAAACGAGCTAAAAAATATTTTGATAACCGTTTTGGCTGCCACAGCCGTTATCAGCGGAAACCTCACGTTGGGGATGATGCTCGCCGTTCAATATATTATTGGGCAGTTGAACTCTCCGGTGGAACAGATGATGAGTTTTATTTACAATTGGCAGGACGTAAGCATTAGTCTCGACCGGATGAACGAAATCCATACTCAAAAGAACGAAGAAGATGAAAACCGCACGGTGGAAGATTTACCCGAAAATCGTTCGGTAAAAATAGAAAATCTCTGTTTCAAATACGATGGCGCACGCCCCGATTATGTGCTTGATAATATCAATCTGGATATTCCGCAAGGCAAAGTAACCGCCATTGTGGGAGCAAGCGGAAGCGGAAAAACCACGCTCGTGAAACTCCTTTTGGGCTATTACGCGCCCAACGAAGGGAAAATAGAGATTGGTAACGAGAATTTGGAAAAATTCAGTCTCAACTGGTGGCGCACGGTGTGCGGAGCCGTGATGCAGGAAGGTTACCTGTTTTCCGATACTATCGCCCGGAACATTGCCCCGACAGATGACGATGTGGACGTGGAGCGTCTTAGCTATGCTGCCCGAGTTGCCAATATTGACAATTATGTGGAGGCATTACCCTTGGGTTACAATACCAAAATAGGTCAGGACGGGCAGGGCGTAAGTCAAGGACAACGTCAACGAATCTTAATTGCCCGTGTCGTGTATAAAAATCCGCCGTATATCTTCTTGGACGAAGCTACCAACGCCCTAGACGCCAACAACGAGAGGGTGATTGTAGAGAATTTGGCGGATTTCTATCAAGACAAAACCGTTATTGTGGTTGCGCACCGGCTAAGCACAGTAAAAAATGCCGACCAGATTGTGGTTCTTGATGCCGGGCAAATAGCCGAAGTGGGTACACACGAAGAACTTACCCAAAAACGTGGAAAATATTATGAATTGGTAAAAAATCAGTTGGAATTGGGAAATTGAAAATGGAACAACAAAAAGACATAGAACTCCGAAGCGAGAAAGTCCGTAACATTATCGGGCAGGTTCCGCCGGTGTTGTTACGCTATGGCATTGCTATTATCGGGTTGTCACTGCTTGTCCTTGTGGGAGTTTCGGCGTTTATTCCTTATCAACCCAGCATAGATGTGGAAATAACTGTAACACAAACCAATGATAGTATACTGCATTATTCAGCTCGTATCCCGCGAAGTGCAATGAAAAACAGGGCTAAGTTTACGGAAGTAACTCTTAGCTCATCGTCAGAGATGCCGTTGCCCTCCCGATTCCGAATTGAAGAAATCTCGGAAAACGTGCAACTTTCCGGACAAGAAGCTTGGCAATCGGTTACACTGATTCCGATAGATAATATATCTGAAAACATTTTACTGGATAAACCTGCAACTATACAGGGCAAAATTTTACTCGAAAAACAGAGCGTGATGAGGTGGGTGGTGAAAAAAGTGAAAAATTGAGATTATCAATTGTCCTTCTTTGTGTTTTTACTATTTATAATATTGCGGTTAAACGAGTTATTATTCCTAAGCTTTGTGTAGAGCAATTAGTATATGACCAGACTATAGGAGAATTTTTTAATTTCAATAGCACTATTCAATATTATAAGGCTCATGCAATCTATAATGACAATAAGAACTCGATTGATGGCTGGCTGGCAAATTCCGCATTGACTTATTTTAATCCTAATCTTTCTTTAACTACCGAATTAGGATATTACAGAAGCATGATGAAAGATATAAGGCTGCAAGGCTATCAGATGCTTGATTTTGATAGTTGGACTTTTATGATAGGTAAACAATTCTTTAAAAACAAGGCGTCACTTAATATGACTTATTTATTACCTATCGAATGGGGAGTTCGCAATCAGCAAATAAGACAAATGCAGACAAATAATTATTTTGAAACGAAAAAAATTGGTCTGCAATCCTATCGAAATACTTTAATATTAACTTTCAGTTACCGCTTTGGAACAGGCAAATCAAGCTATTCATCCAAAAAATCATCCATTGAAAAAGAAGAAAGAATCAAACGAACATTTAATATGTAGAAAGTTGCTTGTATTTATTTGTATTAGCTAATTGTTATTCAAATAGAAATCAAAAAGCCAAATTTTCTACACCGATAAACTTAAAAATTACAGTTATCTTTATCAGCTGAAAAATACACCGTACCGTTTTCCGCTCCACCAACCATATCGAACGGCACAATCTGACGCTTCGCATCCACCTGAAACGATTGAACCGAAAAACCATTTGTTATAGCCGGAGTTTGGCGGTGCTGACGGCTGCCGTAACGATGTATCTGTGGGCATAGATAGCTTACTTCTCTTTTATCAAATGCTTCAAATTATCATCATTCTTAATCCGTTCCATTTCCGACTTTACGATATTTTCCACATCCGCCTTTATCTGTCTGTAATTCCGCTCGATATCCTGCTGCATCGTATCATTTCCGTTTTCATCTATAAAGGAAACAATTTCGGGGATTTTTTGGTAGGTTTTCGTTTCGGCTGCAACGCGGGCATTGTCCACCACAATTTCGCAGTGGAAAATCTTCTGCTCAATGCGTTCGTCGAAATTATCCGACACCGCACCCACAAACATTCCCTGCGTGAGATTGCTGATTTTACTTGCCGGAATAAGGCTGTCCATTTGGGTGGAAATGGAAGTCGATTTATCCTGGCGGTTAATGGTCATGGATTGCCGTTTCTGCAAGACTTTTCCGAAACGTTCCGATAGAGTTTTGGCTGTTTCGCCAACCACCTGTCCCGAAAAAATATTGCCGACCGTATTTTGAATAACCTTGCTCTCCTTATCGCCGTAATCGCGTGTCAATTGCGAGTAATCTTGAAATCCCAAACATACAGCCACTTTATTGCTTCGTGCCGTGGCAATCAAATTATCCAATCCACGAAAATAAATGGTTGGCAACTCGTCGATGATAACCGAACTTTTCAACTGCCCTTTCTTGTTAATCAACTTGACAATTCTCGAATTATACAATCCCAATGCTGCCGAATAGATGTTTTGACGGTCGGGATTGTTACCCACACAAAGAATTTTCGGTTCTTTCGGATTATTAATATCCAACGAAAAATCATCGCCTGTCATTACCCAATAGAGAGCGGGCGAAATCATTCTCGACAGTGGGATTTTTGCCGACGCAATCTGTCCTTGTAATTGGTCTTGCGCCCCGCCTTCCCACGCGTCCATAAAAGGCGAAAGGTAATTTTCCAATTCGGGATAACTGGTAAGAATGGTAAACGTATCCGCATATTTCTTATTCAAGAACTCGATGGCGTGAGGGAACGTGCAGTATTTGCCATTTTCGTAAATTTTCAAATACCAAATAATGGCTGCCAGCAAGATAATCGGACTTTCCACGAAGAAATCGCCCTGTTTCTGTATCCACGTTTTGTTCAGATTCAGCATAATGGTATAAGCGCTTTCATACGCATCCGAAATATCGGTCATAAATGCCGGATTGATGGGGTTACATCGGTGGCTTTTGCGCGGATTATCGAAGTTAATCACGTAAAACTTCGGCGGAACTTCGTACTTGTCGATATGTTTCAAAAGATGGTTGTAAGCAATGGTAGAAAGGTCGTCGAACTTAAAATCGTAAATATACATCGAAAAACCTTTCTCGATTTGTTGTTTGATGTAATTGTTAACCACCGCATACGATTTTCCGGAACCAGGCGTACCTAAAACGATGGTCGCCCGGAACGGATTTACGATATTGATCCAACCGCTGTTCCACTTCTTTTTATAGTAAAATCGTGTAGGCAGATTGACCGAATACTCGTTTTCCATCAATCGTGTTTCCTGCATAAAACTTTCGTTTTCGGTGTTAAAAACATCGTCCATCAGGTTGTTTTTCAAAAGGCGACTAATCCACAATCCTGCCATCAAGAGGCAAATATAACCTGCCGAAATTGTAAAAATATACCATACCGCAATGCCTGTTTTGGCAATCGGCAACGCCAATATCCAAAAGTCCAGAAAATACAGTGCGATGCCGAAACCCAACACAATCCAAATCTTCGTCCACGTGATTTTTTCATCTTTCATCCCTTTTGTTCCCAAGCAGGATAATGCCAGAAACAGCACCGAAAAGAATTTCGTAATCAGCGGATGTTTGTACAGTCCTGCTGTTCGATGAAAATTCATCAAAATTCTGTCTAACACGGCAATCGTTGCGTGCCATTCCCGAAACGCCTCATAACAGTACCAATAACAGTGGATAACCACAAATAAAATACTTACGGCCCGCATAAATTCCATTGTTTTGGCGAGTCCCCTTAAATCGTCTTCTTGTTGCATAATATGCCCCCCAGCCCCCTAAAGGGGGAGTTTTGGTTAGTAAAATTGATTATAGTTTTGGTTTCTTAATTGTTCTTCTCTTTTTTCGCATTTTACGTTTGAAAAGTTCATCTTCGTAATCGTCACCGTGCATTTCGAGTAAAGAAACACCCGGAAAGACATCGTTTGTTTCCGGTGCTTTTTCCAAATCGGCAAATGAACTATATTCGTTTTCTTTGGATTGGATTTGAGTATTCGATTTTGAGGAAACTTCCGGCTTAATGCCGTTTGCAAACCACTCGTGAAACATGTTTGCCGAAAACTCTTTTCCCAATCGGGAACCGTTTAAAACGGTCATGCTTTGATGGTCGATAAACGTCACACCGTAAATTCTTCCTTGTTCATTCTCCCGAAATACCACCGAAATGCCTTTTTTTAGCAGATTTTTCTCGAAGTTTTTCCGTTTTTTAGACTCTGTTATAGTTATTAAAATATCCGCTCGAAGTCGGTTTTTGGTTGCTTTATCCGTTTTCCAAGTTTGTTTCTCTTTTTCCATTCTCTTTTGCAAAGCATCGTAACCGACCGATTTGCCAAAAAGCGACGACTTGAAAGGATTACCGACCTTTTCGCCTTTCTCGTTCAAAACCGAATAAACCAATCCGTTATAAGGTTTTCCTTTGTGTTCGCCTTTCACTTCTTCTGCTGTCAGATTAAATAGTGATAACAGAGCACGATACTCGCCGAAACTCTGAAAATGGTACGACTTTGCCAACTCATGCACCGCGTTGGCAACTTGCCGTTTTACATTACCTCTTGAGTAATCTACTTTTTGAAGCGGAAGTACGTTTTGCCGTTCCTGTTTATCGGCAGGAGTTAAGTTAAATTCCTGCTCCAACTTCCGGCAAATTTCCATCGACCTCCGTTTCTCGTAAGCATCGGAAATGCAACTTCCGTCCGCTTTTACCCGCACCGAAACGATATGGATATGTTCCCGTTCAATATCCGTATGCTTAAAAACGATGTAAGGCTGTTCGCCAAAACCGAGCTCATCCATATACTTTTGAGCCATCTCGATAAAATTCTCGTCCGTTACCTTATCCTTCGGATTTGGGTTTAACGAAATGTGGATTACCGGCTTTTCAGTACGTTTGTTGGCAGACAGATAAGGCTCAAACGAGTGCAAAATATCCGGTATTTGATACGTTCCGTTCGCCTGCTCGATGATGTGTCGGGCAAAAAGCACCCTACCGTTTTCGTCGTCCACCTTCAGTTTGTTGTACGAAATCGCTCCGAAAAGCGATGTCCCGTGTCCGATTTTAGCAACCATTATACACCGTATTTCTGTTTAAACTCATTTGCCAATGCCACAATTTTCTGCGACAGTTCCACCAACTTTATCGTCTCTTTTTCCAATTTATAGAGAAAAGCCAATGCCTTTTTCTCTGTAAAATTGGTTTTCAACGCCTTTACAATTTGGTTATAATTCACACCGATTGCCCGAAATTGCGAATGAAAAGTGGTCAATCGCATATAAAAATCTTGCCCGGCTTTATCTATTTTTACCGTTTTAATTTCACGATTAAAGAGTACCGCAAGTATATATTCCGCTTTGGTTTGTAGTCCCGACTCATCAAAATGAGCCAAAAAACGAGCATTTTCATCGTCCGTCAGACGTACCACATAGCGATTATTTCGCTTTGAGAGTTTGGGTTTTCTGCCACCCGAATATTTTTTAGTTGTCATAATCAGTTCATTCTATAAAATCAGTCCGTTTCAAAAAAATCCCGACTTCGGAGAGGATTTTAAAGTTGGTTTTCAGGCACGGCGAAAGTTTCGAGTGCCTGAAAACACAACTTGCTCTATTCCGGCGAATAGAAAATCCCGACCGTGTCGGGATTAAAACCAGTCGATTGAAAAGAATGGGCAGATGATTTATCCGAAAAGGCACGTCAGCCTGCATCTGTTTCAATACAGTGCAAAATTAAGGGGAAAAATAGTCGTGAAAGCTCGTAGTAAAAACGCCAAATACTGCCAAACGACGCCACGAAACGCCAAAACCGACAAGCGCGTGAAGATTCTGTTTTTATTTGCAGAAAAAAAGAAAGTATGAAATTTCCGGCATTATAAATCAATGGAAGTTGAACTTTAAAAGTTGCCCTTTTAATTAATTCACAATTTCCAATAAGAATTATGAATGCAATATTGCTTGAATGCCATTTCATGCAAGCATTCAAAAAAAAGGGCATAAAAATGAGCAAACTAAAAATTTAAATCATTGATAATCAAGTTATAATAATTGGATTATTTAAAAAGAAAGACAGCATTATAGAACAATTTCTCTTTTAATAATTAGCGAAAAAGCAAATCAAAACATTAAATTTTTTCAAAAATGTGATTCAATACAACAAGAGAATTAAAACAGAATTATTCATTAAAAAAAGCATTGGAAAATGAAAAAAGAAACATTATTTATTGCCTTCACAACACAGAAGGGAGGAGTAGGAAAAAGTGCGATGACTACGATTACAGCAAGCATCCTGCATTACCGGATGGGGTACAACGTGGCTGTATTTGACTGCGATTATCCACAATGGAGTATTGTCAAAATGCGCGACAGGGACACCAAAACCGTGATTGAAAGCGAACGTTTCAAGCTGTTGGCTTACGAGCAATTTACCTCCATCAACAAAAAGGCATACCCTGTTATTTCGTGCAAACCCGATGAGGTAATCCAAAAGGCAGAAGTATTTTTAAAAGAGACACCGATTGATTTCGATTTCGTGTTTTTCGATTTACCGGGGACTATTAACTCGGCAGGAGTAATCAATTCCATTTCGCGTATGCACTACATTTTTTCGCCCATCATTGCCGACCGCTTGGTGTTGGAAAGCACACTTGCTTTTATGAACGTGCTGAACGGCGTGTTGGTAAAAGGCGGGGATACCGGCATCAAAGGGATTCATCTGTTTTGGAATATGGTGGACGGCAGGGAGAAATCGGAACTTTATGCTCATTATGACCATATAATCAAAGAATTGGATTTATCACTGATGAAGACCTACCTTCCCGACAGCAAGCGGTTCCGGAAAGAGATGTCCGCCCAAATGGAAAATCGACAGATTTCACGCTCTACACTTTTTCCGATTGACAGGCGACTTTCCAAGTTCGCCCGGATCGAGGAGTTTATCACGGAATTTTTACAAATCGTTCAACACTGATTTTTATGGAAGAAAACAGAAAACCACCCATTAACGAAGAATATATCATGTCCATAGTTTCCGAAACACGTTCCGGACACGATAAGTTAGCTCCTGCCGTAAACGAGCAGATACGTCAAGTTTCAGAAAAGAAGATGGCAGATAATCAGACACAGGAACGTGATAACGATTTACAAACAGAAAAACAGGAGATTCGGGAAAACAAGAAACGTAAAAATCGACAAAACCTGATAGATTATGAAAGTCGTTTTATAAAAAAAGCCGATTTAACCGTCCGTTCGGGCAAAGGTGTATATATCCGTGCCGATTACCACAACAGCATCAATCGCATAATCAGCGTGATAGGAAATAATGAAATATCCATTACCGATTACTTGGATAACATTTTGACGCATCACTTTGAGATGTTTGAGCAGGAGATAACAGATGTATTCGACAAAAACTATAAGCCATTAATCAATAAAAACAGATAACCATGAATCCTTTTTTTATATCCACCTTGTGGCAGTTCCTGCTTGTTATTGTCGGAACAGCCGCTTTTTCGCTTACCGTCCTGCTTATCGGTCTCTACATCCAGACAAGCAGAAAAGATAAGCGAGAAAGTTACGGACGCAGTATGAAACAGACATCTCAAAAACAGTTGAAAATACCCGATATTATGGGTACAGCCCGGCAGCCGGAACGCCAATCACAGCCAATTGAAGCCACCGAGTGCCAAACTGAAAATCGTGAAGATAAACCGGCTACTTTTGCCCGTGAAATTCCGAGCGAGGAACTCGACCAAGTTTTCGGGACGGAACAAACCGATGAAACCGACACACGGGAAGACCCCGACCCGGACGAAGACGAAGTAGATTGGCAAGAGGAAGAAACCGAATTGCAGGCGCACCGCACGACAGCCGATAATGAGAATGATTTTGCCACGGGAGTCTCTTTCGATGAGTTGCAACAGATAACTCGCCTGATACAGAAAGATGCGTTGCAACCCGATGAGCAAAAATCCGTAGCCACGGCTGCCATCAAACTTGCCCATACCGATTTATGGGAAAAAATAATGAATGCGTTGCCCGACGCAAACCGAAAGATTGCCAAGATGCTTGATGCTTCGCCACAAAAAGTACAAACAGCCGAAGATTGGCGAAGTTTCGACATCCGGAATTTCATTTGATTACAGTAAACGAGTTTACAAATAAACAGGTAAACAACATTTACAAAACCACTAAATCCAATTTATCAACCCGGCTTCCGTTTCGCTTCATCCAGGCGAGACGGAGACCATTAAACAACTTTTTTATGACAAGAAAAAGAATCTATCTTGCGGCAATACTCACAGTCGCCGCCGTAATGAACGCCCTCGCCCAAGGCGACGGCTCCGCTGGAATTACCAAAGCCACCGATATGGTAACCGGCTATTTCGATCCCGCCACCAAACTCATCTACGCCATCG
>ENA-UOOR01004994-UOOR01004994.1-fermentation-metagenome-genome-assembly--contig:-NODE-4994-length-10095-cov-10.942530_pt1 | contig 10095 bp, 7 predicted proteins | sample MGYA00245780_ERZ724029 | MGnify/ENA primary metagenome ERZ724029 (study PRJEB28704, sample SAMN03018315) | fermentation metagenome | biome: anthropogenic terrestrial biome; feature: soil; material... | reverse complement strand
TACCTGAAAGTATTGTAAAAAAATATAAATTAATAGCAATAGATAAAAAAGACGACAGCTTGGTGGTTGCAATGGCGGATCCTTTGAACTTTTTTGCTATAGACGATATAAAGCTGTATACGAAAATGGGTGTAATACCTTGTCTTGCCTCCGGTGCGGATTTGGAAAAAGTTATTGAAAGATACTACAGCAATATATTAACTCAAAAGGCATTAAACGAGTTTTCAGATACTTTCGTTCCTGCAGAAGATGATATCGGTGCTGAAGAAGAAATGCTGGAAGTTACAACCGCACCGATAGTAAAATTGATAAACTCAATAATCGAACAAGCTATGAGAAGCAGGGCATCGGATATTCACATTGAACCGAGTCACAATGATATCAGAGTTAGATTTCGTATAGACGGTGATTTAAAAGAGGTAATGGCATTGCCAAAATCAAATCTGTCAGCCATAGTGACCAGGGTAAAAATCATAGGAAGAATGGATATAGCGGAAAAAAGAATCCCTCAAGACGGCAGAGTTGAGATGAAGTTTAATGACAATGAAATTGACCTAAGAATTTCTACACTGCCAACAGTATACGGTGAAAAAATAGTTTTCAGAATATTAGACAAGAGTAATTTTAACTTTACTAAAGAGGGCTTAGGCTTTAGCCAAGATAATTTAAATAAATTAAACAAGATGATAGCGCAGCCTTATGGTATGCTTTTAGTAACCGGACCTACGGGAAGCGGTAAAACCACTACACTTTATACGGTTTTAAGAGAGCTGAATGTTCAAACGAAAAATGTAATCACTGTAGAAGATCCGGTTGAGTATAAATTAAAAGGTATAAATCAAGTACAAGTAAATACAAAGGCAGGAATGACATTTGCTGCCGGCTTAAGGTCTATTCTCAGACAGGACCCTGATACAATAATGATAGGAGAAATCAGGGATTCCGAAACAGCGGAAATTGCAGTCAGAGCAGCCATTACCGGTCACTTGGTATTATCCACATTACATACAAATGACAGTCCGTCAACAATAGCAAGACTTATAGATATGGGATTGGAACCGTATTTAGTATCATCTGCAGTAATAGGAATTATATCTCAGAGATTAGTAAAGCTATTGTGTCCAAAATGCAAAGAAAAATATGAAGCAAGTGATTCGGAAAAGAAGATATTGGGTATAGATGGGAACAAAGAAATAAAACTTTTTAAACCTGTTGGCTGTAACGCCTGTAACAATGGATACAGAGGCAGGGCAGCCGTTCACGAGGTAATGCTTGTAAATGAAAATATAAGAAGGCTTATAAACAAAGGTGCAAGCACTGACGATATAAGAAGCAGAGCCTTGGAAGACGGGATGAGTACATTATTGCAATCAGCTGCTGATTTAGCCCTAAAGGGAGATACTTCATTCGAAGAAATAATGAGAGCAGGATATACAATCGGATAGGGGGGAAAGCATGGATTTAATAGAATTACTTTGCTTCGGAATTGAAAGAAATGCATCAGATGTTCATTTAACCGTAGGGATGCCACCTACCTATAGAATAGATGGCATATTAGTTTCGCTGGTGGAAAAAAGGTTAACATCGGAAGATACATATTACTTAGTAAAACAAGCATTAGATGAAACAAGATTGAATAAACTAAATGAAACAGGAGAAATTGACTTTTCATATTCTATACCAAGTGTAGGAAGATTCAGAGTAAATGCCTTCAAGCAAAGAGGAAGCTATGCAATGGTTCTAAGAATTATTCCCTTAGAGATTCCATTAATGGCTGAATTAGGACTGCCAACTGTTTTAAATGATTTATCAAAGCTGCCGAGAGGACTGATATTAGTAACAGGTCCTACAGGCAGCGGAAAAACAACTACATTGGCATCTATTATCAATAAAATAAATTCTGAAAGAAAATGTCATATAATAACGCTTGAAGACCCGTTGGAGTATCTTCATAAACATAAGAAATCAATAGTAAATCAAAGAGAAGTAGGCTCAGATACTCAAAATTTTGCCAATGGATTAAGAGGAGCATTAAGAGAGGATCCTGATGTAATTCTCGTTGGAGAGATGAGAGATTTAGAGACAATTTCCACAGCAATAACAGCTGCAGAAACAGGGCACTTAGTATTATCCACACTTCATACAAATGGTGCGGCAAAGACGGTTGACAGGATAATAGATGTGTTTCCGCCATATCAACAGCAGCAAATCAGAGTTCAATTAGCATCAGTTATTGAAGCTGTCATATCCCAGCAGCTTTTGCTGAAAGCAAGCGGTATAGGCAGAATTGCAGCTCATGAAGTAATGTTAGCCACCCCTGCCATCAGGAATCTAATCAGGGAAGGAAAAAATCATCAAATAGATACATCTATTCAAACAAGCGGAGCATTGAATATGCAGACTATGGATACCTCATTGGCAAACTTATACAAGCGAGGAGAAATAACCAAAGAAATGGCTATCAGTCAAGCATACAACATAGATGAGATAAAAAAGAAAATTTAAACACTTTGTCATTCTGAACCGAAGGTGAAGAATTTCAGCAATGTCATTCTGAGCAAAGCGAAGAATCTCAAAATATAAGTAGGTGATCTTATGCGATACAAATACAAATCAATATCATCTGACGGCCGTGAGTCGGAAGGATTATATGTGGGAGACAGTGAATCCGGGTTAATAAGTATGCTCAAAGAAAAAAAGGAGTTAGTATTATCCATAGAGCGTGATATACAAAGCGAAGCCCAGATTGAAATATTTAAAAAGAAAGTAAAGAAAAAGGATTTAGCACTATTCTGCAGGCAGTTTTATACAATGATAAGCGCAGGACTTGGCATAGTGCCTTGCTTGGAGATATTAGTAGCACAAACTCAAAACAAAACTTTTAGAAATGCAATTGCAGATACATATGAAGAAGTGCAAAAAGGATTGACACTTTCAGAATCAATGAAACAGCATACAGATGTATTTCCGACTATATTAATCAGCATGGTTGAAGCAGGTGAAGTAAGCGGTAACTTAGATACCATAATGCTTAGAATGGCTGAGCATTTTGAAAAGGAAAATAAAATAGAAAACAAGGTGAAAGCCTCAATGGTATATCCTGCAGTGTTGGCTGTTGCCACTGTTGCTGTAGTAGTCTTTATGTTGGTATTTATAATGCCTACATTTGTGGGAATGTTTGAAGGAAGCGGTACTGAACTGCCGGGAGTTACTCAAGCATTGATAAATTTAAGTAATTCGCTGCAAAAATATTGGTATATATATACTGCCACTATAATAGTAATAGTGGCAGGAATATCTATGTATAAAAAAACAAAAGAAGGAACAAGGTTTTTTGACGGTTTGAAGCTGAGGCTACCCATAGTGAAAGGAACATCAACCATGCTTGCCACTTCAAGGTTTACAAGGACACTGTCAACGCTGATGTCATCAGGCATACCTCTCATACAGGCAATGGAGGTTGTTTCGAGAGTAGTCAACAATTTAATTATTGAGGAAAGATTGCTGTCCGGGATAGAAAGCATCAAAAAGGGAGTTACGTTGTCAAGAACCGTGAAAGATGTACGCATATTTCCGCCCATGGTTGATTCGATGATACGCATAGGCGAAGAATCAGGCTCCTTAGATAGTATGCTTTACAAAACCGCCGACTTTTACGATGAAGAGGTGGAAACCAGCTTGCAAAAGCTAACGGCAATGATTGAACCCTTGATGATAATCGTAATGGCATTAGTAATCGGATTCATGGTAATAGCAATGTATCTACCAATGTTCGAAATGTCAAGTACAGTTCATTGACAGTTGAGTGTGTGTAGTTGTTTTTGAAAGTCAACTTTGTATTTATCGTTTGTATTTCAATGAGAATACATGATATACTTTATCTGTGCAACATAATAAAAACATTTTTGTTTTATAAATCAAAGAAAAAGAAATGAGAGGAGATAATATGGGCAATGATAATGCTAATCAACTAAATTTATTTGATTTTTTTGGATTTCCAGACCGCCAAAAGCGAGATGAAGCAATACAAATTTGTGATTTAAATAAACTTCGATTATTATTAATAAAAGATAATTATTTGTCCCATTTCGATGTTTATTTCGAACAATATGGTGTATGGAGTAATCACATCAATAATTTTAGTAGTCATTTATGGTTGCATTTTTTATTGATGTATTATCAATATTCCCAAAATGCATTAGATACTATTGATATAGTTAAGTTTCTGTCACCTGAATCTGCACATAAGATTTTTTTTGACACATTTGCAGAAGATGTCTCACTTTATTTGATTTCTTATTTTGATAAACATTTAGAAATGTTCAATGATTTATATGATTTAAATCTATTATCTAAGAATAAACACAATCTTTCTCGTAGAATGATAATTAATGAGATGGAAAAAGTTGAAGAGCTTAAAAAGCTAGCCAATGAATATCAGTTGATTGAACAATCAGAGCCATTCCAACAGATTTTAGATATTCGTAATAATTTCGTACATAACAAATCATTGACCTACTATGGAAAGGAAGTCATAAAAATCAATCGTGGCATATATGCAAGTGGCAATAGTAGTGGTATTTCTACGAAGTCAACATATAACTCAGTTTGTGTATTACTAAGAAATTATGAGCATTTGTGTGCACAGATAAATACATTTATAAAAGCGAAGATAGAGATTTCAAGTAAGAAAATATAGAGTAAAAAATAAAATTATAAAACTTGCATTCTGAGAGGTAGTAAGTGTAATGACATAATATAATAACGGCTTTTATAAAAATTTATATATAAAGCAAAAAAATTAAAATTAAACAAGATGGAGGATAAGAAATGATTAAATTATTTACAAAGAAAAGAAAAGGCTTTACTTTAGTTGAGTTGATTGTCGTTGTAGCAATTTTGGGTATTTTGGCGGCGTTAGCTATTCCAAGGTTTACAGGTACTTTAACAAATGCAAGAAAAACTACAAATGATTCTACAATTAGAACCATAGAAGGTGCTATACAATTGTATCGAGCTGAAACAGGAAATTATCCAACAACTTTAGGTAACCTTTCACCAAACTATATCGATACTCCGAAGTGGCATGATAATACAACCAATGTTGAAGGAACTATTGATAGTTCAACAGGTGCATTTACCCCAACAAATAGGCCTACTGGTTACTAAGATTAAATGGGGTCATGCTCATTTGTGCCCATTAGGACGGTTCTTATTTGTCTTATTACATCAAACAGAACTAAGCAGCAACGCTGCTTAGTTCGTACACAATTAATAATTTAGATTAATTTTATTTTGATAGCGTAATTAGATTACGCAGATTTAATTATCATTTGACCATAAAGATAGTAATATTAAGGTCTGAATTTCAATATAGTAGTATGCAAAGTTTTCACAGAAGATTAACAATATTTGCATATATAATAAATAGTATTTTATTTTGTGGTGTCAAAAAAGCTAAAACTACGAAAAGCATTGTAAATACTGATTGTTTTGCACATTAAAATACTTGGAAATGCTGTGGATTTTTATGATTTGGTGCCTGAATTCTCTATGGTGATATAAAATGATACAAACAGTTAACGAGGGTGGCTGGCTATGGTAGTGTCTGCAATGGAAAGCGAGAAAATGACGGGAAATTCATATTGAGTGATATAATGTAACTGTCGAAGAAGTAGATAAATTATCATTTATCGGTTTGAAAGAAAGGAAAGACACTATGGCAAAGAATCTAACACATGAATTAAAATCATACAAAAAAGAATTTGATTTTCTTTATAACTTGGCGAGTTAGAATGGGAGCTTGTTACAATAAATTATGGGCGGAAAGCTATTCTTGAATCGGAAATTGAGATATTAGAAGACCAGATCGAAAGCTATAGAGTTAATATTGGAATATTAGTAGAGAGGATCAGAAACGAAGTGACAAGATTTAATAGATCCGAATAGCATGACAAATTCTAATTTTGACCTATTGAGGACAATTCTTACTAGCACCATTGGGAGCACCATTGGGGACGGTTCTAACCGGTCTAAATAACAAAACTTATGGCAACAGATAAGAACAAAATAGCAAAACTATTTAGTTCTTCCATCAATTTTAATATTATACTTTATTAAAAAGGTACGAAATCATGTAATTCAGTTGAAGGAACTTAAGGATGAATATCCGTTTTTTATGATATAATAAAAGTATTGAACTGTTTATGAAATCTAAATTTGGAAACTATAAATATGAAAATTTCTGCACTATGTAATACTAGTTTTAGTGACAAAAGTGTGATGATATAGACAATGTGATTTTCAGGGAGGTGTAAATAATATGCATATATCTATAATTACCTTACTGCCACAGTTTAAGAAAAGAAGAGGCAGTGTGTTAGTCTTTGTTCTTATAATTTTTTTAGTAGTTTCAATTATTACATCTACTGTTATTTTTATCTTTAATAATAATCTTAAACAGGCTAAACATCAGCAGGATAGAATGGAAGCATATTATTTAGCATATTCCGGAGCAGAAACAGCATATGCCGCATTAAATGAAAATAAATCCAAGTTGGACAATTTGATTGCTAATCCGGCATTTAAAGAAGAAACCAAAAATATAAGCTTTGGAAATGGCAAGATTGATGTTGTTGCAATGAAAACGGATGAAGAAAATTTTAAAGGATGGATAAAGATTACATCCATTGCAGTTTTAAATAAAAATGGTGTATCTTACACTAGAGTATTATATTTCGATCCGAGCAATCCGGCAGATAAAGTGTGGGTTAATAGTTAGGAGGATGCAATTTATGAAGCATAGAAAAGGTATAACTATTTTAGAAGTGGTGTTGGTAGTTGCTTTATTTAGTATTGCCATAATTCCTGCTACCAACTTATTTATATTTGGGAATCGTGCACAAAGCGCTGCTGTAAGCGAGTTTGATACACAATCAAAGGTAAGGCTCGTATCTGAAAATATTAATTCGATAATAAGGGATGCTTCGGGACTTTATCTGTTGAATAAAGTATATCCATCAGATGATAGCATTGAAGCAGTTAATGCTTCAGATTATTTTTCGAATAACTGGAACTATTTAATGCTCAATAAAGACGGAACAGCACTTGTGGAATGGGTGTGGGATGGAACAAAACATACTAAAAGAACGATTGTAGCTCCAACAGAAGGATTGAGTTATAATTTGACTTATAAAAAACAAAATCCATCCAATGAAGATAGTTTATTGAAATATGATTTAAGTATTAATGTCTCAGGAAAAGAAAGGGAGATACAAACAGAACTAACCGGGTTAAACACGCTTCAGGTTATTGACAGATCATATGGTAAGATTGCCAACACACTGTCCTATCGTTATGATGCAAGACTTGATGATATAGGCATGGCACAGGCAGCAGTGTCGTTTGTCATAGATACATCTTGGAGTATGAATAAGAGTATGACAGGCGGAAGAAGAATAGATGTTTTGAAATCAAGAGCAAAGGAAATGGTTACGGGTTTAGCTGAAAATGAGAATGTGTGGCTAAGCTTGACCCCGTTTAATAGCACTGCAAATCCTGGTAGTAATAATAAACTAAACAACATGCTACCTCTTAAGGAAACAGAAAGTGATGGAAGTGTCAGCAAGATTATTGATGATTTAGACGCAGTATATAATGGGGCTACTAATACCGGTGATGGAATGAGAAGAGGATATTACAGTATTGACGATTTTAATTCTTTACCCGGCAACGAAGACAAAATTACTAAAAATTTTATGATAATTCTTGTAGATGGAGAATCAACTTTTGCGACAGGAATAGAAAGGATAAGTCAAGATTATGAAGAGAGCGGATTTTTAATATCGCCTAAGCCTAATGTTATAATAAATGGAAGAACATATGCTTATTATGATACTTCATCATTTTTGGGCTATAGAACTCACACATATAGGTATATGGAATACGACAGCAATAATTCTATAATTTACTATACAGAATCTTCAGGCGATGTAGGAGATACTAGTTCTACTAATACTTTACCATATAACGTATATTATAGCAGCGGCAGGGTTTTCGGACCGGGAAGCAGTACTAATGATGCAGTAAAAGATTATGTTAAAAAAATTGGCGAGAAAATATACAATTATAAGGAAAAAACAGATGGCGAAATCGAAGTGTTTGTAATTGGCTTTGCCGGTGACGCAAATGATGCTGATTTACAACATATTGCATCATCAACGCATGCTATACATGGTACTCATGGCAGCCATATAAATTATAAATATTATAAGGCCGATACTTCGGAGGCCTTGAAAACTATTTTGGATGAAATAAAGTTTCAGGTAAGCGAAGCTTTATGGCATATTGGAGGACCTAATTAAGGGGTGAATACTATGAAGAGAGGATTTACATTAATAGAGGTTATTTTAGCTATTTCTTTAATTGGAATATTAGCAGTTTCCTTTATGCCTGCTATAACTTTTGGATTTACCAATTTAATTGGGTCGCAAAAATTTACATTAGATATATTTGCATCTCAGGAGCTTATGGAAAAGGAAATTGAGGAAAAGAAGGATTCAGGAATTAACGGAACAGACAGCCTTAACATATTTGGCGTAAATGTAAAAGGGTATAATATTAATAAGGTTGTATCCACTCATGGTGAAATAAATTTTTTTAAGCCTAATTTCGTAAAGGAATATGATACCCCTGAACTAGTTGCCAAAGGTCATTCAGGAGTTCCGAGCATTGTTATGTTGACTAAAGACAAAACAACTACACCGTCTGATTCAGTAACATTATTTAATACAGATGGGTCGGTAAACAACGTTCTCTTTACCGCAGATGGAAACAAGTATAAGGTGAAGGATGAACACAAAGGAATTCATTTGATGAATGTATACAGGTGGTATACTACATCTGAAGTGGGATACCCCAATACAAATTTGGACAGTTATCTTGTGATAAAAGAGTGGAATGCAGCACGAAATTTAGTATCCTATGAAAAATCAAAAGAGTCAAATTTTATTCCTAATATGCAGAATGATCCTGTTACTAACCAGCCTACCTATCATAAATTTACTTTTAATGAAGTGAAGCAAGGACTAAGTCTATTTGATGAGGATTTAATAAACAACTATGGCAACAGGTATTTATATTATACGGTAACACCATATGCTGTAAGCGGCAAAGTGGGAAGAGAATATTACAGCAATGCAATATATATCAGTGCACCGAAAATTGAAATAGAAAACGCAAAGTATATTATAGGAGAAGATACTGTTACAATAAGGTTTAAGGATTCCATAAAAAATTCATTCGTACAGCAAAGTATGAGTTTCAATGATAGCTTAGGAGAAATAGTGGGCATTACTCTGAATCCCAACAGTGATAAAGAGATGAGAGTACAATTTAATAGAACTATAGACAGCAATACAGCTATTGAGGGTAATGTATTTTATAAAGGAGCGGTTCTGTCTGCAAAATATAGTAATATATCAATTTGGTCAGATAACAAACCGACAGGAGAATTTAAAATTGTTCCGCGAGTTTTGGTCAAAGAATGGAATTTTAATAACAGCGTTGATGGATGGACTGCAATTAATAATATAATTAACTTTGTATGGCAAGATGGTGGCTATATAGGAGGGGATATTACCGGTGGTGATCCATATTTTCATTCGCCAGATTTAAATATCAATACAGATAATGTAAATATGATTCGAGTAAGACTTAAGAATGATACGACTAGTAATATGGCTCAGATATTTTATCGTACAAGTGCAGGTGGATGGCATTCTGACAGACGTGTTGATTTTTCAATTGATCCCAAAAGTGATTTTATCGTATATGATATAGATGTTGGTTCTGCAGGCAGTTGGTCAGACAACTTGTATCAATTAAGAATAGACCCGGCTGTCAATGCAACCGGAACATTTAGTATTGATTATGTAAAATTCTATGATTAAATAATATTACATTAGGAGGAACTTATGTCATTGCTAATCTTCATATACGGACTTATTATAGGCTCCTTCTTAAATGTATGTATATACAGGATACCAAGGAATGAAAGTATTGCATGGCCGGGCTCTCATTGCCCGGTCTGCAGCC
>ENA-UOOR01004989-UOOR01004989.1-fermentation-metagenome-genome-assembly--contig:-NODE-4989-length-10103-cov-157.189291_pt1 | contig 10103 bp, 9 predicted proteins | sample MGYA00245780_ERZ724029 | MGnify/ENA primary metagenome ERZ724029 (study PRJEB28704, sample SAMN03018315) | fermentation metagenome | biome: anthropogenic terrestrial biome; feature: soil... | reverse complement strand
CTGTTGATTTTGTTGATTTGTTGATTTGTTGATTTGTTGAGGCGTTGAGTCATTGATTTGTTGAAGCGTTGAGTCATTGCCTGCCCGCAGGCGCTGCAAGCGCGCGCAATTACCGGGCATGAAGGTAGGGCTGTTAAAAACCAAACCTGTAAATTTTGTAAATCCTGTCTAAAACAGTGTTGATTTGTTGATTTGTTGAGGCGTTGAGTCATTGCCTGCCCGCAGGCGCTACAAGCGCGCGCTATCACCGGGCATGAAGGCAGGGCTGTTAAAAAACAAACCTGTAAATTTTGTAAATCCAGTCAAAAAGCGCATTGCTAAGGATTGTGATCTGCGGCATTTGCGGATGGGTGATTAATGAATGAATTCATTTTGTTCGCTTGTGCACAAACCCTGATCGGAAACGTACACTTCCGGTGTACACAATGCGCAAATTACTTTATATATCACTGCATATCAATGCGATATAACCTTTGGCATGTTTTTAGCATATTATGAGCAAGCAACAAAACCCAAAAACCTCATCGATATGAAAACGAGAATCTTTATCATCTCCATAGCATTGTTGATCATGCACCTGACTTACGGTTCACCGGTGAACGCAAATAAAAAATTTCCCATCAGTGAAAATCGCACTTCTAACATTAACGACACCATGCAAAGCTCTCCGGAAGAATTAACAAAATCAGCCTTACTGCCGGATGAACCCTATGTTAATGATATTCCTTTTGAAACCAGTAGCATATCAGCCCGGTACACTCCTGAAATAAAATCTGTTTTAACGGAAGAAGGATATATTGATGACATTCCTTTCAACACCCGCTCAATATTTGAGGAACAGGCTCTAAAAGATGCAGGCACTTATGGGTTGGTGGCTGAACCCTATGTGAATGACATACCCTTTAATACTGCTCAGATTGCCCGGGATTACTCACAGGTGGCGGAATAATAATGAATAACTGATAAAAGTACTCGTTCTGACTAAATCTTACTACACTAAGCTATTGAGGCTGCCCCTGTATGGCAGCCTCAGTTATTTTTTATAAACGAAAGATCATCCCAGAATTACTCCGATAATGGTGGCTGACAGCAATGATGCCAGCGTTCCACCAAGGAGTGCCCTCATGCCGAATTCAGAAAGCAGCACACGCTTACCCGGTGCCAGAGAACCAATGCCACCAATTTGTATCCCTATGGAGGCAAAATTGGCAAATCCACATAGCATATAGGTGGCCATAATAATACTTTTGGGATTGGTGAGCATGCCGGATGATTTCAGGTCGGCCAGACTGATGTAACCTATAAATTCAGTAAGAATAAGTTTTTCGCCCAACAGTTGACCCAGCATGATAATGTCGTTGGAATTAACTCCAATCAACCACATAAGCGGAGCAAGCAGATAGCCAAGCAACACCTGTAGTGAAAGTTCATTGTATTGACCCGATGTAGCCTGTTCAATAATGGGATTAAGATTGAATAAGCCACCTATTCTAATCAGAATAAAGTTGGCCATGGCGATAAAGGCAATAAACACCAGCAACATGGCGGCTACGTTTGCAGCAAGTTTTAATCCCTCGGTGGTACCGTTTGAAATTGCATCCAACACATTGCTGCCAACTTTCTCTTTTGATATTTCCACCACATCGTCAATTTTTTCAGTCTGGGGGACCAGAATTTTTGATATTACCACTGCTCCGGGTGCTGCCATTACCGAAGCCGCCAGCAGGTGTTTGGCAAAGATAAGCCGTTGAGCAGGGTCAGATCCTCCTAAAAAACTAATGTAGGCTGCCAGCACCCCGCCGGCAAGCGTTGCCATGCCACCTATCATTACCAGCAAAATCTCAGATCGATTCATTTTATCAAGGTAGGCCTTGATCATAAGTGGTGACTCTGTCTGACCAAGAAAAATATTGCCGGCTACCGATAGACTTTCGGCACCTGAGAGTTGAAGTGCTTTGGTCATTAGCCAGGCCAGGACATAGACCACTTTTTGAATGATACCGAGGTAGAACAGAAGGCTGGTAAGCGCAGAAAAGAAAATAATGGTAGGCAATACCTGAAAAGCAAAAATAAAACCATAGGTGTCCACATTCATCAATCCACCCAGCAAAAATTCGCTGCCGGCAGCAGAGAAGTTGAGGATGGCAACAAATATTTTTCCAACAAACTCAAAAGCCACCCGCACAGGCTGCACATACAAAATACTTATGGCCAGAGTAACCTGAATTAACAATCCAATGCCAACATTTTTCCAGGATATTGCCCTTCGGTTGGTGCTAAATATCCAGGCAATAAGAATAATGGTGAGCATACCCAATAACCCGCGAAGTATGCCACCAACCGTAAAAACTCCTGTGGATTCAGTAAGTTTGGGCACTATGTTATTTACCGGCGCATCGGCAACAGCAACCGCTGTATCGGCATATACAATGGAATCAGATACAACAGTCTGGGCAGTAAGGTTCCCAAGGGACAGCAGCATTAATAGTAATGGCAGCCACAATACTAATACTCTCTTCATAGTAGCTTATTGAGATTTAAATGCAACAGGCTATTTACCTGCTTTTCGTTTTTTGATAATATCACGCAATTGAGAAGCCCTTTCATAATCTTCCTTTTCAATAGCATCATTCATTAATTCCTGCAATTCATCAACCGAGAGTTTCTCAAATTCCACACTATCATCCTGCACGGTAATTCCACCTGTAGCCAGATCGTCAATATCGGGCTCATCATCCAGCGAAACTCCTGCTGCAGCAAGAACAGGTTCAAACGCATAAATGGGGCAGTTAAACCTCACCGCAAGGGCAATGGCATCAGAGGTACGTGAATCAATATTATGTATTATACCGTTGGATTCACAAACCAGGGTGGCATAAAAAATGCCCTGGGCAAATTTACTGACGATTACTTCTTTGAATTGTATTGTGAAGATATCGGCAAAATTCTTGAATAAATCGTGGGTAAGTGGTCGGGGTATTTTGATCTGCTCAATGTGAAACAATATGGCCTGAGCTTCAAACCCATTGATAAGTATAGGTAAACGGCGTTTGCCTTCAGCTTCTCCTAATATTAAAGTATATGCTCCACTCTGTGACTGGCTGTTGATCATTCCCAATAGCTTCAGCTCAATCTTTTCCATTCAGTTTGCTTTTTATGAGGGGTTAAAATTAAAGATTTTTAATGGTTAAACAAGGGAAGATACTAAAAAGATTTTCAGGATACCTTTTTTAGGGCAATGCTTGCTATTTATTTTAAAGATATTAGCAATTATAAAATATAAACACCCGGATTTTGACAGTTTGATCCCAGCTTTGATATGAGAGGTAAAACTACCAACCATAAACCCGAAATTTCAGTGTAAATTTGCACCATGCAATTTGATGACCTTAGGACGCTCCTTGAGCAAAAAACACTTCAGTACCATCAACCGGTTTTTATTGAGGAAGATCCCATCAGCATTCCGCATCTTTTTAGCCGGCAGCAGGACATTGAAATTGCAGGTTTCCTCACTGCCATTATTTCCTGGGGGCAGCGCAAAGCCATTATTCAGAGCAGCCGTCTGTTAATAAAAATGATGGATGATGCTCCCTGGCAGTTTATAATGAATGCAGGTATGGCCGAACTTAGAGGCTTAAGTAAATTTAAATATCGTACCCTCAATGGCGATGATCTTCTTTTCATCATTGAAGCCTTGCGAAAACTGTATCACGAACACGAAAGTATGGAGAATGCCTTTGTATATGAAGCCGGTGAAGCATCCATGTTTGATTTTATTAATAAATTCAGGGGACGTTTATTAGAGGTTCCGCATATGCAACGTTCAGAGAAACACCTGGGTCATCCGCAGAAAGGCAGCGCCGCAAAACGCATCAATATGTTTTTAAGATGGATGGTGCGCAGTGCAGAAGGTGGTGTTGATTTTGGGTTGTGGAAAAAATTAAATCCGGCCCAACTTTGCGTTCCACTTGACCTGCATGTGGGCCGTGTTGCCCGGGAACTGGGTTTGTTGAACCGGCGGCAGGATGATTGGAAGGCGGTAGAAGAACTTACGGCTAAACTCAGGACTTTTGATGAAAATGATCCCATAAAATATGATTTTGCGCTGTTTGGCATGGGTAGGTACGAAAAATTTAAACTTTAAAAAAATCTACTTTTTTAAAAATATCATACATAACTTTTTATACAATGAAAAACCCCTCCTCTCCGGTTACAGATAAAACAACCATGGAAGCATTGATTCAGGCATCAGCAGCCTTGTTACTTTATTTTTATAACGACTCCTGTGCTCCTTGTGTAGCACTCAGGCCCAAAGTAAATGAGATGCAGCATGCCTATATCAATGCTGCGATTTATCCGGAACTGTCTGCCTCCGCAGGGGTATTTGCCAGCCCCACCATCATTGTATATTTTGATGGCAAAGAAAATTTCAGGGTAAGCAAATACGTGTCTGTTCAGGAGCTTTCTGATAGAATTCAAAGGTATTATTCGTTGAGATTTGAATAGACATCGCCGCTCAGATATCGGGAAATAATTCAGAGTAGGGATTAAAACCTTAAAATTTTGTTGATCAGCACATATAAACATCAGGCATCTGCGGGCAGGTGGTTATCCTGAACAGCAGATGCCTGATGATAAAAGCTAAAGCGACTTAAAATTTAAGAAAGCAGGCTTAAAGTAACGGTTAATCCGGCCATAACGACAGAAACCATCGTCATCAGCTTAATGAGGATATTCAGTGAGGGTCCCGAAGTATCTTTAAATGGATCTCCAACGGTATCGCCTACTACGCCAGCTTTATGTGCTTCGCTGCCTTTGCCACCGTAGTTGCCTTTTTCAATGTATTTCTTGGCATTGTCCCATGCCCCGCCTGAGTTATTCATAAACACAGCCAGGGTAAATCCTGAGGTAAGTACCCCTGCCAGCAAACCAACCACTCCGGCTACACCCATAGCTGCGCCAACAATAACCGGCACTGCAATGGCTACCAGCGAAGGCAAAAGCATTTCGCGCTGAGCACCTTTGGTTGATATCTCGACGCATTTGGCATAATCCGGCTTTGCTGTTTCTTCCATAATCCCTTTAATTTCGCGAAATTGTCTGCGCACTTCGTCAACCATAGCACCGGCAGCACGGCCCACTGCCTTCATGGTCATGGCACTAAATACAAATGCCATCATTGATCCAAGGAAAAGCCCTCCCAGAAATAATGGGTTGAATAAGGTAATATCGTAAGCTGCTCCAAAATCTTTAACGGAAGCAGTTGAAATTTTTATCACTTTTACGCCTTCGGCTACCACCGGAGCCACGTCGTGATAAAACACATAGCCGCCCTTGGTAACGAATCCTTCTCCACCTTTCGCAATTTTATCAAACCACAGCCGTATTTCTTCCATATAGGCTGAAATCAGGGCCATGGCGGTAAGTGCGGCAGAACCGATGGCAAATCCTTTACCGGTAGCCGCCGTTGTATTTCCCAGCATATCGAGGGCATCGGTACGCTCGCGCACCTGATGATCAAGGTGAGCCATTTCAGCATTGCCTCCTGCATTGTCAGCAATAGGACCAAAAGCGTCGGTTGCCAGGGTAATGCCAAGGGTAGAAAGCATACCTACCGCTGCAAATCCAATTCCATATACGCCCATGACGAAATGTTGTGCCCCACCGGCAGCCCAGAATGCACCCATTATTCCCAATACAATGGTTACCACCGGAACCCAGGTAGAATACATGCCCACTGCAAGTCCGTCAATAATGGTAGTAGCAGGACCTTGCTGTGCATTTTTTGCTATTCCCTTTGTAGGATTATATTCATCTGAGGTGAAATATTCTGTGGCCTGACCAATGATTACACCGGCAGAAAGCCCTATTACCACAGCCCAGAATACTCCCCAGGTAACCCAGCCCATCATTACCAGACCTACCATTGCCAAAAGAACCAGCAATGAACTACCACCCGTACCGAGCAGCAATGCATTGAGAAGATTTTTCTGGGTAGCCGACTCTTTGGTACGTACCATATAAATCCCCAGGATGGAGAGTATGATTCCTATGGCCGACACAATCATGGGAGCCATAACTACCTGATAAGCAGTAAGTCCGGTATCTTTAATAACCAATGCCGGAAGGGCTGCCCCCAGCGCAGCAGTGGCCAGAATAGATCCGGCATAAGATTCATATAAGTCAGCTCCCATACCTGCAACATCACCTACGTTATCGCCTACATTATCGGCAATGGTAGCAGGGTTGCGTGGATCGTCTTCGGGTATTCCGGCTTCCACTTTGCCTACCAGGTCAGCACCTACGTCGGCTGCTTTGGTAAATATTCCTCCGCCAACCCGGGCAAACAAGGCCTGAGTAGATGCACCCATACCAAAAGTAAGCATGGTAACGGTAATTTCTATCAACTTTATTCGTGTTCCGGCTTCATTAATCACTCCGTTTACCACATGTTCAGGATGTGCATGTACCAGATCCAGTCCGGCAAAACGAAGACCATTGGCCATGTTGTAGGGAGTGTAAACATACTCGTTCAAAATCCAGAACCACGCGGCGATATCCAGCAGCGCAAATCCAACCACTACCAGCCCCATAACTGCCCCACTGCGAAAAGCAACCTGCAATCCTTTGTTTAACGACTGTGATGCACCCTGAGCGGTACGTCCTGAAGCATAAGTGGCGGTTTTCATTCCAAGGAAACCGCAAAGCCCGGAGAAAAAACCACCTGTAAGAAATGCTACCGGCACAAAGGGATTCTGTACATTAAAATAGGCCATAATCGTAAGTAATATGGCCAGCACAATAAAGACAATAGTTACCACTTTATATTGTCTTTTTAAATAGGCCATGGCTCCTTCTCTTACAAATTGGGCAATCTCCTGCATGCGGGGAGTACCTTCGGAGTTCTTCATCATCGACTTAAAGAATATCCACGCAAAAGCCAGTGCCATTATGGAAGCCAATGGAACAATTAAGAAAATGTTACTCATAAAAAGGTGGTTTATGTAACAACAGTTACGGTTAGATGAATAAAATTGATAAGTTTTATTTATTCTTGTTTAAACCGGAAATCAAAAAACTTTTCCTTTCTCCGATAACTTACAGCAAATGGCACTCTACACCCATTTCCCGCACGACAAAGATAAAATATTGAATGAATAAACAATATCAATTCCAGGCTTTTTTTTCAAAATAGGGAATAATTTTATGAGATATTTTTTTATTTAATGAACAGGATTTAAGCGAATGGAACATCACCGGTGAATTACCTCTATTTAAACCCCTGTAGTAAGTGAATGAATATCAAATAATTAAAAAATAATTGCTTCTTATGTCAGCGGCACAGTAAGCATTATATAAATGGCTTTATATATTTTAAAGCTTTATGCGGTTTTGGTCTGTTTTATAGGACCAAATCATGACCACAACAGCCATTGCAAGCATTGCAGCTCCCATTGCGAAAGTAAACACGAAACCAAACTTCTGATAGAATAAAACTCCAAGCAGCGGTGCAAACAGCGAGCGGAAAGCAGTTAAAAAAAGGTGGACCGACTGATAATCCCCGGCCTCATCTGGCGTGCAGAAATAGGCCGAGCCAATACTCCACAGCAACGACATGGTAGCAGCAAATATGCTGTGAAAGAGCAAATAGGGAATGAGACTGTAAAATAAACTGAAATTTCCAAAAACTATTTTTTGAGGGAAATAATTGGCCAACACCAAACTGAGCAGATAACACATTACTGAAGCAAAGGTAATGGCTCCGAATTTTCGGGGATCAATCCGGCCAAGCACCCGCCCAAAAAAAGGAATAAGAAAAAGTGCGATAATATTATAAGAGTTCTTGTAGGTGGCCATGGTAAAGTAATTCATGGATAACTCCTTCTCAAAGAAGATAGTGATAACCGTTACGGTACTCATAAAACCAAAGCCATAAAACATGAATCCAAGTTCAAAGTGCCTGAAAGGAGTATTTTGTTTCATGATGCTGCGCATGCGCGCTATCGACTCACGGACAGAATCAAGTATACCTGATTGTGGAATATTTCCCGGTACAGCTTCATAAGGTATACGTGAGAGCAATATTACCGCTGCAACACCAGCCATAGCTGCGAGAAAAAACACCCAGGTATAGGCGTATTTATCATAATCAAGTAAAACTCCATATAAAAATACGACCACCAGCATGACCACTTTTCCCCATAGTGTACTGTAACTGTAGAGCCTGGAAAAGTGCTCATGCCGGTAGTTTTTTTTGAGCAATAGATTTATGGTTGGAAAAAGCATCGGATTGCCCAGATAATAAATAAAAAAGATGAGCAAAAAAGCGATATGATACCATGAATTGCTTAACATGGCTGCTTCGGAATGCGGGAAAAACAACAATAAAGCCAACGGTGCTCTGGTGATGATGCCTGCACGGCGTACCAGCCTGGGTTTATCGGAAACACGACTGAGCCAGGCTGAAGTAAAAATCAACAGCAAGAAAACAACCACGGAAAACTGAAACAAAAAACTTAGTTGTAGGGAGGTACCGTTTACGCTTCGCAGAAATACAAATTCATTAAGGGCCAGAACTCCCAAAACAAAATTGTCGAAAATAGTATACCACAGATGCAACCTGAAGGTACGCTTTTCAACAGGTAACAGTCCTTGTGTAGTTTTCGCGCGAAACGCAGAGGCCATAAAATTCATTGGACAAATTTAGAATAAAGACGTTTGTAAAGAACAGATTACTGAACATTTAAAAGATTATGACGTTAGTTTAAAACTAAAAAATACAACCATGAAAAAGCCAATCTTTATTTCCTTACTCTTATTAACTTTCGTCTTTGCAGCATTTGCACAGAAAAAGACACTTTATGATTTTACGGTTACTACCATTGATGGAAAGCCCCTCCATCTTTCAGACTTTAAAGGAAAGAAGGTGCTGATAGTAAATACCGCTTCCAAATGTGGGTTAACACCGCAGTATAAAGAACTTGAAGCCCTTTATCAGAAATATAAAACACAAAATTTCGTTATTCTGGGATTTCCATCCAATGATTTTTTGAATCAGGAACCAGGTACAGATGAAGAAATCAAGGAATTTTGCGAACTGAATTATGGGGTTACCTTCCCGATGATGAGTAAGATTTCAGTTAAAGGAGCCACTCAAAACCCGCTCTATGCCTGGCTTACCCAGAAATCACAAAATGGGGTGACTGATGCAGAGGTAAGCTGGAACTTTCAAAAATTCATGATAGACGAAAATGGCAATTTTGTTGACTTTGCCAGCCCACGTGAAAGCCCGTTTTCTGAAAAGATTGTTCAGTGGATTGAGGAATAATAATTCCGGGAACAAATAAACTTTAATAGTTCAGAAAAGCCACCTTAATGGGTGGTTTTTTTATGCACAATATTTCACGGCATGTACTAAAAACTTTATCTTTACATGACTAATTGTTAAAATAAAAAGATCATGAGCACAACAGAACAAAATGTTATATCACTGCTTGTTAATGTTTGGTATCTGGAAACAGCGCGCATACGGTTGTATGAAATTTATGCCAAACAGGCTGTTAAAGATGGTTATCAGCAAGTGGCAGCACTTTTTCTGGAAGTGGCCGAACAAAAGCGTTCGCATACCAAAACCATTTACCGGTTTTTGGAAGAATCATCGTCAGAAACCACCATTTCAACCAAAACAATGTCGTTTGAGCAAACATTAAAAAATCTCGAGCATGCCGTATCGCTTGAAGATACAGAATCGGAAGGGGTTTACGCGACATTGGAAGCTCAAGCATGGGATGCAGGTTTGAAGAAAATCTCTACCAAGATTAAATTGTTTCGTCGGATTAAACTTTTTTATGCTAAGCGCTTCAACGCCCTTGCCGAAAATATAAAAAACAACCGGGTGTTTGAGCGGGATGAACCGGTGAAATGGATCTGTCGAAAATGTGGCTTTATTTATGAGGGCGAAAAAGCATTAAAAAACTGCCCTGGTTGTGAACACCCTCAGGCCTATTTCGAAATTCTTGCTGAAAATTATTAAATTCACACCTCACCAAAAAATCGAGTAGGAAGGTAGGGATTAATTCCCTACCTGTCCTCTCACACCACCG
>ENA-UOOR01004986-UOOR01004986.1-fermentation-metagenome-genome-assembly--contig:-NODE-4986-length-10107-cov-4.093514_pt1 | contig 10107 bp, 8 predicted proteins | sample MGYA00245780_ERZ724029 | MGnify/ENA primary metagenome ERZ724029 (study PRJEB28704, sample SAMN03018315) | fermentation metagenome | biome: anthropogenic terrestrial biome; feature: soil; material... | reverse complement strand
ATAAACTAAATATAGTGCATCCCTATTAAAATCTATATTTTCCAAAACAGAATCAGCTTCTCTTTTAATATTATATTTACTGTGCATATAAACAGACTTCCCGTTTTCATCAATATACTTGTATGTATGAAATCCGTCCTTTGTTTCCTCTATATTAAAAGAATCAGACAATTTTATGTTGTTATATCCCATAAGTTTTAGTATTTTAAAATTGTTATTGATTATATTGATATCCATTTTATCAGTCCTTCTATATATAGTTCTTTAAATGTTATCGGTAATTTTATGTGAAATATTTATAAAAATTATAAAAAAACATCAATCAGCCAAGATCAAATTAAGATCTTGGCTGATTAATGTTTTATTTGGCTGATCTTCTTTATATTTCCCTTTCAAGCGGAAATGTCATGCAATGAGGTCCGCCGCCACCTTTTAATATCTCAACTAAATCAACGGTTATAACTTCTATTCCCAAAGCTCTAAGCTGTTTATTTACCTCTTTATTGTTGCTAAATGTAAGAACCTTATTGTTTCCAAGAGCTTGAAGATTGCAGTAATGTCTATAAACTCCCTCTTGGTTTACATTAATCAAAGTAAATCCTCTTCTTTCCAACATCTTCAAAAAGAAATCGGGAATGGCTTCTTTACATACAACAGCCGTTTTTTCAGCTACAATATTGAAGCACATATCTAAATGGAGATTTTGTCTTAAACATGGAATTCCTATCATATTGTACCCTATTTCAGCCACTTGTCTTTTTACATTATTTAGTCCATCCCAATCAGTCCTTGCCACAACTCCATGAGCCAAAGTATATTCATCAAGCATCCAAAAATCTCCGCCTTCATAAGCACCCGCAGTACATCTTGCTATATTAGGTACTCCAAGTTCTTTCATCTTTGCTTCGTAAACTGCTGTTTCTCCCTTTCTGCAAGGCTCTCTGAAATTGCCCATTATAAATCCTTCCGCAACCATTCCTCCGAAATCTCTTGCAAATACTTCATAAGTCAATCCTGGTGTGGGGTCCATCATCACAACTTCTACACCGTTTTCCCTATAAGCTTGTGCAAACTCCTCATGTTCTCTCAAACATGCTTTTTTATCAGCTTTTTGCCCTTTTTTCAGCCAATCTTCAGTTATAACATTAATAGGCTCAAATTCAAAATATGTTGGTGGGCAAAGCAAAACCTTTTTTAAAACACCTGTAGCATTTCTTACATATTTCTTTTCCATAAATAACTCCTCCTTTTATATTTTAAAATAAATACCTTAGCCATTTAACTTTTTTCATCCCTTATAATTATCTGTTTACTTATATCTCCTAAAATCATTTTGTACTTTTCATCTTTTGAAACGCTCTTGTCTCTAAAAATATATAATATTGTCCCTAATGCTATTAAACCGATAAGAAGAAGATATTCACTCGGCCATGCCAATGAACCGGGACTTGTAGGAATCAGTATTATGAGAAGTAATATTAAAGCTATTATCAATCCAACATATCCTACCAGTTTACCTCCGGGCATCTTTGCAGGCCTGTCTAAATCGGGCTGAGTTTTTCTTAGCCTTAATACAGATGCTAAAGTAGACCCCCACAAAACTATATAAGCAAAGGAAGCCACATCAATCAAAGGTATTAAAGCTGCACTACCAATGAATGGGGCAATAGAAGCTATAACCGAAACAAATATTATTGTAAATGTAGGAGTCTTATATTTTGGATGGACATATGCAAATTTTTTTGGTATCAATCCAACTTCTCCCATAGAATACAAAAGCCTTGTTGCTCCATAGAATACTGAATTATAAACTCCTATTACTCCCACACATGCTGCTAGTATAAGAAGTATACCAAATATAGGGGCGCCAGCAGATCTCATTGCTGTAGCAAATGGCACGTCAGATTTCAATAAATCCCTCCAGGGAACAACCCCAGCCGGTACAATTAACGTTATTATATACATACTTATAGAAAAGATTAAGGAAATAACAACAGCAGCGCCTACTTTTTTTCTTGAAATGCTTAGATTTGCTTCCTCTGCGCCTTTTGATATTGTTTCCCATCCTGCAACAGAAAAAGGTAACATTACAAGTAAACTCAGGGTCCCTTTAGACATGGGTTTTATAGTCAAAGGTTGTAAATTTACAGAATTAAATCTTGTTAAACCCACTATCGTAGAAACAATAACTAAACTTATGACTGTAATTGTCGTACCTGTTTGAAATTTAGTTGATATCTTAACTCCTTTATATTGAATAAAAGCAATTCCCCATATTACCGCTAAACCTAAAATAATTAACAGTATTGTAACATTAAATCCACTGATCATATACAATGTTCCTACTGTCTTTACCGAAGGAAACAAATATCCTACCATTTTTGTTATTGCTATTGATTCCCAGGCACAAAGTATGATATTAACTACTGCGCCAAACCATCCTGCTATCATTCCTGCAAATCCCCCAAAGGCAAGATAGGAATATATCATTTCTCCTCCGGCCAAAGGAATCATAGGCACCGCCTCAAGATATGACAATGCCAGAGGTAGTTCCACTACAAGGCAAAGAACAAAGGCAATTATTGCATTGATTGGTCCTCCTGCAGCATTAAGCCATGTTCCGGTCATTATTAACCAGGACGCTCCAAACACACAGCCAATACCCATTCCTAAAAATCCAACAAAACTAATAGATTTAGACAATTCTTGCTTGTCTTTAGCTGCTTTATCATTTAAATTTCCCATGGTTCATCTCCTTTCATAGTTTTTAGATTTCATCTATTTAATTATTTAATTTTTCTCTCTTTCAATTATCTGCTTACTTATATCACCTAAAATCATCTTAGCCTTAATATCTTCTGAAATATTTTTATCTCTAAAATGATATAATATTATTCCCAATACTATTAAACCAACGAGAAGCAAATATTCACTGGGCCAAGCTAATGAACCCGGACTTATAGGAACCAATATTACAAGGAGTAAAACTATAGAGATTATAAGGCCTCCATATCCTACAAGTTTCCCTCCTGGCATTTTGGCCGGCCTGTCCAAATTAGGCTGAGTTTTTCTCAGCCTTAATACAGATGCTAGAGTGGAACCCCACAAAACTATATAGGAAAAAGCGGCAATATCAACTAACGGCATAAACGCTGCCGTTCCAATGAACGGAGCAATGGAAGCTATAACTGAAACAAATATTATCGTAAATGTAGGAGTCTTGTATTTGGGATGGACATATGCAAATTTTTTTGGTATCAGCCCAACCTTTCCCATGGAATACAATAACCTTGTTGCCCCGTAGAATACTGAATTACACACTCCTATTACTCCTATACATGCTGCAACTATGAGAAGTATGCCAAATACCGGATATCCCACTGATTTTAGTGCAAAAGCATAAGCAACATCCGTATTTACTAATTTCTGCCATGGCACAATACCTGTAGGTACAATTAATGTTAAAACATACATGAATATAGGAAATATCAAAGAAATAACAACAGCAATTCCTACTTTTTTCCTTGAAATGCTCAGGTTCGCTTCCTCTGCACCTTTAGCTATATTCTCCCAACCTGCCAAAGAAAAAGGTAATATTGCCAGCATACCTAATGCCCCCTTTGATACAGGCTTTACTGTCAACGGTTGCAAATTTGCAAAATCAAATTTAGTCAAACCCACTATTGTAGAAATAATTGTTAACCCTAACACTGTTGTCGTTGTAGCAGTTTGAAATTTTCCTGATATTTTTACTCCTCTGTAATTTATAAAACTAATGGTCCATATAACTCCCAGGCTTAAAATCGTTAACGGTACTGTAACATTAAATCCACTGATAGTGTACAAGGTTCCTACTGTCTTTACCGAAGGAAACAAATATCCTATCATCTTAGCTATTGCTAAAGACTCCCAAGCACAAAGTACAATATTAACTACTGCGCCAAACCATCCTGCTATCATTCCTGCAAATCCTCCAAAAGCAAGATATGAATATACCATTTCTCCTCCTGCCAAAGGAATCATGGGCACTGCTTCAAGATATGACAATGCCAGAGGAAGTTCTACTACAAGGCAAAGAACAAAGGCAATTATTGCATTGATTGGTCCTCCTGATATATCAAGCCATGTTCCGGCCATCACCAACCAAGAAGAGCCAAATATACACCCGATACCCATCCCCAGAAGTCCGCTGAAATTCATAGATTTTGATAAATCTTGTTTACCGTCAATTTCTCTGTTATCAGCTAAATTTTCCATATTTCAACTCCTTTCACTTTAGTTAAAAATAAATTGTAATACCACATATCAAGTGCTAAAAAAATCATTTTAGCACTTGATATGCAATTTAATTATCTTTAAATCATGAAATCAAAGTTCCCGATTTACCTTCTATTGCATTAACTGCCTTTTCCAAAGATGTTATAATGCACTTTCGCCCTCTTTTTGAGGTTACAAACTTAATAGCCGCCTTTATCTTGGGAAGCATACTTCCAGGAGCAAACTGTCCTTCTTTTATATATCTTTTAGCATCATCAATATTCATTGAATATATAGGTTGTTGATTAGGTTTATTAAAGTTAATGGAAACGTTATCTACTGCGGTTAAAATCAATAATATATCTGCGTCTATCATCTCTGCAATCATTTCAGAAGTTAGATCTTTGTCAATAACTGCTGATACTCCCTTAATACGATTATCTTCTTTTACAACTGGAATTCCGCCACCGCCGCCAACTATTGTTACTATACCTTCACTTATCAATAGTCTTATTGCATCTTTTTCAACAAGGTTTACCGGTACCGGAGAAGCAACAACTCTTCGCCATCCTCTTCCCGCATCTTCCTTCATAATATATCCCTTTTCATCCGATATTTTTTTTGCTTCAATTTCATTATAGAATGGCCCTATTGGTTTTGACGGAGATTCAAAGGCTTTATCATTCTCATCAACAACAACTTGACTTATTATAGTACACACTGACTTATTTATATTTTTTGTATAAATCTCATTAAATATGGACTGTTGAAGCCAGTATCCTATTTCTCCCTGACTCATTGCACCGCATACATGTAAGGGCATTGCCGGAGTTCTGGCATTATTTGATATTTCATTTTGTATAACTATATTCCCTACCTGCGGTCCGTTTCCATGAGTAATGATCAACTCATAATTTTTTTCCAAGAGTTCAGCTATTTTTTCAGCCGTCTTTTGGCAAGCCTTCATTTGTGATTCAAAAGTCGGCGAACCATCGACCGTCTGCAATGCATTTCCTCCGAGAGCAATAACTATTCTGTCTCCCATGACAATTCTCCTTTTTATAATAAATAGTAAACCTTATTAAAGGGAAGTTGCAACTAATACCGCCTTTACAGCATGCATTCTGTTTTCTCCTTCATCCCATACTACAGACTGAGGTCCCTCAATAACTTCATCAGTCATATCTTCCCCTCTGTATCCTGGTAAGCAATGCATAAATATTGCATCTTTCCTTGCCTTGCTCATTGCTTCACTGTTGATTTGATATGGCATAAAGTCTTTAATTCTCTGTTCTTTTTGTTCTTCGTTTTCTCCCATACTATGCCATGTATTTCCATATACTATATCAGCATCTTTCAGTGCCTTATCAAAATCGTCCGTAAATACAATCTTTGAACCTGATAAAGCAGCATGTTTTCTTGCCATTTCCACTATTGAAGGCTCTGCGCCATACCCTTTAGGTGTAGCTATATACATGTCCATACCAAACATAGCTGCTCCCAGCATTAATGAATGACAAACATTATATATGTCTCCTGCATAGCAAATCTTGAGCCCCTTAAATTCTCCTTTTTTTTCACGAATTGTAAGAAGATCTGCTAAGCCTTGACACGGATGTTCCAATGATGTTAAAGCATTAATAACGGGGTTTTTCATATATTTAGCGAATTCTTCTACTATTTCCTGCCCAAAGGTTCTTATATAAAGTCCATCAAAATATCTGTCCAATATTCTTGCAGTATCCTTTATAGGTTCTCCTCTGCTTAGCTGCATTTCATCCGGCCTCAAATAAAATGACTGTGCTCCTAATGCAGCTGCCCCCGCATGGAATGAATTTCTCGTCCTTGTTGATTTTTTCTCAAATATCATAGCATAACTTTTCCCTTTTAAATATTCATGGGGCTCTCTCATTGTCCACTTTCTTTTTAAATCTTGAGCAATGCTTAAAAGGTGTTCTATTTCCTCCTTCGTAAAGTCTTTAAATCCTAAATAATCCTTTCCTCTGAATTTGTCTCGCATTTTTTTCTCTCCTTCCTGTATTAAAGATTAGTATTTTTATATTCAATCTTTAACGATATTTTACAACTCTTCAGTACCTACTTACATACTCGTTTCCTACAATATAATGGAATATAAATTGTATGTTTCTACAACTAAGTATTCATATAAGGAAAGAAGTCCAAACAATCTATAGAAATGATATAAAATAAAAAAGGCTTCAATCGAAGCATCAATAAATTAAAGAAGCCTTTTTTGAAACCCATTTGACGAGAAATTTACACTAAGGAAATTATGATTTCCCTATGGGTTATAAAAAAAGGGCAATAGCCCTAAAATACTGAAATTCATATAGTTTTTAATAATTAGCTCCTTAACTCTTATTTAAAATAAAAAAATATATCCTCATTCCCAAATTCAAATCAAACAGGTCATTATTATTTTTTACGGATTTTCCCGTTAAACTTTCTATTCTGAACAATCTTGCCCTTAAAGTATTTTCATGTATGAACAAAGACTGAGCTGTTTTAATGATAGAACAATCATTTATTAGATAATTTTTAAGAGTATCAAGCAAATTCGTATTATTTTTTTTGTCATATACAACTAAAGGCTGTATAGTCTGCCCATAAAAATCGTCTATAAAATCAAAATTTATATCTCCGTTTTTTTCAATAAAAAATTTTAATATTCCCAGTTCATCATAGAATACACAATTGTTGTTATTAAAAAAGTCACTAACCTTAAGGGAAATATATGCTTTATTATAAGCTTCTTTGAGCTTATAAACCGGAGACCAATCACTAACCCCGATATTTATCTTACCTTTTTTCAGACATTTATACATATATGATCTGATTTTTAATATTATTTCCTTATAATTCTCTGAAATTTCAGATATATTCGGTAAAAAACCTATAAGAATATTCCCTTTATCATAAAACAGCACATCCTTCAATTCAAATATGTTCTCTTTTAATACATCTATTAAGTTGTTTATATCAAATTGAAATTTATTTCTATTTTTCTCTTGAATCAAAGCATAATTGCTAAATATATCTAAATTAAATAATACAAGCATATATTCATCATAAATTTTTATATCTATCAATTTAGCTCTTTCGATTATCTCTTCCTGTAGTCTATAATTACCTTCTATCAATTCCGCCAAGAAGGCATTGCGAAACCTTCTGCCTATATTTCTTGATTCTTCTTTTTTTATTATCTCAAGAGCACACATGACTGAAATGCTTTGAAGTCTTGCTATATCAATTTCAGACATTTCAGTAAAATTGACGTCTGCAACAATTGCAATGTAACCATAAAGTTTATTATAATGTTCTATTGGCAGAAGAAATAATTTCTTATTATACTCGTTTAGATACTTATTAAAATAAACATAATAATTTAAATTTATTTCTTTGCTTTCAGACATCATATTTCTTAAAAATAAGCCGTGATTATTTATACCCTTTAAAGACATCTCCCAGTTGAAATTATCGGAATACCCAAGCAAATCAAATTTTACATCCAATATTGACAGAGGTTTTTCTATAACCTTACTAACAAAAGAACAAATATTATTTAAATCTCCTCCTTCTAAAGTTACCTTCATAATTTCATTTTGTATTTTTATTGTTTCATCAATTATTTTGTGTTGCTTATTTACAATGGATTGAACTACAGGATCTATAATATCTATCCAGCTAAAACTATTTGAAACTACAATGATAGGAATGTCAAATTTATTTGACAGATCTTTAACCTCTTCTGGGATTTCATCTAAGAATCTTTTTAACTTTATGGCTAATGCAGAAGAATTCTTTTCTTTTAAATCCATAATTAATTTTCTTTGATTGCAAATATCATCTTTAATAGTATATCCATTAGCCAGAACAAGTTCGTAGCCTTTAAGCCAATTACCCAAATCAGGAAGATCCATCACCGTTACTGACTTTATTATGTTATCCATTCCTCCAATTCCTGAAATTATCTGAGCATCAGAAAATGGTTCTAAATTCATAATTTCTCTAACCGTAGTATACATAAAAGATGCCCCCTTAAAATGTTATTTATATTAAAATAATATAAGCTATAAAAATAAATACATCCTCATAATTATACTTAGATGATGTTATTATAACATAATATAAAACTAAAATATCAATTTTTAAATAACCAAGGCGGCATACTTAATTGCCCAAAACAGCATAAAAGAATCATAGCCATTTATGTCAAAAAAAATTAGGCAGAAGATTTTATCCTCTGCCTTTAATAGCTGATATATACTATTTTAACAATTGAAGTACTGTCTGCGGTGCTTGATTTGCTTGAGCAAGCATTGCTGTTGCCGCTTGTTGAAGTATGTTTTGTTTTGTAAATTCCATCATTTCTTTTGCCATATCTACGTCTCTGATTCTTGATTCTGATGCCTGTAAGTTTTCTGCTACATTATCAAGATTCTTGATAGTATGTTCCAATCTGTTTTGATATGCTCCTAATTTTGATCTTTCTGCCGATACTTTATCAAGAGCATTGTTGATCTGCGTGATTGATTTATCTGCTGTCGCTTGTGAATAGATGTTAACTCCCAATGTTACCAATTCACCGCTTGCAAATGTCGCATCTGCAGTACGGAATAACTCCTTCGTAACATTTCCTGAACCATCCAATACATAATATCCTGCCGTATTTGCAAGTACTTCTTCAACCCCTGAAGATCCGGATACAAGTGTATCTCCTACATTTTTGAATACAGCAGTACTACCTGACGCAACAACTCCCGAAGCACTTACCGCTTTTAATTCATCACCGTCAGCCTTATATTGTGTCTGAATTCCCAAATATTTCCCATCAATGCTTCCTACACTTAGTTTTATGTTTTGTCCTTCATTGGCTCCTATATGAAATACCTTGTCTTGGAATGAACCGTCTAACAATTTTTGAGTGTTAAACTCTGTATCTCTTGATATCCTTGAGATCTCTGAACCTAATTGATCAACTTCTGCTTGTAATGCTTGACGATCTATTGTAACGTTTGTATCGTTTGCTGATTGAACTGCCAATTCTCTCATTCTTTGAAGGATAGCATGAGTTTCGTTTAACGCACCTTCTGATGTCTGAATAAGGGATATGTCGTCTTGAGCATTCTTTGATGCCATATTAAGTCCTCTTATCTGGCCTCTCATTTTTTCTGATATTGATAATCCTGCTGCATCGTCTCCTGCTCTGTTGATTCTGTAACCTGATGATAATTTCTCCAAAGATTTTGCTACACTGTCGTTATTGATTCCTAACTGTCTGTGAGCATTCATTGCCATTAAATTGTTATTAATTCTCATTATATATTCCCTCCTTGAATTTTTTTAAGTGAGCTTCCTTTCTCACCAGATTTATATATAACAGGTTCTGCTTACCCGGGTATGGGCAGTCCTGTTGATACCAAAATAAAAATGAGTCAATTTGTGTGTAACCGCCAAACTAACTCATCCATGAGCTAAATATTTAAAAATCATGTGGATTAGGCCTTCTTCAATACCTCCGTTTCGTATATCTCACCTCGAATTATTTTTATATCAGATGGTGCATCGATTGCCAATCGGAGGTCTCCCGAATCGCTTTTCACAACTTTTACTTTGATATTGTTATTGATTACTACATATTGCCCTGGTCTTCTGCCTATTACCAACATACGTACCTCCCTCCTCGAATATGAAATATATTTATAATTACAATTCTACTTTTTTATCATATCATATATACAACACTATATCCATACTATTCTATATTTGTTAAAAAATATGGTTCTATAGTACTCTATATATGACACAATTTTTAGGACTTTAGGATTA
>ENA-UOOR01004983-UOOR01004983.1-fermentation-metagenome-genome-assembly--contig:-NODE-4983-length-10113-cov-9.494333_pt1 | contig 10113 bp, 9 predicted proteins | sample MGYA00245780_ERZ724029 | MGnify/ENA primary metagenome ERZ724029 (study PRJEB28704, sample SAMN03018315) | fermentation metagenome | biome: anthropogenic terrestrial biome; feature: soil; material... | reverse complement strand
ACTTCGGCAACTAGCTAAGGTTTCCTGCCTGTCTTGCTGCGTATGCCCAAGGCTTGTGCGGTTCATCTGGCGCAGGCAACATGCTCATTCAGCCCGCATCGGTCGATGAAATCGACACAATCATGTGCGACGATGGAATCGACGACGAGAGCGCCCGGTCAATCCGAGAAGTTGGGAAGAACCTGCTGTGAGGCGCGTTGGAATAGGCAAATCCCCCCTAGTGTTTGTGTCTTCCAGGGGGGATCGCCGTACGTGGGCCGATGTAGGCCTAGGTAGGCGTCGTTTGACGCCTGCATCCATCATGTGAACACCGGCCAGTCGCCTATCGCTCTACGCGAGCAATAGCCTCTACTTCGATGCACATTCCAGGCATGAACTTCCCGACTTGAACGGTACTTCTGGCCGGAGGATCGTTCGGGAAGAACCGTCGGTACACCTCGTTGAACTCGCCGAACTTCCCGATGTCATCGACGAAGACCGTCGTCTTGACCACATCGGCCATTGAAGCTCCGCTAGCCTCAAGAATCGCTTCCAGGTTCTCCATGACCTGCTCGGTCTGGGCTGCCATGTTGCCCGGCGCCACTAGTTTCCCCGTCTTGGGATCGGCCGCAACACATCCGGACACGAATACGAACGGGAGACTCTTCACAGCCTGCGAATACCAACCACCCGGGGCTGGGGCCTTATCTGTCTTGATAATCTGTTTGTCACTCATCTGAAACCCCTCCTCCATGCTCTACCCCATCTGCTGTGTTCGCGCCTTCTCAACCCATCAGACCCATCCATCTGGGTATCGCAAGGCACAGATCGGGGATGAAAGTGATCATAAGCAAAGCCACTACCTCAGCAATGATGAACGGCCAGATTTCCTTGACTACCTCTTCCAGCTTCAGCTTGGCCACTCCGCACGCAATGAACAGGCAGGCGCCGAGCGGCGGAGTGATGAGACCGATGTTAAGGTTCACACACATCATTATGCCGAAATGCACAGGGTTCATCCCCACAGAGTATGCCAATGGCGCCAAGATGGGGGCCAGTATGATCAGCGCCACCCCTATGTCCATGAACATGCCCGTAATGAGGAGCACAGCATTAATCAGAAGAAGCACGACTATCCGGTTACTGCTGAGCCCAAGGATAGCTTCTGCCACAATCGTAGGCACCTGTTCTGCAGCCAGGATCCAGCCCAGAATGGAGGCCGCGCCCATCACCAACAGAATCATGCCCACAGTGGAGCACGTGCGGCCCAGCATCGGAACTAGGTCTTTTGCTGACAGAGCGCGTCTTCGCACTGCCACGACGAAGGCATACACAACTGCGACAGCCGCCGCTTCAGTAGGCGTGAACACGCCGAAGAGGATTCCCCCAAGGATGATCACGGGCATGGCAAGGGCTGTGAGGCTCGGCGGAATGTCTTTCACGAACTCCTTTAGCGTAGGGCGTCTTTCTGCCCTCGAATACCCGCGCTTCACCGATATGAAATGGTTGTACACCATGAGCGCGAGAGCGACAAGAAGCCCTGGAATTATGCCTCCAGCGAATAGCGCTGCTATCGACACCCCCATCATCGAGCCATAGATGACCATGATGATGCTAGGTGGTATTATGGGCCCGATGACCGATGAAGCGGCCGTGACCGCGGCCGAATAGGCAGCCCCATAGCCGTCCTTTTCCATAGCCGGGATCAAGATTCCTCCGATCGCGGCTGTGTCGGCTACTGCTGCACCTGTGATCCCAGCAAAGAAAACACTGGCCAGTATGTTGACTTGGCCAAGTCCACCTCTGAGGTGGCCGACCAGGTGCTTTGAGAACTTTATCAAGCCGTCCGTCAGTCCCGCGCGATTCATGAGCTCTGAGGCCAATATGAAAAAGGGTATTGCCATCAGGGGGAATGAATCGATCCCCGCATACAGCCTCTGTGGTATGAGACTCAGAAGCGCCGGTATCCCCATTTTCAGCAGCGCAAGAGTCGCCGTTATGCCGAGGGAAAACGATATCGGAGTGCCTATGATCATTAGCCCGAACAGTGTTAGAACTATGAACAGTACCATTACTTCACCCCCCTGGTTAACTCTCAACAGGGCGCTCGCTCATCAACCCGGTACGACCTGAAGAGACTTCATCGGCAGTATGCAGAATGAGCTGAACCAGCATGATCAGGCTCGAAACAGGTATTGACAAGAGAGGCCACGCCATGCTGATACTCAGCCCCGGAGATACCTGAGTTCCGGCGTTGAGAACCATGCGACTCCCATACATCGTCGCATAGGCCAGGAACAGGGCCATGAGTATCCTCGAGGCAATCATTGAAAGAAGCCTGAGCGATGGCGGCATGTGGCTCACGAAGTACTCGATGGCAACATGCTCGTTCCTTATCAGAGCCATGCTTGCTCCCAGTAGACCCATCCACACCATGGCGAATCTCGCATATTCTTCAGACCAGGGCAATGCACGACCAATGACGTATCGGAATACTACACCTGTGAATACGTCAACAACGATGGAAACAAGCAGCGCGGAGGCGAAGGCAGCAACAACGGAATCGATTGCTCTGCTCAACCTTCTGGATGATCTGCCAACTCCACTGAGTTGATTGCTCACGTAGTCACCCTCCATTCACAGGGGGGCAGACAGTTCTGCCCCCCTGCCAGTCAATGCCGCGTCACCTGACAGCTGCCTTGGCCTCCGCAGCGAGTTGCTGTTCGGCTTGCTTGATTGCGGCCAGGAACTTGTCGACCCACTCATCGCCAGCCTTACCGTACTTCTCGCTGATAAACCGCTTCACCGCGGGCACAGCCATGTTGCGGAACCCCTGCAGCTCGTCTTGGGTGGGCGAATAGATCTGCACACCGTGCTGCGCAAGGAAGTCCGAACCCTTGCTGGACGATTCGATAATCCGCAGCAGACCGCGGCTCGCTATGGTAGCGGTCTGCGCTGCTTCGTAGATAATGTATCTTTGACTCTCTGTCAGGCTCTTCAGGAACTTGTCGCTGACCACGAACCAGTCTGTCCCGTACAGGTGGTTGGTGAGTGTGAGGTACTTCTGCACTTCGTAGAATCGCCCGTCAACTACGATGGGAACAGGGTTGGTCTGACCGGCGATGACACCGGTCTGAAGGGAAGTGTACAGCTCCGGATATGCGATGGGCACCGCAGCAGCTCCCAGTGCTTCGAACATCCTCATCTGAACAGGGACTTCCATGGTCCGGAACTTCAAGCCCTTCATGTCGGACGGCGACTTGATAGGCCGGACGTTGTTGGTGATCGCATAGAAGCCGCCGGCCTCAGCGACAGTAAGAAGCCGGGCGCCGGGTATCTTGCTCGCCACGGCCTTTCTCAGTTCGTCTAGGAATGGTCCGTCATAGACGCGATGGGCGACCGCATAGTCCTGTATTGCAAATGGTACATCCAACGCTCCAATTTCGGGGATGAACTGGGTGATTCCCCCGATGGATGAGAGAGTGCCTTGGATAGCATTGACTTGGATAAGCTCAAGTCTCTCTCGAATCTTCCCCAAGGCCCCGGCAGGGAAAATCTCCACTTTGATCTGGCCGTTCGTCTTGCTCTCCACAAGATTCTTGAACACCACTGCAAATGCCTGCTGACTGCTGGACAACGGATCAGGGCTGTTGTCATGGGCAAACTTGAAAACCGTGACCTTTGGGGCGGCTGCTGCTCCGGTTCCCACTAGTACCATCATAGACGCAAGCAGTAGTAGTAGTAAGCTAGTGATCTTCTTCATCTCGAAGCACTCCCTCCACGTATTGTCGCTAATGCTACTCTGTCGGCTAGATCATCGCAGAATCGAAACAAGCTGCTCCGACGCTCATCCAACCTACGCCCCGAGCCCGTCACCTCCCTGCTCAATCAGGTTCTTCAGCAAATCGCCCACATAATGGGCATCTCGCGAGGCCTGGGCAGGAACCACGCTGACTCTCCGCCTTGACCCATCATCGGCGCCTCGCAGGCTCAGAGGAGACTTCCATCCTGCTCCAGTGATGAGGCAGACAACTCTGTCGCTCCGTGATACTTCCCCAGCTTCGAGAGACCGCAACAATCCGGCTACAGACACTGCTCCCGCAGGCTCAGCAAACAGGCCTTCGAACCTGCCCAGCAAAGCAGCGGCACGGATGATCTCCTCGTCAGACGCCGTGACAACTGAACCTTCGGATTCACGAACCGCGCGCAAAGCCGCCACGCCGTCAAGTGGCCACGAGAGGCTGACCCCGCTTATCTTCGTTGTGACCTCCACAGCCGGAACATGTGTCAGCCCAAGCTTCCATGCGTTTAGCAGCGACGGGCATCCCTCTGGCTGTACCGCGACCATCCGCGGGCTGCCGGCGGTTACCTCGTTGTCGCGAAACTCAACAAAGCCCTTCCACATTCCAGCCAGCAAACCGCCGCCGCCGATTGGCGCGAACACATGATCGGGCGCGCATTTGCCCAGCTGAATACAGGTTTCATATGCGATTGTCTTGTTGGCCTCTCCCAGGTACGGATTGCTGTAATGAGCGGTCACCAGCGGAGCTAGGCCGGCGACAGAGCATACCTCGTTCACGATTCTGTACAGGCCCATGGGGTCGCTTCCAGGTGAACACGTGGGAACCTTGATCACATGCCCTCCGTAAAACAAGATCTGCTCCAACTTCGCATCTGAGATGTCATCGCTGGCGAGCACAAACAGCCTCCGGCCTGCCCGTGCGCAGTATGCCGCAGCTGCGGCGCCCGCATTGCCGCACGAAGCCGTAAGGCACCCTGACCCCGAATCACTCTGAAGCCTTGATACTCCCAAAGAAGCTTGTCTGTCCTTGAACGAACCAGTTGGGCTCTGACACTCTACCTTCAAATAGACATGCTCCATGCCGTACCGTTCTTTGAACAGTCGACTCTTGATGAGGGGTGTATCACCCTCTCCGAGCGAGACGATACTGAGTGGACTTTGGACCGGCAGGAAGCCATCGTACCTCCACATGCCGCGACGGCCTGAACACGCGAGGCCATCTATTGCCTGGGCAACGGCGTCCGGGTCAAACTTCACGTCAAGCTGGCCGCCACAGGCCGGACAGACGTATGGGCCATCATCAAATACGCCATTGCATTTGGTACAGACTACAGACCACTTGCCCATCGCTCGAACCCCCAAGACAGGATTTCTATCATGGCGCTAGACTGCTGGTTTCCCTCGCCGCAGTACCCTACCCGGGCGCGCTCCAGTCAGATTCCCTTCCTCAAGGACAATAACGCCCGAGACTATGACGCGTTCTATTCCAAGCGGTGTACGAATCGGGTCCTCGAATGTGGCCGTGTCAATGATGGTGTCCGGGTCGAAGACGACTAGGTCCGCCTTGTACCCCGGCACCAATCTCCCCAGCCTCTCTATGCCCATGATGGACGCAGGGAGACTCGTCATCTTCCTCACGCCTTCTTCAAGTGAAAACCACCCGCGATCTCGGGCAAAGCGCCCAAGGACACGTGGAAACGTGCCGTAAAGCCGTGGATGCGGACGCCTGGCCGAGCATACCCCATCAGTGGCAACAGCTGTGTGGCTATAGCGCGCGATGTTCTTGAGGTCATCATCGGACTGCTGGAAAACCACGATGGTGACTTCGCCGCCCTCCTCGACCAGCAACCGACACACGGCGTCAACTGGGCCTTCGCCGGTGGACCGGGCGATCGACCCCAGGGTTTGCCCTTCGCACGACCGATTCCGCTCCGAACTCACACCGTTGACCATGATGTTATCGTAGCCTACAGCGCCGACAACATTGTCCCACCCGGTGATACCTTCCTCAATGGAAGCAGCTACCTCCTTGCGGAAAGCATCGGACTCCAGCTTTAGTAGAAGGCTCGGCATCCCGTGCTGAAGCGCCCAAGGCGGAAGGAGAGCAGACAGCATGGTGCTGCCGGCTGGATACGGGTACTGATCGCAGGTCACTTCTATGCCCTTTTCTCTCGCCCGGTCAAGCCTGCTCAGTACGTCGGTCGCAAGACCCCAATTCCTCTTGCCCGAGACTTTCAAGTGGGAGACATGAGTGCGACACTTGGCATCCAGACCAACCTGCAGAATCTCATCAATGGACTCCCTAAGGCCATCCGATTCACTTCGAATATGAGAGACATGCACCCCGCCGAACTCCGACACTACGCTTGCCAGTTCGGCCAGTTCCTTGGAGTCGCTGAAGCACCCGGGAGCGTACAACAGGCCGGTTGACATGCCCAGTGCGCCTTCGCGCATGCACTGCCTAACCATTTCCTTGGCTTCCTCAAGTTGAGCACTGGTGAGACCGGCGGATCCAAACCCAGCCACACACGCGCGGATCGTGTTGTGAGGAGCCAGGCAACACGAGTTGATCGCCAGACGCGACTCCTCAAGACACTGTAAGTACTGGTCCAGGCTGCGCCATCGCCACGGGCCGTTCATCGAGCCAAGAAGAGGACGGACGTACGCCTCCGCCTCATCTTCTACGCAACCCACGGGGGCCACCGCAAGGCCGTCATTGCCCATGACTTCGGTCGTAACGCCCTGCATCAGCTTGGGCTGGACAAAAGGGTCGGAGAACACGTAAAGATCAGAGTGGCTGTGCAGATCGATAAAACCCGGAGCGACCGCCAGGCCCTCGGCATCCAGTACCCGCTCGGCTCTGCCCGTGACACTGCACCCAACCTCAGATATCACACCGCCTCGGATCCCAACGTCGCCAATGAAGGACCTGCAGCCAGTACCGTCGATGATCCGTCCTTGCTTAATCAGTAAGTCAAACACGTATCAATCGCCTCGAGTTCCATATGAGATAGCATCTAGATCAGGCCCAGTTTCCCGAGCTCGCTTCTGACAATCTTCTGGCTCGCCTCGTCGATGTCCGCATAGGGTCGGCGCGGATGCCCCGCGTCAACTCCGCGCATTCTCAGGATAGAATGCATGACTGCGACTGTGGGCCACCGCTTTGTGATTTGGCGCAGGCTCAGAATCAGGCGCTGACTCTGCATGGCCCCTGCCTTGTCACCCTTCCGAAACTGATCAAGCATCTTGGCCATGAGCTCCGGGTAGATGTTGCCCATTCCACACACACATCCTGTGGCGCCGGCCTCGAATGCGCCCAGGAAGATGGCTTCGGTACCGATAATGAGGTTGAAGTCCGAGTAGGCGCTTACCGCATTCTGATATAGAAGGAAATTGACGAAGTCAAAGGAACTGTCCTTGCAGCCGCGCAGTCCGTAAGCGGCCAGCCGAGCCAGCAAACCCGGGGTAACGGGATTCTGCGAGTAGTGAGGATTGTTGTACAGAAACACCGGGAACTGCTCCTCGCCTACAGCGTCAATCAGTGATGCATAGTGGGCAAACAGGCAGTCCTCGGGAAGGTGAGGAGAGTAGTATGGGCAAATGGCCCCAACCCCCGATGCCCCGGCCTTCTTGGCATGCTTGGCAAGCTCAACTGTAGTGACAGTATCGGCCGCACCTACATGAGCCACCACAGGGACCTTTCCGTTGACTTCGTCAAGCACAATCTCCAGCGCTCTTTTCCGCTCCGGAACAGTCATCATAGGGCCACACCCGTAGGTACCGACAGGGTACAGTCCATCTACGTGTGGAAGCACGTAACTCACAATCTCGCGTATGCCTTTTTCGTAGATCTCCCCTTGCTGCGTGAAAGCAGTGAGCACAGGCGGGATGATCCCCGCAAACTCCTTCGCCTTCATGATCACCTGGCACCTCCTCGTCAAAGTAGCGCCACTACAGCCCGAGCCGAAAGCCCGCATGGCACGTGGACGCAAGCTACATCTGTTGCGTGATAGGTTCTACCCGCCTGAGTCTGCTGATGAGACCCTCTGCCTCCTCTCGTCGAGGCTGAGTTCTGAGTGGTCCGATGCCCCTACATGTGAGAGCTCCGATGGCATTCGCAAACGTCCCAAGCTCCTCAAGGCCCATGCCTTCGAGTACGCCCGCAACTAGTGCAGCGTCAAAAGCATCCCCCGCTCCCACCGTGTCCGCTACGTCGATAGCGAAGCTCGGAATTGTCATCTTCTTCCCTTCGCCGAGCACGCAACAGCCACCGGCTCCCATCTTCACTGCGACGATCCTCGGGACACGCGGCAAGTAATGGACGATGTCTTCCGGAGCCTCTCCCCAGCCCATGAGCTTCATCTCGTCCGCTGTCAGCTCAAGAATGTCCACATACTCGGCAACAGAGAGTGACGCTATCTCCCTAGCCTCATCTTGAGACCACAGCAACGGCCGGTAGTTGACATCGTATGAAACCATGATCCCGTTTTTCTTGGCGAACTCCATCAGGGCAAATGAGGTATCTACCCCATTGCTTCCGATTCCTTGGCTTATACCGCTAATGTGTATGGCCTTGGCGTGCGACAGGTCTTCCAGCCTAATGTCATCCGGAATCATGCTGCTTGCAGCCGAGCCTCTGCGGTAGTACACGAACTCGTGGCCATTCTGGGAATACGAGGCGAAGTAGACGCCTGTTGGGTGCACCTTGTCCACCACTACCCCGGTAACATCCACTCCTGAAGCTCTCCAAAGGTTCAGAAATCCGTGCCCGAAGACGTCGTTACCGACCTTGGAAAGATAGGCCGCCCTGTGCCCCAGCTTGCTAAGGGCCAGTACGAAATTCGAGGTATCGCCGCCCCAAGTCTTCGATAGTGGAACATCATCGGCAATAGACCTACCCCTGGGCGGATAAACTCCTACGAGCGGCTCGCCAAACGCGAATACCTCAACATCGTGTGGCATACCCTGTTCTTCCTCCATATGCAGCAGCTGCGTTCATTCCTGGGGTAGGCTTTCGGCGCCATGATCAAAAATCCTTCTTTTTTGAATCTGTTCAGCAAAATAAACTTATGATATCATGTGTGTAGATCCCGTCCGCATGTACATGGCGAAGAGTCATGGGAAGAGGCCATGCGACCGCGAACACAGAAGTCCTTGTGAGATGAGGAGGCGAGTTTCGGTGGGTAACATTGAGCGAGACTCAACCAATGCATGCATCCTGAAGATCTACAGCGTGTATCCTTCCTTGAGCAAGACGCTGAAAAAAGCGGCAGACTGCATCATCGAGCATCCTCAAGAAGTCGCGTCGATGTCCATATCCCAACTAGCCGAGAAGAGCGGCGTCAGTGAGTTCAGCATAATGAAGCTGTGCCACCGTCTTTCGTACAAGGGTTATACCGAGCTCAGGCTGAGACTGGTGCAGACCGACTCGCTCATGCTGCGCGATATCTATGAGGAAGTGGAAGAAGACGACACCTCGTATGAGGTAGCAAGGAAACTCTGCAACTCCCACAGACAAGCGCTCGAGTCTACCCTGAAGGTCCAGGATCAGTCAGTGCTGGAGGAGGCGGCACAGATACTGGCAGCCGCTGATGCACTGCTGTTCTTTGGATTTGCGGGGTCAGCGTGTGTTGCTGTTGACGCGGAACACAAGTTCTTTAGGACTGGAGCAAGGTGCCGTGCGGTGTATGATGGGCACATGCAGGCCATGCTGGCATCGCTCCTGACGCCGAAGGACGTTGTGGTAGCATTCTCCAATACCGGCAGCACGAAGGAGCTCCTTGACAACCTGGATGTTGCGCGTCAATCGGGTGCCAAGATCATCGCCGTGACCTGTCATAGCCAGTCGCCAGTGGCCCGCATGGCTGACCTGGTGATCCCAGTCAGCGCCGTTGAAACCGCCTATCGAACCGAACCCATGGAAGTGCGGATCGCCATGCTGTACATCGTGGACATCCTGTTCACGGCGGTAGCCCTTCGGAAGAAGGACCTCGTGTTGGACAACCTGACACGAACAAGAAAAGCTCTGTCTAGCAAGAGGATGTCTGGCTAGATCTGACTACGCCTTGTACGTACGTCCCGTGCGACTAACGCGTCAGGTCCAATCGAGAAGAAAGTTGTCGGATCCCCCGTGCTGCGCAAAAGGCACCTGCCGAACAAGGGCTCGCACCGCACCTTTTGCCTCGGCAAGCAGCTCTTCCTGAGCAATGGCGCTGCTTTGGCAGTCACACACATGATATGCGGCAACCATAGCATGGACAGGCCATTTTGACTACCGTACTGTCATTGCTCACGCTCTCTGTCCTCATGATTCTCAGATTGAGTGTCATCGA
>ENA-UOOR01004982-UOOR01004982.1-fermentation-metagenome-genome-assembly--contig:-NODE-4982-length-10119-cov-7.620032_pt1 | contig 10119 bp, 8 predicted proteins | sample MGYA00245780_ERZ724029 | MGnify/ENA primary metagenome ERZ724029 (study PRJEB28704, sample SAMN03018315) | fermentation metagenome | biome: anthropogenic terrestrial biome; feature: soil; material... | reverse complement strand
TCCCCCACCTATGTCCACAATCATGTTCCCTTCGGGAATCTCCACATCCAGGCCAATACCCAGAGCGGCTGCCATCGGCTCGAAAAGCATGTAAACATCGCGTCCTCCGGCATGCTCGGCTGAATCGCGAACTGCACGAATCTCCACTTCAGTACTTCCTGATGGAATACAGATTACCACACGAAGTGAAGGGGAAAACAATCCACCTTTATTTTTTGTAGCCATTTTAATCATGCCGCGAATCATCTGTTCAGCGGCGTTAAAATCTGCTATTACCCCGTCCCTTAAGGGCCTGACCGTATGTATGTTCTCGTGAGTTTTTCCGTGCATTTGGCGGGCTTTCTCACCCAGCGCGATCATCCTGTCGGTCTTGCGATCCAACGCCACTATGGACGGCTCATCCAGCAGAATCTTTCCGGCATTGTTTACAATAATGGAGTTGGCGGTTCCCAGATCCATTGCCAACTCTTGTGTGAATGAAAATAATCCCATATTTTTATGTTTGTTACGAGTTGCAGGATATGTTCACACTGCGAGAACCCACCCCTGCTTCCTCAATCAATGTTTAAAATGCCTGATCCCGGTTGTCACCATGGCCAGGCCGTTTTCGTTACAGTAATCAACCGACTCTGCATCCTTGATGGAGCCTCCCGGCTGAACAACAGCCGTTATTCCTGCTTTATGCGCTATTTCAACGCAATCGGGGAAAGGAAAGAAAGCGTCCGATGCCATTACGGCCCCGTTAAGGTCGAATTGGAACGTCCCTGCTTTCTCTATCGCCTGATTCAACGCGTCCACTCGCGATGTTTGTCCCGTCCCGCTAGCAATCAGCTGTTTGTTTTTCGCCAGCACGATAGCGTTCGACTTCGTATGTTTCACCAGGATATTTGCAAACAGCAGGTCTTCCGTTTCTTTTTCCGTCGGAGCTTTTGCGGTTACAACCGTTAAATCGCTCTTTGTCTGAACACTCCTGTCTTTATCCTGTACCAGGAATCCGTTTAATGCTGAACGGACCTGTGTGTTGTTTGTTTCTTTTCCGGTTGTTTTTTGCTTGAGGATGATTCTGTTCTTCTTTTGAAAGAGGAGATTGAGCGCATCCTGCGAATAACCGGGAGCAATGATTACTTCGAAGAAAATTTCGTTTATGGCTTTAGCGGCCTCAGCATCCACCTGACGATTGGTAACCACGATCCCTCCGAAAGCTGAGATCGGATCAGCTGCCAGGGCAGCTTCCCAGGCTTCCTTTACCGTACTGCGGCATGCCATGCCGCAGGCATTGTTGTGCTTCAGAATGGCCAAGGCTGTTTCATCAAAATCGGCAATCAACGAAACGGCGGCATCTATATCGAGTAGGTTGTTGTAGGAAATCTCTTTGCCGTGCAACTGTTCAAAGATTTCGTTAAAATTGCCGTAGAAGACTCCTTTTTGATGCGGATTTTCACCGTATCTCAACGTCTTTCCGTGATCGGCAGAAATACGCAAAACAGGGCTTTCACCTTTGTCGAAGTAATTGAAAATAGCCGAATCGTATCCCGACGAAACCGCAAAGGCTTCTTTGGCAAACCAACGCCGGTCCTCAATGTCGGTATTTCCGTTTTTCTCTTTTAACAGATCGAGCAACGGTTTATATTGCTTCCCGGACGCCACAACAATCACATCTTTAAAGTTTTTGGCAGCCCCGCGGATAAGCGAGATTCCACCAATATCTATTTTCTCGATAATTTCATCTTCGGGTGCTTTTGTAGCTACGGTTTCCTCAAAAGGATACAGATCAACAATCACCAGATCAATGGAGGGGATATCGTACGATTTGATGGTCTTGCGGTCCTGTTCCTCGTCACGACGGTAAAGAATTCCTCCGAAAACTTTGGGGTGAAGCGTCTTTACACGCCCGCCCAGAATAGAGGGATAACCCGTAACCTCCTCCACCGATTCACACTCATAACCCAGCGACTGGATAAAATCCCGGGTCCCCCCCGTTGATATAAGCCTCACGTTTAAACCGTTCAGCAATTTCAATATCTCCTCCAAACCTTCCTTGTGAAACACCGAAATCAGTGCTGAATTAATTTTCTTTGACATTAATGATTACTTTTTTTAAAGAATACAAAGGTATAAAATCTATCGGTCATTTTTGTGAAATTGGAATTTGTTTTATGAATTTTTGAGAAAAAGAAACTGTGCAGGACTACGATGCCGATGATAACGAGACTGGTACGGTTTCCTGACGTTAAAGCAATTGGCAGTGTAAGTAGTTTTCTGTTCATTATTGTGGTCAGATTACTAAATGGAACGGATAAAAGAACGAAACAGGCAATGCCTTTTGATAAACTTTACAATCACAAAATATGGGGATTGGCCGGATTCTCAAAAAGGGAATGTTTTAGCCAGGCTGAATTCCTTGTCCGCAAAAAGTTCCGCCAGGCCCGAAATCTGTTTCAGCCGCAACAGCTCATCCTTGTCCATGCCCAGGTTTCGCCTGATCCACGCATCGGACATGCCCGATTTACACAAGTCACCCACCAGTTTGCTCATCAGTTCAATCTTATGAACACCCCTGGCCCGGTTATGCCTTATGGTGGAAGCCATTCGTTCGGCCAGGCTTTTACGGATAACAGAAACGGGCAGCAATCCTTTCTCCCTCTCGTATACACGCTTGGAGGTCAACATCACGCGATAACGGTGATAACCGTCTACCAGCTCGTAAATATCCTCATCTTCTATGTGGTAACAAACACAGGGCATGGTATATCCGTCTTCCCAGATGGACAATTCCAAAAGCTTTATCTCGGGAGGCATGGTAACATTGGGATTATAGGCGTTGGCCCGTATTTTTTCCACCGGAACGGCAATGATGTTGTAAACGGGACTTTGAAAAACAGATTTATTCATAATGTTTCAGTATAATGGATCTTAGGTATTACCGTCTGCGGTATATGCGGCATATTCCTGTAATGCGTTGAATCGTAACTCCCTGTTGATTTTGTTGGGAGAGAAGCCCATATATTTGCAGCAATGATCATTTTTAAGAATACAGATACACATACGCTTATAGGTAGGAAGCTCCCTGAACTCCGGCAGGTCTATGTCATCGTGGTAATCCATTCTTACGGGAATCTTATTTGTACGGTAATTGGTCTTGCCTGCGATATGGATCTTAATCCCTTTTGCACGGAGTTTTCGTATGGTTTCCAGAAATCCATGCTCACCTCCAGTTTTTTAAGGTAATTATTCCGGGTGGTTTTGGGCAAAGTGTCCAAAAGGAAATAAAGATAACTTTTCCAGGTCATTCCTTCAGGCAACTTGACGCGCCGCCAGCCCATTGCCGTTGTTCCGCCGTACAGCCCGGCAAAGTTGACTCCATTTACCCGGCACAACATTTTCCCCCACATGTCCGGATCTATGGCACGATACAGTCTCAGTCCCGATATTGCCTGAGAAATAAAAGGGCTTGCCACCCGCTGGCTTTCCAGCGGGACACCCGCCTGCCAATATAAGTCATAGAGTCGGTTGTATTCCCATCCGAACTTTCCATTGGCGGTCCAGATATCTGTGGTTAACCAGTCGTACAAAGGGTAAACGTTATCAATACCTTCTGCAATCCTGTGCCTCCATTGCGGATCATTCTTTCGGGTCGCACCCCGGGGACGGTGGATTGTACGCCAACGATTGAAACTTTCCTGCGTGCGTATCCCCACCAGGCAGGCAACGGATCCTGCTTTTTTATGGTTCCTCAACCACGATGCGAAGTCATACTGGAATTCGTAATCCCACATCCGCCGGTTATAAAAGTCGAAATCGCTAACGGTATGACATTCCCTGGGCAGCGAACGTACCCAAAACTTCTGCATGTCCGGATCCCAGGGACGCCAGTATTGCTGGTACATGGAAGTAGAGGATGATACCTTTACCGGGACACATACCCGGTATACTTCCAACAAGTCACGGTTTGAGGCTAAGACGTGATCTACATATTCCGTAGTTTTTCCATATTGCACTTCATAGTCGAGGTGAAAAACCCCAAGTTTATGCCGGAGGTTATGCCTCCGAATATAATCGATACAGGCGTTCAACAATACTCCGCTATCCTTTCCTCCCGAAAAAGAAACATAAATATTGTCGTAATTTTTGAAAATGAACCGTAAACGTTCCTGCAATGCATCATATACGGTTCTGCGCTTAACTATTTCCATATGCCTCCCCTTCGAAACACATCTTCACATATCGCTTCCATTCCCTGGAAACGGTAAACCCATAAGAGGCAAAGACTTTCAAATCCCTCGTTTGCACAACGGCAAAAAGGATCCTGGTCCCTTTGTAATCGGAAAGGATTTCTTCCACCAGGCGGCCAAGTTGTCTTTCCCTGCCTTCCGTTGCCGAGGCATAATAATTATCGATTTTATATTTGCCACCACCAATTTCTTCAACGGGCATGAATGCTGTTGTCCGATCCCTGCAAAGAATAACGTACCACACATGCTTTCCGGAGGTTTTATAGGGATAGTTGTTGTTTTCCCTAAGGCAGGAAACGCTCATGGCAAGAGGTGCTACCCGGGTATACAATTCCGGAGATTCTCCGGGAATCTTTGCTATTTTATCCATGATATTCACTCGTTTTACAGTGCCCGTGGTCATAAATGCCACAACAGCTTTCAGGATTATCTATACCTCCCTATCCTTGGAAGATTTAAGGGAGCACGTTAAAACGCCGATGATTTATCAATAAACAAAAATAAGCTTTTTAGCGGAACAGGGACAAATGTTTTTGTTTTTTAACATTTAAGTATTGTTTTTCAACATAACCGATTGATCTGTAAAAAATCACCCGCACCTGATTTGCAGTCGCTAAATTGGCTTTACCGATGACAACTCCTTAAATTGACTCAACTTTCCTACATCAAGTAGAAAGCAGAACGAATTTGTATCGTTTAGCGGAATGCGGAACCGTAAATCATCCATATGCCTGTTTAAAAAAAAGAAAATATTGCTATTTGAATCTAATCAATAAATATTAATATAAAAAATATATAAATTTAATTATCAGTAATATACAAAATTAGAACACCTGTGTTGATAACTTTTTTGGAAAACTTTATTGGTTTTTTAAAAAAGTAAATTTACCTTTGTGACGACATTTGGTTTTTATTCATAGTTGTCTTTATGAATAAAATAAAAGGGAATGCCGTGAAAATCGGCAACAGTTCCCGCTGCTGTAAACTCTTTTTTACGTGCTGAACAAACATCTCCATAGCCACTGTTCCGACAAGCCGGAACGGGAAGGCGTTCAGAAACCGGAGTAAGTCAGAAGACCTGCCAAATGCATTTATATACTTTTTTGATGTCTTTCGGGTAAAAAGGCGGTATAGAATATGAGCAACAAGGAATTTTTTATTGTAAAACGAGATGGGAAACGGGTTCCATTCTCCATCGAGAAAATCAGAAATGCCATTGCAAAAGCATTTCTGTCGGTAGGCGCGTTTGCTGCCGAAGAGGATTTTATCATGCTCCTCTCCCACCTCCACGTTTCTGACGGCATGACTGTGGAAGAGATCCAGAACCAGGTGGAAACAGCGTTGATGAGGGAAAAATACTTTGCCGTTGCAAAAGCATACATGCTCTACCGGCAGAAACACACCGAAACACGTGAAATCCAGAGCAAGATGAACTTCCTGATAAACTATTGCAACGCACAGAACGCTGCCACGGGAAGCAAGTTCGATGCCAACGCCAACGTAGAGAAGAAAAACATCGCCACCCTCATCGGGGAGTTACCCAAGAAGAATTTCATTGACCTGAACCGGAAAATGATTGCCGACAGAATGAAAGAAATGTACGGGAGAGAGCTTGCCGACAAATACATCGGTATGCTGAACGAACATTTCATTTATAAAAACGATGAGACCAGTTTAGCCAATTACTGCGCCAGCATCACCATGTATCCCTGGCTGCTGAACGGTACCTTACCTGTTGGAGGCAACTCCACCCCGCCCACCAACCTGAAATCATTCTGCGGAGGATTCATCAATATGGTATTCATCGTATCGAGTATGCTCAGCGGTGCCTGCGCCACACCCGAGTTTCTGATGTACCTGGATTATTTTATCCGAAAAGAGTATGGCGACGACTATTATAGGCACGCCCGGGAAGTTGTGGACCTGTCGAAACGCCGCCGCACGCTCGACAAGGTGATTACCGACTGCTTCGAGCAGGTAGTCTATTCCATCAACCAACCCACGGGAGCACGCAACTTCCAGGCGGTTTTCTGGAACATCTCCTACTACGACAGGCATTACTTTAAAAACCTGTTCGGAGAATTTCTTTTTCCCGATGGATCCCGTCCCCTATGGGAATCACTCAGTTGGCTACAGAAACGATTTATGAAATGGTTTAACAAGGAACGTACCAAAACAGTGCTTACGTTCCCCGTTGAAACCATGGCCTTACTGACCAAAGACGGCGATACCACCGATAGCGAGTACGGTGATTTCACCGCCGAAATGTATGCAGAAGGACACTCTTTCTTTACTTATATGAGCGACAATGCCGACTCGTTATCGAGTTGCTGCCGCCTGCGCAATGAGATTCAGGACAACGGGTTCAGTTATACCTTAGGTGCGGGCGGTGTATCTACCGGCTCCAAGAGCGTACTCACCATCAACCTGAGCCGCTGCGTTCAGTATGCAAAACGTTCGGGGCAACCCTACAACGCTTTCCTTGAAGAGGTGGTGGACCTGACGCACAAGGTACAGATCGCTTACAACGAGAACCTGAGAATGTTCCAACAAAAAGGAATGCTGCCGTTGTTCGACGCGGGATACATCAACCTGGACCGTCAATACCTTACTATCGGTGTAAACGGGTTAGTGGAAGCGGCCGAATCGTTGGGGATAACCATCAATCACAATCCTCAATATAAGGCTTTCGTACAGGAAGTGCTCGGAATCATTGAGCGGTACAACAAAAAATACCGGTCGAAAGAATTGATGTTCAATTGTGAGATGATCCCTGCTGAAAACGTGGGGGTAAAACATGCCAAATGGGACAAGGAGGACGGCTATTTTGTGCCACGCGACTGCTACAACAGCTATTTCTATCGAGTGGAAGACCCGTCGCTGAATGCGATTGATAAATTCCGACTGCACGGACGGGATTATATTAAACACCTGACAGGCGGATCGGCGCTCCACCTGAACCTGGAGGAACATCTTTCAAAAGCACAGTACCGGCAGCTATTGCGTGTGGCAGCCCATGAAGGCTGCAACTACTTTACCTTCAACATTCCAAATACTGTATGCAACGATTGTGGTGTCATCGACAAGCGCTTTCTGAAAGAATGCCCCCAATGTGGATCCCGGAATATCGACTACCTCACACGCATCATCGGCTATATGAAGAGGGTGAGCAACTTCTCAGCTGTCCGCCAGGCGGAAGCAGAAAAAAGGCATTACTGTAATGCATTAGGTTTAACCAAAAATAATCTTTATGCTGAAATACACAGATTATGATATTGTTTTTCAGGAAATTCCCAATGAAGTGACCTTAGCCGTCAACCTGTCCGGATGCCCTCACCGCTGTAAGGGATGCCACAGCCCCCACCTGCAACAAAACAAGGGGGAAGAACTGGACGAAGAAGTCCTTTCTGACCTGTTACGGTCCTATGAGCATTCGATCACCTGCTTCTGTTTTATGGGTGGTGATGCCCATGCCGATGAGGTATGCCGGCTGGCATCCTACGTGCGGATAGGTTGGAAAGGAAAACTCAAAACAGCATGGTATTCAGGAAACAGTTACCTGCATCCTATGGCTGCCGGTTGTTTTGATTATGTGAAAACGGGCCCCTATCTGGAAGCGCTGGGTGGATTAAACAAAAAAACGACCAATCAACGGTTGTACAAGTTTATAGGCGGCCGTTTTAAGGACATTACGGCAGAAATGCAGAAATAAATATCGGTAAGAAAGAATTATTTTATGCAAAAAACAGTATTTTCCCAATACTTTTCTTTGAAATATTTATTTATTGTTTCTTTTGTAGTATGAAACATCATTTTTCCATGCCAAACACGAATAAAAAAATCTATCTTTCGTTCTTCAGTAGATATTTGTTTTGCAATTTGTATTTCGAACCGATTAATCTATTCGTTGGTAAAAGGAGGCATTTCAAAGCGCGAAGGATTTTCAGCAACGCGGGGATCTTGTGCACGCTTAAGTTCACTCATGAGCTGATCCGATAATTTCTTTTTCACTGCAGCAAATTCAGGATTTCCTGCAAGATTATGAATCATATCCGGATCGCGATGCACATCATAAAGTTCTTCAGCGGGCCTTTTCCCGAAAGCTATTTGGTAAAACCATTTCCAGTTCGGATTGAGTCTGTTTTTTACCAGCCAAGCTTTGGTTGGACTGGCATCCATATCAGCAAAAGCTATTCGAGTATTTTTTTCCAGTTCGCTGGCATCAGGAGTAAATTCGGGAGTTACAGCACCGGGTGATCCCATCGGCCAGCGATCAGGTTCAAAGTTCCGGATGTAAACATAGTCGGGGGTATGAAGCGAACGCATCGGATATGGGAGATTGTCTTCTCGTGCGGTTGAAACGTGCCGCTCGCGGCCTGTGATGACCCAGTTGCGCAAAGAATCAATAACCCCGCTTTTTTCAGATTCCAAAAGTGGCAGAAGTGATTTTCCATACAAGTTTTCAGGAGGATTGATGCCGCCTATTTCCATGAAAGTAGGTGCGAGATCGGGCAATCTTACAAAGTCATCGACGATTCGCCCGGTTTTACTACCGGGCATCTTAATAATTAGAGGAACACTTACACCCATATCGTAAAGGTTGCATTTTCCTGAAGTGACACCGGGCATGCCATGATCTCCACTAAGCACAATGACCGTATTATCAGCTTCACCTGCTTCTTCCAAACATTTTAAAAGGACTCCCACATAAGCATCTACAGCCTGACATTCACCCAGGTAATCAGCTACATCTTCGCGCACTTCAGCCACATCAGGCAGGAACTCTGGAAATTTGCCTTTTAACCAGTCCGGTTGAATGCCCCACAGTTTTTTACCGCTGCCTTTTACCCAACTCCGATGTGTAGTAGTTGGCCCAAAGTAATAATGCCATGGATTTCCTTTAAGTCTTGCAGCAAGAAAATCTTTAAAGTTTTGCCTGACTTGCTCGAGAACTTCTTCTCTTGCTTGTTCCAGCGACATTCCATTCCCGATTCGGGAAGTAACTTCTTCTGAAAAATTGTTGGCAGCGCGTCCTGCTTTTTCGTATGCGTATTTCTGGCCTCCAAATGGTGCATCGGCGGGTTTGCCTGGACCCCAGACCTTAAAACTTTTGCCAATGCTGTAACCGGCTTTTTCCAGCATGAGAGGATAAACCGGGATGTTTTCATCCCACTCAGCCCCTTGTAATATAGCGCCCAAGTTGCAATTGAAAAAATAACGGCCAGAGAACAACGAGCTACGGCAAGGTGTAGAGCTTGGAGCATTCACAAAGGCATTCCGAAACAATACACCTTCTTTTGCCACACGATCCACATTTGGTGTCTTAATAACATCGTTAATGGTTGGTCTCCCGTCGAGGCCTTTGTAGCAGCTGGCATAACGCCCCCAGTCGTCAGCAAAAACAAAAAGGATGTTTGGCCTTTGCCCTGTGCTGTTGGCAGCAATCATTTGAGAGCCATGTGATACAAAAGCTATCCCACACAGAAAGGAAAAATTTTGTTTTATGTTGAACATTATTGAAAAAATGTATGTAAAATCTTTTGAATATATTTATATCAAATTCACTAACAACGTGAATTCGGGATAAGAAAAGTATGATAATCAAACATATAACAAACATCAATCCTGTGATTACAACGGACAAAGTTATTGAAATATTTTGTATTGCAGACGATTTTTGTGCAGAATATGAAAATGAAATACAGAATCATGTGGGATAGTTACAATTTCATCCTCGATTTTGCGATTTTAGCCGTACATAATCAGGATATCTTGCGTTATTTGCAACAATTTCTGCGTGAATTATATAAAATAATTTAAAAAACCAATATTTATTTGTATTATGTTTGTTCATGAATTTATCCGTAACGTTAAAAGGGACGATTGA
>ENA-UOOR01004981-UOOR01004981.1-fermentation-metagenome-genome-assembly--contig:-NODE-4981-length-10119-cov-15.445548_pt1 | contig 10119 bp, 18 predicted proteins | sample MGYA00245780_ERZ724029 | MGnify/ENA primary metagenome ERZ724029 (study PRJEB28704, sample SAMN03018315) | fermentation metagenome | biome: anthropogenic terrestrial biome; feature: soil... | reverse complement strand
AAACAAAATGCTGGGTGGAATTTATGCCGTTCTTGGTAATGACGGGCAAAGCAACACTGTACTTGGCCGTATCTTTCATCGGGGATTTTTCGCAGCGCAGTATGATTACATACTTTTGGATTGTCCGACAGCCGTCGATAATCTTCTTGTCAGTAATGCGCTGAAATGCAGCGATAAGTTGCTGCTGCCGGTGCAGGCTGAAAAATTCGCATATGACTGTATCCCACAAATGCTGCAGCGTTATATGGCTATCAAGCAGACAAGTAATGTTGTTCCTTTTTTATCCGGCATGTTAGTTACCATGTATAATAAACGAACAAATATGAGTCAGGATGTTTTCTCAGCATTGAAAGATAGCTATGGTGGTCTTGTATTCCCCTCCCCTATCCCGATGCTGCAGGAAGCACGGAACAGCACAGATGATGACAACACACTGTGCGGTAGCCTTGTCCGCCGAAAAAGCAGCCGTGTGGGGCAAGCTTATCTTGCAGCTGCGAAAAGAATCGCGGGTGACGCGGAATGAAAAAGCAATCACTTCCCACTTTAGAACAGGCTCTTTCCGACACTCTCTATGGAGTTAACGGTGAAAGCGGCAATTATAATGAGAAAATTATAGAACTGGAACCTTCGGAGCTGCAGGAAATCACCGATCAGCCGTTTCATGCCTATGATTCTGACAAATTATCACAGTTGGCCGACAGCATCCGCGAAAATGGACAACAGCAGCCTTGCATTATCCGAAAAAAAGATGGCAAATACATTATTTTGGCAGGCCGAAACCGCAAGCGAGCCTGTGAACTTGCAGAATGCAAAGTCAAGTGCATTATTCGTGAATGTACGGATGCAGAAGCTGATTTAATTCTTACAGACACTAACTTGTATCAGCGACACGAACTTCTGCCATCTGAACTGGCTCATGCATACAAAATGCAGAAGAAAGCCTATGAAGCGCGTGGTGAAAAGAAAAGTACCGCCGCTATTGCCGATACCTATGGTGAAACAATTAAAACGATACAGCGCTACATCAAGCTGGCAGATCTGAATGATGATCTACTGGCTTTTGTTGACTCAGGGCGTATTCCGGTTATGGCCGGTGTCATGTTAACCGATACAATTTATTCTGACAATCAGCAACGGCTTGCAGATTATCTGCAGAAGAATCCCAGCCAGAAAGTATCTTTAAAACAGGCCGAAGGGCTCATGAAACTTGAAACCGTTCACAACTGGTATTCAGACGTTTTAAGCGACTTTTTTAGTGGAAAAATTGATTTGTCTAAACTTGATGAATCAGAAAAGCCTGCACCGAATGAGAAACAGAGCAAAATAGTTGAGCTGTCAAAAATTCAGCCAATCGACAATACGGATTTTTCACCCGTGCATGAATGCAAGCCGGTTGAAAAACACATCCGCGACAGTAGCGGTAACTTGCCCCTACCGAATCAGGAGACTGTTTTTTCTGAGGATGATATTGCGGATAAGGCCGAGAATTCTCCGGCAGGCTACCAGCGCCTAACACATGAGCGCTGCAATGGCATAAAATCCGGCTATTGGAGCGATGCCAACAAAGAAGAATTGGTGCAGCGGCTGGCAGAGTTCGAAAATGCTTATCCGGATGGACCAAAAGAAAAGTAGCCACAGACAGAAAATGTAACTTGCTTTGCGTATGCGCAATGTTTATAATAATTTTATGAGGTGAACGTGGATGACGAATGAAGAAATGTTGGCTGCCATGCAGCAAATGATAGATCAAAGATTTTCGAATATGCAGCAGTCTATAGAAACAAAATTTGCGGAGGAGCACAAGGCCACAAGTGAAGGTTTTACTTCTATGGAACAACGTTTGGATAAACTTGAAACAAAAGTCGATATTATCCAAGAAAATGTTGCCATTACTCGAAATGCTACGAATACATTGCTGGACTGGGCTGAAAAGGCTCAGATTGAAGTAAAAATTCCACTTTACAAAAAGGCAAAATCAACTACATAAGAAAATTTGGGCTGACGCTTCCAGAAGGAAGTGTTTTTTTATGCCCTTTTTAAGGAAATACCATGAAACTTAAAGTTGTGCAAAAAAGGACTGGTACAACGGTTAGCGAAATTTAAAAATACCTATCTGAATGGATCGAAAGGAGTGTAAACGTAATGATCAAACAAGGAATGACAAATATGCCAATTGAGTTGGCCCAAGAAGTAGCTGAAAAATGGCTAGGAACATCAGATGGGTTAAAAATCAATGCATCTTCTGATTCCTTTGAAATCCATCTTGGGTTACTCACTTGTAATATAAGTAATACATTTCAAGACACAATGTATGAGGAATGTCAGGGACTTATTTTACTCAGTATTACATTTGACCATCTTGAACTTAATGCAAATGAAAAACTCGCCAGTGGTATACACGCTAACGAAATCAGATTGCTTATTAATTCCATTACACTAGAGGAAGATATTGAAGCAGAAGATAAGCAAGACAACTATGAGCGGTTATATGGTCAAGGTTGCTTAATGGAGAGTCTGTGGTGAAAAATTAATAATAGGTTGAATTTATCCTATTTATTTGTTATAATACATTTAGGAGATGATATCTATGAAAATTGATACGAATAATTTAGTTTCAATCACAGATGCTAACCAAAACTTCTCGCGCGTCGCCAGGCTGGTTGATCAAAACGGTGCTGCGGTCATTTTGAAAAACAACAAACCTCGCTATCTGCTAATGGAATTTCAGCAAGCAGAGAATGAACAGTATGCTTCAGATGAAGATATTGCGGCCATTTCAAAACGTTTGATTAAAAAGAACCGAAAAGCATATGAGGAATTGGCAAAATGATTCAGCTTACAGAAAAGCAGGTAATTACCCTGCACCATGATTTGGTTCAAGCAACAGGTGGTTCGGACGGCTTGAAAGATAAAGACCTATTGGATTCTGCTCTTCATGCGCCTTTTCAGACGTACAATGGGGATTCACTCTTTCCTACTTTATTTGCAAAGGCAGCTCGCTTAGGATGTGGATTGGTTCAAAATCATCCATTTGTCGATGGAAACAAACGAACCGGTGCGCATACAATGTTGGTTTTTTTAGAACTTAACGGTGTAGCATTATCTTATTCACAAGAAGAACTGATTGATATATTTTTAAGACTAGCATTCGGAAAAGCACATTATGATGATTTACTGCAATGGATTCTAGACCATCAGTTGTCGGAACAATAGATGATGGAAAAAGGAGAAAAGCCGAGAAAATCGAAGATTGCAGAAAAACAGCCAGAACACAAGATATTGTGGTCTGGCCCTTTTTATGCCAGCAGGTAAAAAATTGCGTAATCTGCGATAACCGCCGAAAATGGCATTTGACTTTTTGCAAGCTGTTGGGCGGTTCCTAATTATACAAAATACCAATTAAGGCTAATTAGGTAACTTATCTTTTATGGGCTTCCATATATGTAGATAAAAAATTAAGTACCGCCGCTTATTTCTCCAAGGAGGTGTATATTGTTGTGATTACTTCAGGAATCGAATGGAGGAATGTTTCCAACTTCTTGCTTTTATTCCTACTTATTTTAGCTGACCTCATCATCTTGGGTATTGTAGGAAATAAATCAAAATCTTTCAAGATTAAGGCTGGGTTGATAATTTTCTTATTTGTACTCTTAGCATTATTGGGACTGCAAATGTGGCATATGTAATAATAAATTGCTGCGCTTCTGAAAATCAGAAGCGCTTTTTTATTGGAGGAAACATTATGAAAAACCGTCGTTATCGGATTGAAGAAACCGTACAGGAGCGGTTCATCCGTATGCCCTACGCACTTTTCGCCAATCCGCAGTACAAACCCTTAACACCAAAAGCAAAAATTCTCTATTCCCTGCTGCTGGACAGAATGACGCTCTCCATCAAGCACGGCTGGAAAAATGAGAATGGCGAAGTCTATCTGATCTATCCGCGCGAGACGATTGCGGACCTTTTGGGAATGCAGCCTAAGACGGTCGGGAATGCCTTTCGAGAACTGCACAACGCAGGCTTGATAGAGGAAGAACGCCCAGGGTGTGGCCGCAGCAATCGCATTTATGTGCTGCACGCCGAAATGGTTGCAGATGACGCTGAGAAATTCTCTAATGATATGGACTCAAACAATGAGAGCGACAGCGACAAAGAGCTTGAAAAGTACGAACAGTATATGCAGATATGTAAAAATGACACCCATTGCACCCCCGAAACACCGGCAAATCAGGTGTTTACTCCATTATCGAAGCCGGAACCCCTGTCATTTTTACCGAACCAGAAAAGTAATAATGACATTTCTAGAAAGGTAAAAATGACTCCTGAGAAAAGTCAAAATGACCTGCAAGAAACGTCAAAATTACCTACTATCCATACTGACCTTAACCAGACTAATTATATCCAGACTGAGGGGAGAAACGCGCGAGTCCCCCTCCCCATTATGAAAAAAGCAATTGAATCTGTTGCGCAGTTATTTTCAGAGAAGTGTCCTTCCCTGCCACAACCTGTACTTCCCAACTGGACGTTAAAGCGAACCGAGCGGGTATATCACCAATTAAAGCTTCTGTCCCAGCAGCAATGTTCTCTGAACTCTCTTCTGAACTCTCTATTTTCGCGGGTTGAAGCAAGCGATTTTCTTACAGGCCGTGCAGCCGGTTATGACAAACGTATTTTCAAGGCAGACATTGACTGGATTATCCAGCCCGACAATGTTACAAAGATATTGGAAGGGAAATATGATAATATTATGAATTCAAAAAGTAAACCGTCCTATGATCTGGATGCTTATGAACAGCAAAGTCTGGATTTCTTTACGCATAGACAGCCTAGAAAAGAGGCCACAGTATGAAAAATAAAACCGAATACACTTGTGCCGGACAACCGCTGAAAGCCGGTGATGCTGTAAGAGAACGGTATCTTGATACAAGCAGCGGACAACCTGTTTTTCGGGAAAGAAGATGGAAAATCACAGAACATGATCATGCGTTTTGGCGCTGCTGCAACAAAGAAGAAATAAAATTGGATTCTGATTTGGATATGCATTTTTCTATTATTCCCACCTGTCCTGATCATTCATGTTTGCAGGAAGAAGAATTGACAATTGTCAGCCAATCACAGCATAGCCGTGCATCTTTATTTGCAAAACTAGCAATTGGATTTTTGATTGCATACATAATTTTGCGCCTTACTCCATTTCCGATCGCAGCAAATATTTCAGCTGTTATCAGCGCAATCTTTGCAATCCTTACATTTAAATATGGAGGCTTTCATCATGAAAAAAAGGTTTGATTCACCAGAACAAGTTCGTGAGTTACAGAGAAAAAAAGCCCGCACTACGGTTATAGCAGGAGCTGCATTATTGCTATTGGGACTTTGTTTTTGTTTTGGCAGTATTATGGGCTATATATTAATGATTGCCGGATTCATCATGGTGGATATGCCCCTGCAAAATTACGGTAAGGGGCTTTTCCGAAACAACATTCCCCCTGCTGACAAACCCTGGTGGAAAAAGTAATGAAAAATTGAGATCCACTGATTCCCATCGACAACTACAAATTCGACTGGATATGAGGGCATTACTATTATAAAAATGGTTTCAAAATCATCATAAACCTTCTGTCGTGATTCCACTGAATAATAATTAAACTTGATTTTTTGCTTACCATTCAAGAGGGCTTTCGTATCTATGTTGTAATTCACAATTGAATTTTGAAAAAATTGACCATAGAGTACACCGCCGTGTAACTCATCAAAAGTACGTTTTATGTGATTAATATCAAAGTGAAATGTGATCGGAATATTCCCTGTAATTGTATAAGGAAAGCATTGATCTATATCCGGAGTATTGCTCTGCGTTACATGATACATTGGGTTCTGAGCATTGTTTCTTAAGATTGGCTTTCAAAAATTTCTGAACTGTTCATAAAAGTCAATGCCCTTAATCAATGGCTCATTAAACATTTGTAGGAGGGAAATATATGTGTCCATCTCATGATTCATTTTCTGATTACCTCATTCCTTATCCAACAGCAGATGTTGTTGCAAAAGCAGCTGAACACTTTGCCAAAAAAGAAATGCTAAGGCAAAAAAATATGTCTCTGAAAAATAAAATGTTACACAAGCTTTCTTTAATAAGTAAGCGATACCTTTTTAAAGAACAAATGCGTGACGAAACATATAGAACGATACTTGATTTTTGTATGGTTTCTCCTCATGAGCTGGAACGGCTAGTGAAAAAGCAAAAGCGCCTAATAAAGAAGGAGAAAAAGTAATATTCTTAGAAGGAACAAAACACAGAAATGGCTGATTTGGATGCAAATGAAGTACTTTAGCCTTTAAAAATTTCCCATAAAACACCGAATAACTTTACCAGAATTCCTGATGATTTTTTATATCTGAATTGCTTTCGAAATAAAAAATTCTCCTTTATTCTCTTCGCCTTGTCTATACACATCATCGCCTGTATATTTTTATGCTTAATAATAAATACAATCACTAAAACCGAATAGAGAATAGCAATGACGAGAACACCAATAATATGTATTGTTTTTTGCGTAGTAGTTTCAGAATTAATCAAATCATGAAACTGCTGCAATCCAACTAACCAAAAAATCAGTTGAGAAGTAATCAATACAGATATAGTGGCGTGATTATCAAAAAATGTTTCAATAGAATTCCTTATGCCTAGGAGACTTGGAATCTCTCCCCACTTTATCTGCTTACTTTTATAGCTTTTGTCTTTTGATATGCAATTCTGGAATTGCTTGTTAAACCTTACTTGTGTATAAATCAATTCGCTAATTTCTTCATTAATAATCACCGCAGTTTGCTGCAATTTTATAAAGTCAGAGGTCTGTTCCAATTTTTCCTGACAACACATTTGTTTTACAACCAAAATGAAATCGTTTGACAAACCATCAAACTTCTTTTGCTTGAAGTTCAATATCGAGTTTTTTAAAACCAAATCCGTAATAATACTGTATCTTTCTTGATTCAATGTTAATGCTTTTTTTAAATCTTCTATTGAAAATATGTAGTAGAATTCTGTTGAATCAAGTTGTTGAATCAAGTTGCCTGAATCCTTATCTTCAATCATAATTACCTCAAATATTTTTTAATAGGAGAAATCTTATGGAACTTACTATCAATAATATTATTACTGTCGTTCTTTTATGGATTCTAGGAATTTTTTTGTTTGTTATCACATTGCCAATCTGTTCGGATATACATGATCAATTCTTAAGCTGGAAAGAATCACGCAAGACAAAAACAGAACCTATGCATAAAATAACTTTACCACATACCGAAAGGAATGTAAATATTATGCTAAAAAACGTCATAAAGGAAGAAAGGAAAAAGAAAAAGTTATCCTTATCTGAACTTGCCCGACGCAGCGGACACGCTGTTTCCACCCTTCACGCAATCGAAAATGGCGAAAACAGCAACCCCAGTTATCGGACAATCGCAGATATTTGTGCCGCCCTCAACTTGTCCCTGGACGAGTTGGAACGGCATATACAGGAAAGCAGGTCGGACAATTTGTCATAGTATTTTTAACTATACATTATAAAGCTTATTATAGAAACTTAGTTGATGAAAGCATGGACTATCTATAATTATGGAAAGGAGCCTTTCACATGCATCGTGTTGTTCATCTATCGTTAAAAGTTCCATCACATAATCCTCCTGATAAAAAATTGTTATTCCAAGGAATTATTCAGCCAATGAAATCCCTTTGGGGAAAAACAAAAGTGGATATAAAATACTTTACCATATACCGAAAGGAATGTAGATATCATGCCAAAATTACTATTCCGAAAAGTCCTATTTCTCCTTATTATACTTAGCTTAATTACGGTAGGGCTATATGCTGCTTGGCACTATGTATCCTCACTTCCAAAGCCAGTTTATACTTTAACGGTAACCGACAATACAACTCACCACGAAGTCTTTACCGCATCTGGCACTGATGAAATTACTATTGAGGAGCAAAGTGAGAACTATATAAAATTTTTATACAGGAACAAAGACTATGCCTTTTCAAATTGTTCCGTAAAAGCGAGCGATAATGTTTCGACTGAATGCCAAAATCATGAATTATTTATCCAATTTATGATTTTGGCATTGATTATTGTAATCTTTGTTTGTACTCTTTTCGTTTGCTTTCATCGTTGACTTGGCGTATTTTTTTCTGTAATACTTTTTCCACTGCCATTTTGCAACATATACGATAATCAACACCCCATAGCATAGGAAATTCTTTAAGGAGAGATAACCATGAAAAATCCAAAATTTTACGAGTTCGATTTAAACGACTTTGCGTATTATGCGTTAATCGTTGCCGAAACAGCAACAGATGCCAAAGCAGCTTACGAAAAAGAAGTAAGCAATATTGAAGACGATGCTGAGCCGAAAAAAATTACGGCTGCCGAGGCAAAGGAAAAACTTGCTCACGCTGATTCTGATGATGGACAGCCAGAACCGGAACAGCAATACGAGTATGCCGTAACCAGTGCCAAATCATATGTCTTACTGATGGACAGTACACTTATTTAAAGTTGTGAAAGGGGAATATCGTTTGTACGTAATTATCAAAGTATGGCTTGAAGATTTGTAAATGCGCCCGGCAGGTCAGCTTCGCGGCCTGCTTCCACAAATCCAAAGGAAAGGTGGGGTGATTATGAAAGAAACAACAGGTTCAATTTGTGGCTGTATTATGATGCTCCTTTTATTAGTTATAGCAATTTATATGATATGTGCTAAAACAGATAAGCAAACAAAACGAGGATTTAATTTTTATATTAATTGGAATATTACAGTGATTGTACTTGCAATAATATATTGCTCCATACATTAGCCAACGTTAAAAAAAGCATGACAATATTTCCTGCCACCGCCATAATAACATATACTATATGTTTTGTAGATATTAAATTTGAGAAAGCATTCACAGAAGAGAATCCAAAAAACACCACAACACTAATAATAGAAAAGATCAATGGAAAACTCATAAAATTCGAAATCATAAGATATTTTAAAGCATCCAAATATTCCTGAAACTTAACAATGTACAGTACAGCAATAACCAATAATGAAATTTGCAAAATTATATACCTTGCAGAATATGCTCTCCATTTTATTTCGTTGATAAATACGGAAATAGATGAAATTACAATCATCCAACATATGTATGGAAAAATTTTTTGCATGATTTTGCTATAGTTAATGTTGAATTCGAATGCTGACGGATTCAGATTAATTTTGTAGTTTGCAGGTGAACTTATTAAATAAATTGCACTTATAGCAAACACAATAAGTACCGCTATTCCAAATACTCTACCTGATTTCATTTCATTTGATTCGTGCTGTTGATTTTCTATTTCATTTTGAGCAAGTAATTCCTGGTTTCTATTATCTTCAATACTCTGGTTAATCTGTATATTAGATTGAATAGATTGAATGTTGCCGACCGCTTGTGATTGCTGCCTATGAGGATGTTCAGCGTCTGCGGCTTTCGATTCTAATTTACATTTATGCCAAGTAACAAAAAAAGGAATTATCGCTACAAGAACAGAAACTATCATTTTTACTATGACCAATGGAGTTGATTCATTTGATGTATTCATAAAAACCTCCAACTATGTTATTCCATTGATATTATACCACATATGGGAGGTTATAAAAATGCAAATTGGAAAAGTTATCAAGCGGATTAGGACTAAGAAGGGCTTGTCGCAGTCCGAAGTAGCCCGACGCAGCGGCCTTTCTCTTTCGACTGTACATGGTATTGAATGCGGAGATAATAAGGAACCCAGTTTCCGAAAGATTGCAGCTATCTGCGCTGTCCTTGACTTTTCACTGGATGAACTGCAGCAACGTATACAGAAAAGCAGGTCGGACAATTTGTCGCAGTGAAACTAACGTGTATTTGTAAATTGGAGGATATATGATTATAATAATTTTAACTATTCTAGTAGTGATTATGACTTTTGTGTGTATAAATATGTATAACAAAATTGTCAACCTCAAGCGGCAAGTAGTCGAACTCTGTAATGCTAATCGATTGCTTTATATAATGTTTCAGAAGGAGAGAAATCATGATTCCATTGATCTGTCACG
>ENA-UOOR01004979-UOOR01004979.1-fermentation-metagenome-genome-assembly--contig:-NODE-4979-length-10121-cov-59.421915_pt1 | contig 10121 bp, 7 predicted proteins | sample MGYA00245780_ERZ724029 | MGnify/ENA primary metagenome ERZ724029 (study PRJEB28704, sample SAMN03018315) | fermentation metagenome | biome: anthropogenic terrestrial biome; feature: soil; material... | reverse complement strand
ATTGACGCCTCAGGAGAGGCGCAATAACGGGAACGTGCCAGAGGCACGAGATACAAAGCAATACGTTCACCATATATTAGTGCCGGAGTTCGGGGCCCCCAAGGACGAACAAGGTGAGTTCTTGGGGTAAAAAGATCGGGGCCCCCAAGGACGAACAAGGTGATTTCTTGGGGTAAAAAGATCGGGGTCCCCGCAAAATTGCGCAGCCATTTTGTGGGGTAAAAGAAACGAGATACAAAGCAATGCAGGCACTCTCAATTCACCGTTCACCGTTTACTATTCTCTATTGCGCGAAGCGCATAATTCGTGTTAATTAGTGCAAATTCGTGGACAGACAAATCTGCGTAATCTGCGTACCCGATCTGCGGAATCTGCGTGAACCATCAACACAACATATCCCGATCTGGCTACCATCATCGCCGCCAATCGCAAAAAAAAATGAAGAGTGGAAAAACATCAACTTGACAGATTGCTAAGTGACCCCATTTATGTATTTCGAAGCTTGAATGCCTTTTTGGTGATTTTGCTTCTAAGTCTGTAATATATTCTATATCATATAGTTATTGTTTTCATAAAAAGGAGTTGCTCATGTTTTCTAAGATCCGCAAGCGGAATGGACATATAGTAGATTTTGATAAAAGTAAGATAAGCCGGGCTATATTCAAGGCAGGGGATGCCAGTGGGGAGTTCGATGCAGTGATGGCGGATAAACTCTGTCTCAGAGTGCTCAATCTGGCTCAGCAGAGCCTCAGCGAGGAGATCCCGGACGTAGAAAAAATTCAGGACATTGTGGAAGAAGTTCTACTGTCTTCACCCTACAAAAAAACTGCCAAGGCCTACATTATATATCGGGATCAGCATGCCCGCATTCGCGATATGGTATCCAGCGCGGGAGTGAAGCTGATCGACCAGTATCTGGAAAAACTTGATTGGCAGGTGAATGAAAATTCGAATATGGCTTACTCCCTGCAGGGTTTGAACAATTATATTGCCAGTGAAGTGAGCAAGACCTACTGGCTGAACAAGATTTATCCCCCCGAGATCCGTGAGGCCCATGTAAGCGGTGATATGCATATCCACGATTTGGGTCAGCTATCTGTGTACTGTGTAGGCTGGGACCTCATGGATTTGCTTTTAACCGGGTTCAAAGGCGCTGTGGGAAAGGTGGAGAGTTCTCCCGCCAGACACTTTCGCAGTGCCTTGGGGCAGATCGTTAATTTCTTTTATACTCTGCAGGGTGAGGCGGCCGGAGCGCAGGCTTTTTCCAGTTTCGACACCCTGCTGGCACCTTTCATCCGTTTCGACGGTCTGAATTACGATGAGGTCAAGCAGGCTTTGCAGGAATTTATCTTCAACCTGAATGTGCCTACCAGAGTGGGTTTCCAGACACCTTTCACCAATATCACCCTAGATCTCTATGCTCCGGATAGCTACAAAAACCAGGCGGTGATCATCGGCGGAAAGCCTCAGGATGCGTGTTATGGCGATTTTCAGGCCGAGATGGATGCTTTGAACCGCGCATTTCTGGAAGTGATGGTGGAGGGCGATGCCAAAGGCAGGGTATTCACTTTTCCCATCCCCACTTATAACATCACCAAGGATTTCGATTGGGAAAATCCCGCCATTGAGTATCTGTGGGAAGCCACGGCCAAATATGGCATACCCTATTTCTCGAATTTTGTGAATAGCGACATGGATCCCAACGACGCCCGCAGCATGTGTTGCCGGCTGCGTTTGGACACCCGCAAACTGGCCGCACGCGGAGGCGGACTCTTTGGCGCTAATCCCCTTACCGGCTCTATCGGAGTGGTTACGCTCAATCTACCCCGCATCGGTTATCAAGCCGAAAATGAAGAGGATTTCTTTGCGCGCTTGCAACGCGCCCTGGCTCTGGCGATGTCTTCACTGGAGATCAAACGCAAGATCCTGGAAAACTACACTGATAATGGCCTGTATCCCTATACGCGCTTCTATCTGAAAAATATCCGCGAACGCTTCAACGAATATTGGAAAAACCACTTTTCCACCATCGGAGTGATTGGCATGAATGAAGCCAGTCAAAACTTCCTGGATCTGGGCATCGGAACCGCCAAGGGGCGGGAATTTGCCCTAAAAGTGATGGACTATCTGCGGGAACGCTTGATCGAATTTCAGGAGCTTACCGGCAATAATTACAATCTGGAAGCTACTCCCGCCGAGGGTACCAGCTACCGCCTGGCGCTATTGGATAAACACGCCTTTCCCGGCATTCGCAGCGCCAATCCTGATGGCGAAGTGCCATTCTATACAAACAGTACCCAATTGCCGGTGAATTTTTCCGACGATGTCTTTGAAGTGCTGGACCTACAGGATGAATTGCAGACCAAATATACCGGCGGCACGGTTTTACACATCTTTGGCGGAGAACGCCTGGAACACAGCGCCAGCGTGAAGAATCTGGTACAAAGCGTTTGCAAAAACTACCATTTACCCTATTTCACTTTCTCGCCTACCTTCAGCATCTGCCCGGAACACGGATATCTGGTGGGCGAACAGCAAAAATGTCCCCGCTGCGGCAAGACCTGCGAAGTGTTCTCCCGCATAGTGGGCTATCTGCGCCCGGTATCACAATGGAACGAGGGTAAAAAAACTGAATTCAAGATGCGCACTACCTTCGATACCATCAATAAATCAGATCCGCATCAGTTCAGCGAGCACAATCTGGCATGAAGATCGGTGGATTCCAGAGATTTTCTCTGTTGGACTATCCCGGAGAGCTCAGCGCTATTGTCTTCACGCAAGGATGCAATTTCCGCTGTCCCTATTGCCACAATCCTGAATTGGTGCTGCCTCAGATCTACAATACACCGTTGAATACCGAAAAAGTGCTGCGCTTCCTCTATAGGCGCAGGCGAAAACTGAGCGCGGTGGTGGTTACGGGAGGCGAGCCTACCCTGCAAGAGGATCTGATCGATTTTCTGAAGCTTTTGAAAGCCATGCGCTTCAAGGTAAAGCTGGATACAAACGGCTCCATGCCGGAAGTATTGACTAAAGTACTGTATGCCAAAGCAGTGGATTATATCGCTATGGATCTGAAAGCGCCACTACCACTGTATCGGAAACTGACCCGCAGCGAAGTGGAACCTGCCGATATTTTGCGCAGTATGGAATTGATCAGACTCAGCGGTGTGGCATACGAATTTCGCACTACCGTGGCCCCGGAAATCATCTTTGGAGAAGACCTCTACGAAATACGATCGCTGCTGAAAGAAGGGGATAATTACTATGTGCAAGCCTGTCGCTATGCCACTACCCTGGAAGATCTGAAAGCGCACGATATTCCAAGCGTGGAACTGAAACAAAACCCCGATTTCAGAGAACTGAGCCGCTGGGCAGAAGAACATAAAGTGCACCTGGCTCTGCGAGGCGCCGGACGCTAAGGTAGAAGCGTCATCTTGACGAATCTTTTTCTGTCCACGAATTTGCATAAATTAACACAAATTAGGGCGCTTCGCGCAATGGAAATTGAAAATGGCGATAAGTGCCGTAGGCACGACAGTTTAGATAGTCTCCGATAGTTAAAAACAGGCTTGAGTGCCGTAGCTACGACAGTTTAGATAGCATGCAGATTGCATAGAGAAACCTTGAAAGTCCCGTAGCTACGACAGTTTAGCTAGCCTCGTTTCACCCCAAAAACTCACCTTGTTCCTTTTCGGGGGTCCCAATCTTTTTACCCCAGGAACTCACCCTGTTCCTTTTCGGGGGCCCCGAACTCCGTCACTAATATATGGTGAACGTATTGCTTTGTATCTCGTGCCTCCGGCACGTTCTCGTTATTGCGCCTCTCCTGAGGCGTCAATTATGCGGCTAAAAGCCGCACCAACACTACCCCAATCTGCGTGATGCTGGTGTATCTCGTTTCTTTCACCCCACAAAATGGCTGCGCAATTTTGCGGGGGCCCCGAACTCCGTCACTAATATATGGTGAACGTATTGCTTTGTATCTCGTGCCTCCGGCACGTTCTCGTTATTGCGCCTCTCCTGAGGCGTCAACCCTCTCAACCCTCTCAACCCCCTCAACTCCCTCAACCCCCTCAACCCCCACAACAGCTCTATTCAAGCGCCGGCTCGCAATAAATCCTTTGATACGGAATGAAAATTGTATGTAATCATGGTAAAAACGTCTGGAGTCCTTTTGTGATCATAAAACTACGTGTGTTTATCTTAGTCAGCATTTATCTTTGTTTAATGTATCCGCTATCGGGTATTAGTGCTGAAACCTACACATTACCCTATGCTTGGGAAGAACGCTTTATTCAAACTGCTCCGCCACCCTCTCCTGTTCGTCCCATCGCGGAATTCGAACCCGCGTCTCATGTAATGATCCGTTATCCTCTGGGCATCCCCCTATCTTTGGTAGTACAGCTTTCCAATACGGCAGATGTGATCTGTCTGGTGAGCGGCAGTTCTCAGCAAAACAGCGCCTTCAATTCTTTCAATAGTGCCGGTGTGAATATGGATAGACTCAGCTTTATGATAGCCGACACGGATTCATATTGGACCAGAGACTATGCGCCGTGGTTCATCTTTGATGGCAATGGGGACTACGCAGTGGTGGATTTTCAATACAACCGCCCTCGACCGGGGGACAACATGGTTCCCCAAGCCTATGCCAACAACCTTGGTTTGACCTATTATGGCATGAATCTGAAGCAAACCGGGGGCAATTATATGACGGACGGTATCAATACCGCCGCCCAGACCCAGATTGCTTACACCGAAAACGGCAGCAATCAAGACAATGTAAACAGCCTCATGCAACAGTATATGGGCATCACAAACTACCACGTGATACAGGATCCGAACAATACCTACATCGATCACATAGACTGTTGGGGAAAGTTTCTGGCTCCGGACAAAGTTCTGATCCGCAGTGTGCCGCAATCTCACCCCCAATATGACGAGATCGAGCAAACTGCCGGGTATTTTGCCGGGATTAACTGTGCGTGGGGATATCCATACAAAGTGTATCGGGTAAATACTCCCCAAAACCAGCCCTATACGAATTCCTTGATCCTGAACAAACGGGTATTTGTCCCGCAGATGGGCGGTTCATACGACGCCGCGGCCCTGGAGGTGTACGCTCAGGCCATGCCCGGATACGAGATCATCGGAGTTACGGGAAATTCCTACACACCTTGGGAAAGCACAGACGCCTTGCACTGCCGCACCCACGAGATTCCTGATCCCGAAATGCTGCACATCGCGCACAATCCCTACAGCGAAGTGCTGGATCCTGCTGCAGAATATGTCTTTGACGCCCTGGTGATTCCCTATAGCAATTCTGCTTTACTCACAGATTCGCTGTATGTGGCCTACAGCGTAAACGACGGCCCCTATCAGAACGCTCTGATGACTCAGATGGGTGGATACAACTATCGGGCAACTGTATCTAATTTATTGCCCGGCGATGATATCCGCTACTATGTCCATGCTGCTGATCTTAGCGGAAGACAGCGGAATCATCCCGAATTTGCAGCCTTGGATCCGCACACTTTTAGCATCTACAACGATAATCTGGGACCGGATATCCAGCACAATCCCATCCTCAGTATCAGCGCAGAAGAGATCACCTTTGTGGCCACTGTCAGCGATGAATCCGGGGTGGAATCCGTATGGCTGGAATACAGCATTGATGACGGCAGCATCATGAATGTGGAATTTGCCGAAGCCGGATCCGGAATCTACCTGGGGCTATTCTCCCCGAATTTCAGCCCTGATGCCGAGATCTTCAGCTATCGGCTCTGCGCGCAAGATCTGCCGGGAAATGTAGCTTACCTTCCCGCAGAGAGTGAGTGGTACTCTGTGCCCATAGAAACACAGAGCTCTGCGGACGAACTGAATGCCCCTGCCGCGATATCGATGAAGGTCTATCCCAATCCCTTGCATTATGGTGGCGAATTGGTGGCGCTGGTGAAACAAGCACAAGCGGGTGCCCTGAAAATGCAGATTTTCAACGTGAAAGGCCAATTGCTCTATGAAAGCAGCCAATATGGAAAGGAGCTGGAGTTTCGCTGGGATGGCAGGGATAATCGTGGAAAAAAAGCAACAAGTGGTATTTATATTATGCGCGCAATCGGGACAAAAACAACCCTTAACCGCAAGTTAATCATAGTGTATTAAAGTCATGTGGATATATGTCAACAGAAGAATTGAAAATAATCCGCATTTTTCCCTTGACACAATATCAGATCCTGAGCATCTTGTAATTAGCCTACAGACCCTACATAGAATGCCCTCCGAGCAGTGGGGATACCGCCCGGTATTCCCCACTGTATTTTTTTGGAGGGCCAAAGCCAATTAGGGGGAATAATGAAAAGAATTCTTTCTTTGATACTCTTTGCCTCTTTCAGCCTGTCAGTGTGGTCAGATCAAGCCTTGGTTCGCATCTCCGATCCCGGTGAGATCGTTTATGACGTTGTTTAACTGGATTTGTACCGGTTGTTGGGACATTGTGCAGACCGATGTTCCTCAGGGAACTCAGTGCCTTTGTGACAACCCCAGTGGCTCTGCATTTTACGAGGAAGAAAGCTCTGCCACATATGCTCATCCCATCGATCTGGAGGCGGCCACTAATGTGAATTTGCAGTTTTGGGCAAAGAAAAGCATAGATTTATACGGTCATTACGTAGCCTTGCGCTATCGTACTGTAGGTGAAAGCTATTGGCAAACAATCTGCAGCTTCATGGGAGTGGGGGATTGGGAGCATTATGATCTGGACCTCAGTGCTTTGGCCGGACAATCAATCGAGCTCTCTTTTTCTAGCAGGGGTATATGGGGGGTAAATTATGCCACTTTTTGGATCGACGACATTCACCTATACACGGACAATTCATACAGCGAAGCTCAGTATCTTCTATCGCCCCCTTTGCGAGTCCTGAGCTCTCCAAATCCCTTTACCCGGGAGCTGGCGATCGCAGTTCAAGGCTTCGAAAAAGGGCCGCTGCAATTGGATATCTACAATATAAGGGGACAAAAAGTGTGCAGTAAAAAAACTAATCCCTTGACGTCTCCGGCTTTTTCCCTGAATTGGAATGTTCTGGATAAAGCGGGGCGGGAGCCGGCTGCGGGAGTATATATCCTGAAGGTGAGTGCGCCAAACCGGGAGACGACGATCCGGAAAATACTAAAGTTACACTGAGGACGAATTTGGACGACATCATACTGGAAAATCTGAGCAAGGATTTTGGCAGCTTCAGGGCCGTTGACAACGTGAATTTGGTGATCAAAAGTGGAGAGCTCTTCTCTTTTTTGGGACCCAGCGGTTGTGGAAAGACCACGCTATTGCGCATGATTGCCGGCTTTGAATTGCCCAGCAGCGGAGCTGTGAGATTGGGCAGCAAAGACATCTCGGACTTACCTCCCTATAAGCGCGAAGTGAATACCATCTTTCAAAACTATTCCCTCTTTCCCCACATGACTTTGTTCGACAACGTGGCATTTGGCTTGAAAGTAAAGCGCATCCACAAGAAAGAGATCAGGGACAGAGTATACGAAATGTTGAATCTGGTAAAAATGGCGGATCAGGCGGGGAAGTATCCCAATCAGATCTCAGGAGGGCAAAAACAGCGCATCGCGATTGCCCGGGCTTTGATCAACAAACCCAGCGTACTGTTACTGGACGAACCCTTGGCGGCGCTGGATCTGAAGCTGCGTCAGCATATGCTGATTGAACTGATGAACATCCACGACGCGGTGGGCATCACCTTCATCTATGTAACCCACGATCAGAGTGAAGCCATGAGCATCTCAGACCGTCTGGCAGTGATGAATCAAGGGCAGATCGTGCAGAGCGGGCCCCCGGATGATATATACGAGCGTCCCGCGAGCATATTTTCCGCTTATTTTATAGGGGAGACCAATTTTATCTCCGGTGTGGTGACTGCCGTGCACGAAGACTATCTGGAGCTGGACTGTCAAGATGGCAGTGACAGGAGCTTTTCCATAGACAGCAGCTTTCAATCTGCCCCTGAACCGGGCAGCAGGATCACCCTCTCTCTGCGCCCCGAAAAGATTGCCATCGCCCGCAATAAACCCCGCTATCAGGAAGACATAAACATGCTGAAGGGGCAGATCGAAGACATCCTCTATCTGGGGACTCACACGCAATACATCGTGCGAGTGGGTAAGCTGAAATTTCGCGTCTTTTCACAGCACAAACGGGTTTATTTTGACGACAAAGCCCTGGATTGGGAAGATAATGTGTGGCTATTCTGGCACGATACCGATACCTGGGTGGTGGATATGGCCGGCGATGAGACTCCGGATGCTGATCTGAATGAGAGCGGGAATCTACAACGCTATGTGAAGCGGGGAAAAAGCTGATGCAATCCACTTTGCAGAGCAGGCAGGATAGGCGCAGGAACCTCAGCAGTTGGCTTTTGAGCTTGCCCACGCTCATCTGGCTCACTTGTTTCTTTCTGATACCCTATCTCATCGTGGTTATATACAGTTTTTTGAGCCCGGATATCTACGACGTAAAGTTTGAAGTATCTCTGGATGCCTACCGGCAGATCTTCAGTGGAGATTACCTGCGGCCCTTTCTGTTATCCTTTCGTTTGGCCATCTATACCACTCTGCTTTGCATTCTATTGGGCTTTCCGGTGGCATATTTCATCGCCCGGTCGAAAGAAAAGACCCGCAATTTGCTGCTCATATTCATCATCATACCCTTTTGGACCAATCTGATCATTCGCATCTTTTCCTGGCGCATCTTTTTGGCCTACAATGGAGTGATGAACGACACTCTGATAAATCTGGGTATCATCTCCCAACCTCTGGAGATTTTGCGCACCGATCTGGCGGTGATCTTGGTGATGGTCTATGTGTATCTGCCTTACATGATTTTACCGCTCTACAGTGTGCTGGAAAAGCTGGATTTTACGCTGTTAAATGCCGCGATGGATCTGGGCGCGAACGAGGTGAAAGCCTTTTTTCGCATTACCCTGCCGCTCGCGGTGGAAGGCATCTTTGCCGGCACTCTTCTGGTTTTCATTCCTGCTTTGGGAGCGTATCTGATCCCGCAATTGGTGGGTAATCAGCAATCCTTGTATGTGGGTCAGGTGATTACCTACAAGATCAAGAATATCCCCCGCAATTGGCCCATGGCTTCTGCGCTTTCGCTTACTTTGCTGCTCTTGGTTGCCATATTGTTGCTGCTGATGTACGGCCTGTACCGGCGCCATCAAAAACGGAGTCAGTGGCAATGAAGCTAAATTCCGCAAAATTCTATAAAGGCATGAATCTCACCATCTTCAGCTTGATGATGGTCTTCCTGTACATTCCCATTCTCATTCTGATCATCTTCAGTTTCAACGATGCCCGCATCATCACCGGATGGCAGGGATTTACCTTCAAGTATTACATCCAGCTCTTCCAGAATGCCACCATCGGCGAAGCGTTTCGCAATACTATGCTTATTGCCGGGCTTAGCACCTTGATCTCCACCACTCTGGGCATCCTTACCGCTTTGGGATTGGAAAACAAGCGTTTCAGCGGACGCAAGGGCATCATCGGACTCATCTACATTCCCTTGATGATTCCGGATATTCTGATGGGCGTATCTTTGGCTTTACTGTTCAATTTCACCCGGGTAAACACCGGGATGTTCACCGTTCTGATCGCCCACATAACCTTCTGCGTATCCTACACTGTGATCGTGATCCAAAGTCGCCTGGAAGGCTTCGATTACTCTTTGGTGGAAGCCGCACAAGATCTGGGAGCAAAGCCGTCCTACATCTTTTGGAAGATCAAGTTTCCCCTGATGATGCCTGGGATCATCGCCGCAGCTCTATTGGCATTCACCCTGTCCATCGATGATTTCATCATTACTTTCTTCACTTCCGGACGCGGTTTTGATACTCTGCCCATCTATGTGGAAGGCACCATCCGCCGTGGAACCATAACCACCATCAATTCACTTTCCACCCTGATGATTGCCTTCACCCTCTTTTTGGTGATAGTCACAAAGCGGATCCGCAAGATCATCGTTTCCGCGCTGTAGCCTTTATCCAAAATTGCGCAGCCATTTTGTGGGGTGAAAAGCTCAGGGTCCCCGCAAATTGCGCAGCCTTTTGTGGGGT
>ENA-UOOR01004978-UOOR01004978.1-fermentation-metagenome-genome-assembly--contig:-NODE-4978-length-10122-cov-6.325618_pt1 | contig 10122 bp, 9 predicted proteins | sample MGYA00245780_ERZ724029 | MGnify/ENA primary metagenome ERZ724029 (study PRJEB28704, sample SAMN03018315) | fermentation metagenome | biome: anthropogenic terrestrial biome; feature: soil; material... | reverse complement strand
AGCTCCAAAGGTTTGTCCGGTTTGTGCACATCCCCAGGCTCATTTCGAGCTATATACAAAAGCATATTAAAATAAAGAACAAAAAATTGCCGGTTATTATCCGGCAATTTTTTTGTTGTTCTTTTATATAATAACCTAAAATATGTAGAATTAAAAACTTGACAATCCTGGATACTAAGATTATAATTATCTAAATATTATAATATTTATACGCGATTTGCATACAGCATCCTAATTTGGTATTTAAAATGCGAACAAATAGATTGCAAGGCTGTAGCTCGAATAAGGAATGTTGATGCTGTAATGATTCCTTGCAAATATAATTTAGAGGAGAAAGAAATGAAGAAAAAATTTATTAAACTTATGGCGTTTGTGTTAATTCTCTCTTTTGTTCTTGGAGGTTGCAGCCAGAACAGTGAAGAAAAAACGCCTGTAACAGATGAAAAGCCTACTCAGACGGAGGCAGACAATAAGGGTGAGATTAAAACAGACATAGTAATTGCTACTGCGGTGGATTTTATTACTATGGATCCTCTTGATGCTAATGATACTCTTTCAGGAGGTCTTCAGAGGACCATGATGGAGGGGTTATTCGGTTTTGACAAGGATATGAAAATAATTCCGCTGCTTGCCGAAAGCTATACAGCAAATGATAATGCTACGGAATTTACATTTAAATTGAAACAGGGAGTCAAGTTTTCTGACGGAACTGATTTCAATGCAGATGCAGCTATAGTCAACCTAAAAAGGATGGCTGATCAAACACTCGGATTAAAGAGAAACAGCTTGTTTAAAATGATTGCCAATAATGAAAAGATAGACGATTATACGGTCAAGGTTACATTAAACGAGCCATTTGGTGCTTTTGTAAATACTCTTGCACATCCTGCTGCATTAATGGTCAGCCCTAAGGCACTGGATGAATATGGCAAGGATGTATCTCAGCATCCGGTTGGTACCGGAAGGTACATATTTGACACTTGGTCTCCGGGAGAGCAGTTGGTTATTAAACAAAATCCTGATTATTGGGGAGGAGCTTCGGAATTTACTTCCGTTACCTTTAAGCCTGTTACTGAAAATGGGACAAGAGTTGCCATGCTTCAATCGGGAGACGCAGATTTTATATTCCCTGTTCCTTCTGAACAAATTGCAAGCCTTGAAGGAAATAGTAATATTACCGTGGAAAGAAGACCGTCAATTGTTACTCGTTATATAACGATGAATACAAAGAAGAAACCTTTTGATGATGTAAAGGTAAGGCAGGCGTTAAACTATGCAATAGACAAGGAAGCATATGCTCAGATTGTTTATAATGGTTTTGCAAAGACTTCGAGTTCATTGTTAGCTCCAAATGTGCAGTTCTATGATGCACAGAAGCCATATGAATATGACGTTGAAAAGGCTAAGCAGCTGCTTGCTGAGGCAGGATATCCAAACGGCTTTGAAACAAAGCTCTGGAGCAGTAATACTTCCACAATGATTAAAGCCACTCAGTTTATTAAGCAGCAGCTGGCTCAGGTAGGAGTAACTGTAAATGTTGAAAACATGGAGGTGGGTACTTTAGAAGATAAGGTTACGGGATATCCCGTGGGTACTCCCGGCGAAGAATCTGATATTGAAATGTATGTAATAGGATGGTCTCCATCTACAGGAGATGCTGACTGGGGATTAAGACCTCTTGCTTCTACCGAATCTGCTCCTCCTGTATCATATAATGCAGCTTATTACAGCAACCCCGTGTTTGATGCTGCAATTCAGGGAGCATTGGAAACTGCAGATCCTGACAAAAGAGCAGAACAGTATAAGATTGCGCAAAAACAGGTTTGGGATGATGCACCTATGCTATACCTTGTTGTTGATGACAATACCTTTGCGTACAACAATAAAATTGAAGGTATAACCATAATAGCTGATGGGTCTATGGATCTGTCAGGGGGAAAACTGGTAAAATAGTCCGGAACTTAAGTTTATATCGCATGCGGCAGGCGGAAGATTCTGCATGCCGCATATTTTTATACAGAGGTGAAACACAGATGTTAAGATACATTGTTAAGAGAATTTTAGCTGTAATACCAACTCTTATTTTGATTTCCATATTTGTATTTATGTTTGTAAGATTTATACCAGGAGATCCGGCACGAAGGGTTGCAGGACCTGATGCAACACTTGAAGATGTGGAGATGATAAGAGAGACACTGGGCTTAAATAAGCCGGTGTTTGAACAGTACAAGGATTATATACTTGGACTTTTACATGGAGACATGGGTACATCATTAAAAACAAAGAGAGCTGTAACTTACGAGATAGGATTAAGATATATGAATACAGTAACGCTGACCATTTCAAGTCTTGTATGGTCTGTTATTTTTGGAGTTCTGATTGGAGTATTTTCAGGTAAAAATAGATCAAAATGGCAGGACTATGCAGGCATGACCTTTGCGGTTTCGGGAATATCCCTTCCGTCATTCTGGCTGGGACTAATGCTTATACAGATATTTTCTGTTAAGTTGAAATGGCTTCCCACTGTGGGAGCCGAAGGCTTTAAAAGCCTTATACTTCCCTCAATAACACTTGGAGCAAGCGTTGCGGCAATAATTGCAAGGTTTACAAGATCATCAATAATTGAGGTTATGAAAGAGGATTATATCAGGACTGCATATGCCAAGGGACTTAAGGATAAAAAGGTAATCTGGAAGCATGTTTTTAAAAATTCCATGATTCCTGTTGTGACGGTGGTTGGACTTCAGTTTGGATTTTTACTTGGAGGTTCGGTGGTTACGGAATCAGTTTTTGCTTATCCAGGTTTGGGAAGTCTGCTGATCGATTCTGTAAATTTCAGAGATTATCCCATGATACAGTCCCTGATACTGATTTTTTCGATGAACTTTGTACTTATTAACCTAATAGTGGATTTAATTTATGCTGCATTAAATCCCGAGATAAAATTACAATAGAAGGGAGAAACTAATGGATAAATCAAAAGATATTGAACAGAAAGAAGAAATAAGAACTCCCTTCAAAGAATTTTTAATGAAATTCAAAAAACAGAAAACTGCTATTGTGGCATTGATTTTTTTGCTGCTGCTTGTAGTCTTTTCAATTATTGGAGAGATGATTGTACCCTATGGTGTGGATGAGTATGACTACATGAATGTACTTCAATCTCCTTCAAAAGCACACTGGTTCGGAACGGATGAATTCGGAAGGGATATTTTTAGCAGAGTTATCCTTGGAGCAAGGATATCACTTGCTGTTGGACTATCTTCTGTGACTATAGGTGCAGTTATAGGAACTATTTTAGGGTTGGTAAGCGGTTATTACGGCGGATTCATAGACAGTGTAATTATGAGAATCTGTGATACACTGTTTGCTTTTCCTGGGATAATTCTTGCAATAGGAATTATGGCAATCCTGGGACCGGGAATGTTTAATGTAGTTATATCTGTTTCCATATTTTCTGCTCCATCCTTTGCGCGAATTGTAAGAAGCAGCACACTTACACAGAAGGAATCAATCTATGTACAGGCTGCTAAAAATCTGGGAGCAAGTGACATGAGAATTCTTTTCAGGCATATACTTCCGGGAGCCATGTCTGAGATTATTGTATATTATACTATGAACATAGGATCATCAATACTTACAGCATCCAGCTTAAGCTTTTTGGGAATGGGAGCGCAGGCTCCGAGTCCTGAATGGGGACTTCAATTAAGCACCGGCAGAGCCTATGTGGGATTAAACTGGCACATGACGTTTTTCCCGGGGCTTGCAATATTTTTGACTGTATTGTCGTTCAATCTTCTGGGTGATGGACTTAGAGATGCTCTGGATCCTAAATTGACGCAGTAACAGTAGAAAGGAAGATGAAGATGCAGAATAATAATGTATTGCTGGATATAAAAAACCTTCACACCTATTTCTATACGGACAACGGAGTGGTAAAGTCTGTGGACGGTGTGGATATAACATTGAAAAAAGGCTCTACCCTTGGAATAGTTGGTGAATCCGGAAGCGGTAAAAGTGTAACAGCTTTATCCGTGATGAGTCTGCTTATGGGAACCAGAGGAAAGATTGTTGATGGAAGTATACTGTTAGACGGAAAAGACATAGTTAATATATCCGAAGAGGAAAAAAGAAAACTGCGAGGCGGAGAAATAGCAATGATATTCCAGGAGCCAATGACTTCGCTAAATCCTGTTCTCAAAATAGGAGATCAGATTTCAGAGGCTATAACAGAGCATTTCAAGGTAAGTAAAAAGGAAGCGATGGACAGGACTGTAGAAATGCTTGAGAAAATAAGCATTCCAAGAGCAAATAAAATAGTCGGAGAATATCCTTTCCAACTTTCAGGCGGAATGAGGCAGAGAATTATGATTGCCATGGCATTAGTATGTAATCCCAAAATACTTATTGCAGATGAGCCTACTACAGCTCTTGATGTTACAATACAGGCTCAGATACTTGATCTCATTAATGAATTAAAAAAATTTTCAGGGACATCGGTTATTTTCATAACTCATGATCTTGGGGTTATAGCCGAGATATGTGATGAGGTTGTGGTTATGTACTGTGGTCGTGTGGTTGAAAGTGCAGATGTATATTCAATATTTAAAACACCTATGCATCCGTATACGCAAGGTTTGCTGACTTCAATGCCAAGGCTGGGAAATCATGTTGAAATGCTTGAATCAATTCCCGGAAATGTTCCTAATCCGAAGCACATGCCCGACGGATGTAAGTTCGAGCCCAGATGTGTAAAGGCATTTAATAAATGCAGGGAAGAAGAGCCTCCATTCTTCACATACCCCAACGGTCAGAAAAGCCGATGCTGGTTATGCAAAAAAGAATTTGGAGGTGAGGTGTAATGGATGGCAGGATATTGCTTCAAACAAAAGAATTAAAAAAGTATTACCCTGTAAAGGCAGGAATGCTGGGTACAAAGACCGAATATGTAAAATCTGTGGACGGTGTAACCTTTGAAGTTGCCAGGGGTGAGGTATTTGGCATAGTTGGGGAATCCGGCTGTGGCAAATCAACACTCGGCAAACTTATATGCAACCTGACGGATAAGACAGAAGGAGAAATAATCATCAATGATAAAAACATATCTGACCTTTCAAAAAAAGAAATGCGAAATATGAGAAAAAACATACAGATGGTATTTCAAGATCCCTATGCATCACTTAACCCAAGGATGTCAGTTCGTGATATAATAGCAGAGCCGTTAATTATTCATAATCTGGTTCATGGCAGAGAAGAAACGGATGACAAGGTGGTTGAACTCCTGAGATATGTTGGCTTGGACGCCTACCATGCCCAGAGGTATCCCCACGAATTCAGCGGGGGACAGAGGCAGAGAATAGGTATAGCCAGGGCATTGGCGGTAAATCCAAGTGTTATCATAGCTGATGAGCCTGTTTCGGCCCTTGATGTTTCCATACAGTCTCAGATATTAAATCTTATGGTAGAACTTAAAAACAGATTGAATCTCACCTATGTATTCATAGCTCATGACTTAAGCGTTGTTGAACATATAAGTGACAGGATAGGAGTCATGTATCTGGGAAACTTTGTAGAGGTTGCTGACAAAAATGAATTGTATAAAAATCCTATGCACCCATACACACAGGCACTTCTTTCAGCCATCCCCATACCTGATCCTACAGTAAAAAAGGACAGGGTAATACTTAAAGGCAGTATACCAAGTGCTTTAAATCCTCCAAGCGGATGCAAATTCCATACAAGGTGCAAGTATGCAATGGACATATGTAAAGTAGAACAGCCGGTGAAAAAGCAGGTAAGTGATAATCACTATGTGCTTTGCCATCTGTATGACAAAAAATAAGGTAACAGCTCTGAATTAAACATACTATGTAAGTTAGTGCTGCTTTTAATGTTAATTAAGATAATATCAGTTATTGTTTTGTAACTGATAAATATATTATACGAGGAGAAATAAAGTGAAAATTTTTATCAGCGCTGATATAGAAGGTGTTTCAGGAATTGCACTGACATCGGAGACACACAGCAGCGAGAAAGGTTATCAGCAGTTTGCAGACCAGATGACTCTTGAGGTCATGGCAGCTGTAAAAGGAGCTGTCAGTGCAGGGGCTACAGAGATTGTGGTCAAGGATGGTCACGGAACAGCAGATAATATTAATGTCCTGAAAATGCCTGAGTGTGTTACACTTATACGGGGTAAGAGCGGTCATCCATATAATATGATGTACGGGCTGGATAACAGTTTCGACGGTGTTATGTTTGTAGGATATCATTCTGCAGCAGGAATGAACACAAGCCCCATGTCTCATACCAATACGGGGAATCCGGCATATATTAAATTAAACGGGCAGATAGCCAGTGAGTTTCTGATTAATTCATATATTGCGGCTATGCATAAGGTTCCGGTTTTGTTTATTTCCGGTGACAAAGGTATATGCCTGGAGGCAAAAAAGCTTATTCCGGGTATTACGGCAGTAGAAACTAAAATCGGAGTTGGCGGTTCCACTATTAACATTTCGCCGGAGAAGGTACTGAAGCTTATAGAAAAGGGCTCGGAGGAATCATTAAAAAAAGATTTGTCAGAAAATCAGGTAATGCTTCCCGAAACCTTTGAAGAAGAAATCAGGTTCAAGCAGCATATAAATGCATATAAGATGTCATTTTATCCGGGAATGGAAGCTGTTGATGGCAACACCATTAAAATTTCAACTGATAATTTTATGGATATAGTTACTGCTCACATGTTTGTACTGTATTGAAAAATGAGAAATTTAATTTAAGTATTTTGGAGGAAAAATGGATAAGAAAAAATCTTTAAAAATGATTGCAGATATTTCAAATGCAATGGGAGTTTCAGGATTTGAGGATGAAGCTGTCGGTGTAATAAAAAAATACAGCAAAGGTCTGGGAGAAATTTCAGAGGACAGTCTACGCAATGTGTATGTAAGAAGAAAAGAAAATAAGGGAGGGCGTTTAACCGTACAGCTTGATGCTCACAGTGATGAAGTCGGTTTCATGGTTCAGGCCATCAGACCAAACGGAACCCTCCAGATTATACAGATAGGCGGATGGGTTAACAGCAATATTCCTGCTCACAGAGTGAAGGTTCAAAATTCAGACGGTAAATATATAACAGGCATTACAGCCAGCAAGCCGCCGCATTTTATGACGGAAGCGGAGAAAAAGCTGCCTCTGGACATGCAGGATATAACAGTGGATATAGGTGCAGTTTCAAGACAAGAAGTGATTGAAAAATTTAAAATACGTTTAGCGGCACCCGTGGTTCCGGATGTAACCTTTGAATATATTGAGGAACATGATCTGATGATAGGCAAAAGCTTTGACTGCCGCTTAGGGTGCGCTTCCATAATAGATACACTAAAGGAACTTGGGGGTGTTGATATTGCAGTCGATGTGGTTGGAGCATTCGCATCCCAGGAGGAGGTCGGTGTCAGAGGTGCTACAGTTACGGCAAATGCTGTAAAATCGGACATTGCTATTGTGTTTGAAGGATGCCCCGCAGATGATACCTGTGTGACTGATTATGAGGTACAGACTGCAATAAAAAAAGGACCGATGCTCAGGCATATAGATGCAAAAATGATAACAAATCCAAGATATCAGCGATTTGCTTTGAATTTGTGTGAGGAGCTTAATATTCCGGTTCAGGAAGCCGTGAGAAAGGCTGGTTCTACAAATGGATCTGCAATACATCTTTCAAACAAGGGTGTTCCTGTAATAGTTATTGGAATTCCTGTAAGATATGCACATACCCATTATGGAATATCTTCCTATGAAGATTATTCAAGTGGTGTCAGACTTGCATGCGAAATCTTGAAAAGACTGAACGAAGATGTTGTAAGAAGCTTCTGATGATTACTCCCCTTAACATGGGGAGTTTTTTTTCACTAAGTTACTAAGCATTACTGACCGGGTACCTCTGACAATGTTTTGCTGTTTGTTAAGTAGTTCAAAATATATCTTTAAAAAATATCAAAGAAATGATACAATGTAATCAGATGATTTAGAAGGGGTGAGATAATGAAGTATCAATCAAAAATCAATGATCTTTATCGGGATATGACTTCATCCGTAAAGGGAATTGTCCTTAAAGATGAACCTTTAAAAAATCACACTTATTTTAAAATAGGCGGTCCTGCAGGCATACTTGCAGAGCCTGAAGATACTGAAGATTTAGTTATGGTTTTGAAGCTTATAAAAAAACATGGAGTTGACTATTTCGTCATTGGAAATGGAACCAATCTTCTCGTGTCTGATGAGGGCTTTAACGGAGCAGTTGTAAAAATATGTGATAAGTTCAGCTATTTTAAAAGGAATGAAAACAGGATAACAGCAGGAGCGGGAGTGCTGTTGTCTACATTGGCTAAATTCATTGCAAAAGAAAGTTTGGAAGGATTTGAATTTGCCAGCGGAATTCCGGGTTGTCTCGGTGGTGCTGTTTGTATGAATGCAGGGGCTTACGGCGGCGAAATTAAGCAGATCGTAAAAAGTGTGAAATGTGTAGATTTTGATGGCAATATTCATGAATTTTCAAACAAAGAAATGGAATTTGCATACAGACATACGAAAATCACCGATTCAGAATATATAGCAATTGAAGCTGAGCTTGAACTTAAATATGGAGACAGGGATGAAATTATGTCTCGCATTAAGGAATTGAATGAAAAGAGAATGTCAAAACAGCCTCTCAATATGCCCAGTGCAGGCAGCACATTTAAAAGACCTGAAGTGGGATATGCATCAAAACTTATTGAAGATGCGGGGCTTAAAGGTCTCATGTACAAGGGAGCCATGGTTTCAGACAAACACAGCGGTTTTATAGTTAATTACGACAATGCCTGCTGTGATGATGTGCTTGACCTTATGCGGATTGTAATAAGCACAGTGTATGATAAATTTGGCATAAGACTTGAACCGGAAGTGAAAATAATAGGAACTAAATTATAACAAAAGAAAAACAATAGCTGAACAACAGGTGAACAATGGCTCAGCAATAGTTTATTAAGGGGGATTGTATGAGATTAACAGCAGATTATCATGTGCATTCAACATATTCCAGGCACAATCATGGGAAATCCACGATTGAAGAAATAGTACAAAGAGCTGTGGATATTGGACTGGAGGAAATTGCAATAACTGATCATGGTCCGAAACATTATATGTACGGAATAAGGCAAGATAAAATAAAGGAAGCAAAAGAAAAAGTAATCGAAATGAGAGAAAGATATCCCCAGATTAAAATATTGATGGGTGTTGAAGCAAACATACTGGATTATAAGGGAAATACAGATATTACTGACGAGGTTTTAAAGTATTGCGATATTATTTTGTGCGGCTATCATGTAGGAGCATTGTTTTCAACTCCGAGGGATGCGTGGAAATTTTTAGTGAAAAATAAGATAGGTAAAATAAATGAAGAAGTATTAAGGGAAATGGAGGCAAGAAATACAAATGCAATACATGAGGTGATGCGTAAAAACAAGATAGATATTCTGACGCATCCGGGAGATAAGATTCCGGTTAACATAGATAGTATTGCAGCGATTGCGCAAGAAACAGGAACAATACTTGAAATTAACAACAGCCACAGCCATTTGAATGCTGAGGAAATTAAGATCGCTTCAAAATATAAAGTTAAATTTGCAATAAACAGCGACGCACACATAAAGGATGACATAGGAAGCTATAATAAAGGCTTAAAGGCCGCAGTTGATGCAGGTTTGGATTTAAGACGTATAGTTAATATTAAGCTGTAAGGAGGAGGGAGAATATGGAGTTTGTTATTATAACCGGTATGTCAGGAGCAGGGAAGAGCCAGACAATTAAGGTTCTGGAAGATATAAATTATTATTGTATGGACAACATGCCTCCTGCTCTCCTTCCTAATTTTGCCGAACTTTGCAAAAGCTCGTCCAGGGAGGTCAGTAGGGTTGCGGTTGTTGCGGATATACGAGGCGGAATATTTTTCAAAGATTTGTTTAACAGTCTTAATGAATTAAAAAACATGGGTATACAATACCGCATATTGTTCTTGGATGCATCCGATGATGAGCTGGTAAAAAGGTATAAGGAACAACGAAGACCTCATCCTCTGAGCACTAC
>ENA-UOOR01004976-UOOR01004976.1-fermentation-metagenome-genome-assembly--contig:-NODE-4976-length-10124-cov-4.151157_pt1 | contig 10124 bp, 7 predicted proteins | sample MGYA00245780_ERZ724029 | MGnify/ENA primary metagenome ERZ724029 (study PRJEB28704, sample SAMN03018315) | fermentation metagenome | biome: anthropogenic terrestrial biome; feature: soil; material... | reverse complement strand
AAAATTACCCCCAGGATAGCGTATAATATCTACTTGTAACTGCTTTACCAACGCTAGGACATCCCGGCGAAACCCTTGCTTATCGGCTGTGGGATGCCCCGGTTCGTAGATTCCGGTATAAACCGCCCGACCTAGATGCTCAATAAAGGAGCCAAATAGTCGTGGATCAACATCGCCAACCCGATAATCCTTCTCAATAATACACTTCGCCTTCAACTGTACATCCTCCCTCACAATAATCGTAAATCAACCGTTAATGCTTGGATGAATCTCTCTTTCCTTTCCGGTAATACTTTTCATAGGTTAAAGGAGTCATCCCTTGGCAATCTTTAAAAACCTTGAAAAAGTAATTATAATTACTAAAACCGACTGCTTCCGCCACCTCCTTGACAATGTAGCAACCCTGTTCGATCAGGACTTTCGCTTTTTGGACCCGGAAGGAGTTAAGATAATCCACCACCCCTTGCCCACATTCTTGTTTAAACTTCCTACTTAGATAAGAGCAATTCACACCAATCTCTTCCGCAATTTGCCGTAAACTAATTGGTTTTTGGTAATTCTGGTGCATAAACCGGATCGCGTTCTTGGTAACCTCCGACAATCCATCATCGAATTGGTATAACTCGATGGCGTCTACCAGTTTACTATAAAGCGATAAGATCCAACTCTTCACCTCGCAAATGGTGTCAAACCCTTCCAGTTGCTCGAAGGGAGTGCGGATTTCAGCATAAACCATTTCTTCTGGTAGTTCAAAGTCACAAATCAATCGGTTGACGATTGTGATCAAAGTCACCAACACCATTTTGCTGGCACTGAGATTGGGTTGGTATTGTTGGATCCGTTCGAAGATCGTATTTAGCGCCCGATGCAACTCTTCCCGCTTCTGCGCTTTAACCAACTCCAGTAAGCGTTTTTCTTCTTTCACTTCCAAGAGCGAAAGATTGAGCGGCTTCCCCTCGACCACCTGGTCATAAAAAATCCGATCTTTCCCATAATAAAACCGCTTTTCTAACAACTGCTCCGCTTGGCGATAAAAAGAACTTAGATCCCTAATATGAGTACAGACGTCACTCAAGCCGAAAGAAACCGTGATATTTAAATACCTTTTAAGGGTTGCTCGAATCCGATTCAAAGCCATAATCACTAGGTTATACATCTTCTGATTACTACAAATGTCAGCAAAGGAAAAGATGATGATAAATTTACCCTCATCCAACCCGGAAATTATGGTTTGACCGGTATCAGTAAGGATCTCCGCTGAGATATCAAGTAACGAATGGACCAAATCGCCAAGACCAGCGGCTGTATAAATCTCCTTCAACTGGGAGTAGTCGTCAATCATCCCTGCCGCCACCAACAGGTTTTTAGTAGCCAGGTTTAATTCAAGCGCTTCGATCCCGGCGTGGATCTTTTCACGGTCCGGAGGTTCTTCAGAGATTAGGTTCTTAATAAAATTTCGCCTTAAAACAGAACGACCTAGATTAATCTGTTCTTCAAGTCTATTTTGCGCCCTCTCTTCCTGCTTTTCCTGGTCGATCGATCGTTTCACGGAACGTAAGACCGTCAGTAAAGTCTCCGGAGTCAACCTGTGTTTTAACAGATAATCCGCCGCCCCCATTTTTAAGCTTTGTTTGACATATTCAAAGTCTTCATAAGCACTCAGAGCGATTACCTTAAGCTGCGGGAACTTCTCGAGGGCTTGACGGATTAAATTAACACCATTAAGCCCAGGCATACTCATATCGGTAATTAGAAGGTCGGGAGTTACGGTTGCCATCAGCCGTAGCGCTTCCGCCCCGCTAACGGCAGTACCACTGATGATAAATCCTTCCGCTTCCCAAGCAATCAGTTGTTTAAGATTGGTATGATAAAACACGTCATCATCAACGATGATCGTCTTTAACATCTCCTACCCCCCTTTACCTGATAATCGGCAAGGTAATCTCCACCATGGTAAAATGGTGGAGATTACTTTCCAGACGCAAACCATATTTATCCCCAAAAAAAAGCTTGATCCGCTCCTGGACATTTTTGATCCCGATCCCAGAAAAACGATTAGCTGAGCCATTCTTCGCTTCGAGGATCGTAGCGATCGCCTCTTTGGACATGCCAATGCCATCATCAATAATGGTCATAATTAGTTTATCTTCATACAAATAACCTTTGACTTCGATTTCCCCTTGCCCCTTTTTGGGTCCAATGCCATGAATAATCGCATTCTCCAGGATCGGTTGGAGTAAGAACTTTGGTAACTTGCAATCAAGAATCTCTTCTTCCAGAGCAAAATTCACCTGGAACTTCTGATAGTATCTATACTCTTGTATGTTTAGATAATTGCGTAAGTAATCAAGCTCTTTCCGCACCGTAATTAATTCATCATCTTTACCCATACTGACATGAAGCAACTGGATGATCGAGGCAAGTAAAGACTCTAAATTTTGCGCGTTTTGGGCGGTGGCCAGTAGGCGCGCGGTGTTAAGTACATTTGATAAAAAATGGGGGTTGATCTGGGCTTGCAAAGCCTTAAGTTCCGCTTTGCGCTTTTGGCTTTCCTTCTGCTTAACATCTTCCATTAACCCTTCAATCTCTTTCACCATGGAGTTAAAATGGTGGGTTACAACTGCGATCTCATCTTTACTGTCATCCGGAATGTTAAACGAGAGATTACCCTGTTTTACCTTATTCATTGCCTTGATCAAATTATGTAAAGGGGCGACGATACTCTTAGTGAAGAAGATGGATAAAAAAACGGCTAGGAAAAAGCAACCCAAACCCAAGAGGATAATCCTCCTTCGGATGAAGGCGGCTTCGAAGTTAAGATAGGAATAAGGAATGGTAGAGACCACATACCAATCGGCCCTTTCTAAAGGGGAATAAGCGACTAAATAAGGATTGTGGTTTATATCCATTGTAAAAACGGTTGATCCGGCCTTTTTATGCTCGAGCAGGCGTCTAATCAGCGTCTCTTCCATAAAAGCTTTTTTAAAAGGAATGGCGGTAGTCCGACTGGAAACGACCATTCCGTGTTCATCGATGATGAAGATTTCGGCCCCTGTTCCCAAATCGATCTCCTGGTAGATCTCGGCAAAAAAACGCTCATTGGTACGAATTAGGACCGCACCGATATCCTCTCCTTCAAATAAACTTTTAATCGAGCGCCCCACAATTAAACCATTACGGTAAGTGATGATTCGTTCCACAATATGCTCTTCATCTTCCCAACTTGCCGCTTCCCATACGACGCCCCCATTTTCCCTTTTGATCTCGGATAAAAGCCGGTTCTGGAAACTAGCGGTAAAATTAAGTTTTAAACCTTCATCGCCATAAGCAATAATCTTCTCATTCTCAGCCGTAAACAAGAGCACATCCGAAACATCATGCAAGAAGGAGAATTTTTTGACCAACGTATCACGGATTGCGTATTGTGCATCTATTTTCTCCCATTCAGTTAAGGTTCGATAATTTTCCAGCAGCTCTTGGACCCGTTCCGAAAAACCGATCTCAATGGTGTCATATTCCAATCTTTTCATTTCTACTTGAATATTGCGGGCCACTTGGTTAACTACTTGCCGGGAATAGGTGTTGATCTTGTTCTGCAACGCCTGGGTTGACTGCTGACTGGCAAAATAACTGGTAATCGCCATCGGTAGCAGCGCCAGGAGTAAAAAGAGTAAGACCATACGGGTTTGAATCTTCGTATTTCGAATCCGCCATACGGTTTTACCTTTCGTGGTTAGATTGCTTTGCGCCATCGTTTCCCTTCCCTTCCCGCGAAAACCACCCGTTATTCTTTAACCGCTCCCACTGTTAAGCCAGAGATAAAGGCTTTTTGGTTAAGGATAAAAAGTATGACAATTGGTAGGACGGAGAGTACAGCCCCTGACATCAGTAGATCATAGTTATTACCATAAGGAGCGATTAGCGAGGACAATCCGATCGGAAGCGTCATGTGTTCATTGGAACGGAGGGCAATCAATGGCCAAACCAAGTTATTCCAACTGAACATGGCCTGGAGAATAATTATTGCGCCAAAGGCTGGTTTCATTAACGGCATCATAATTTTAAAGAAGATTCCATATTCGGAACACCCGTCGATTCTCCCCGCATCAAGAAGATCTCTAGGTAAGCCCAGCGCAAACTGGCGGAAGAAAAAAACGGCAAACGGCGGAACCACAAAGGGTAAAATCACTCCAGCGTAGGTATCGATAATCCGCAAGCGAACGGTCAGCTCATACAAGGGGAGCATCATAATTTCAATCGGCACCATCATCACCACCAGCACGGCAATGAAGAGGATGTTTCTCCCCGGAAAACGATATATTGCCAGCCCATAACCGACTAGCGCGCTTAAAAAGACAGCAACGGAAGTTTGAAGTAAAGTGATTAATACACTATTTTTATACCAATGCAGGTATATTCCTTCTTTTCCGGTAAATAGCAGGCCATAATTCTTCCATGACATAATATCGGGTTGCACCTTTAAGTTGATTCCATACCTAATCAATTCCGAACCGGGTTTAAAAGAAGCAACCAACATAAAGTAGAAGGGAATCAACGCAAAAACACTAAAGATCAGTAGCGTCAGGAAAATTGCCCATTTTGTCCACGCCTTTTTTCGAGGCTTTTTTTGTTCGATTCTAATTAAAGATTCCATTTGGTAAGCCATGCTAATTCCCCTCTTTCTTAAAGAATCCCATAAACGCCAATTGAATCAGATTAATCAGCATAACGATAAATAGTAAGGTGATCCCAATTGCGGCCGCAAAACCCATATTAAAATCATTAAACCCCATTTGGTAGAGGTAAGAGACGATCGTCATCCCAATATCGCCCGGAGTATGTGTTTGCCAAAAGGCAAAGCTCTCCGCGAACATTGAATAACCACCATGAATACTAATGGTAACGACATAGATAATTACTGGCTTCAAGCTTGGAAGCGTAATCCGGAAAAAACGGTTCCAGGCATTCGCGCCGTCGATCGCCGCCGCCTCGTATATTTCTTGGGGAATCGCTTGGAGACCTGACAAAAAATAGATAATATTTACCCCCAGCCAGCGCCAAGTACAAAGCACCACCAGGGCCAACATGGCTGGACCTCTCTCCTGTAACCAAACTCGGGGTTTCATTCCAAAAAAACCGACGAGCGTATTCACCAAAGTAGTTGGTTGTTCCCCAAAAGAATAACGGAAAAAGATCCCGGCAACGATTACCGAGGTTAAGGCGGGCATAAATAAGGCGCTTTTGAAAAAATTCTTTCCCTTCGTGGCCGGATTGTTCAGGAAAACCGCAAGAATAATTGGCAAAGGAATTAGAACCATTATTGTCCAAAAAGTATAGCTGGACGTTGTCTTTAAAGCATTAAAAAAGTGGGGGTTTAGCAACCGCCGGTAATTATTAAATCCGATATACTCCACATCATTAAAGCCGAAAATCTGTTGGGTACTCATGATGATGGTCTTGATAAAGGGATAAACATAGCAAACCAGAAAAAATAGGATGAACGGCGCCACAAATACATAGGGAGCAGTCTTGGGCGAATTGAAAAAGGAAAGTAATGAAGCTTTTTTCTTTTTGTTCATACCAGCTGACCTGCCTTTTGTTAAATTAAGGAATTATAGATTAATAGATACAAAATCCGATAGAAAGGCCGTAGAAATTCAATTACTCGTGCAATTTCTTCTACGGCCTTTTCTCGATCAGAGGAACAATTCCCCTTTTACTGTCGCAGCTCTTTCGCCGCTTCCTTTAGCGCTTCTTCTGGAGTCTGACTTAATTCCCGGAGGGCCTTGAAGCACACATTTTTCTTTAACAAATCAATCGCTAAGGGGTATTTATCCGTAATTACTGTCGGATTAATCTCGTCTTTGATCTCCAGCAGCATCGTAAAGATGTCTTTTCCAAAGTAATCGGTATACATATTATCCTCCCGCATCTCAGGAGCATCCCATACATCCCAGCGCAGAGGATCAAACCCTAAGAGCGTCCAGGTTTTTATTGCCCCTTCCCTGGATATTTTGGCCGCCTCTAAAAAGCGGACAGCTAAATCTTGATGTTTAGTTTGCTTCGTAACCACCGTTCCGGTTCCACCCATGCCCGCCGAACGGTCTCCACCCGGTTTCCAGACCGGTAACGGCCGAATGATAATATTTCCCTTTAGATCAGGCATGTACTGGACAAAGCGTCCCATAAACCACAAGGGCATCATCAAAGAGGCGGCACCGCCTTGGTTCATAAACGCCCAGTACTCTTCCGCATGATGAAATCCACCTGGTGCTGGAACGGCAATTTCATGTTTATAGATCATATCTTTAATAAAAGTAAGTACCTTCGTGTTATCCGCATTGTCGAGGATAACCTCGCCATTAGACTTGAAGATATCCGTGCCATATTGGCTGAGCATCGGATAGAATGTCCAGTGTTCAGTGACTTCCACCGTGGTCATTGGCTTACCGGTAGCAGCGACCACTTTCTTTCCGGCTTCTACATAATCATCCCAAGTTATAATCTGATCGACATTTACTCCCGCCTGATCCAAATATTCTTTATTATAGAACATCACAGTAGCGCCAACATGGTAATCGATCCCATAATACTTTCCATCTTTAGCATAATTATCAAATCTGGCCTTAATCAGTTTATCCATAATCGGCTCAATGATCTTATTCAACGGTACTAATTGTGGATTTCTCCCCTTAAGATAGTTGGCGAATTTACTAATCTCGATATCCGCTAAATCAGGTGCACCTACCCCGGACTGTAACGAAATAAGCAGTTTGTTGTGCATTTGATCAAAGGGATAAACCTCAGTTTTGAGTTGGATTTGTTGCTTTGGATTGTTCTTATTCCAGGTTTCAACCGCATCATCCATAAAAGTCTTATGTAATTCCTGGAAGGTCCAGAAGGTAAGTGTGGTCGGCCCAGCGGCAAACCCCGGCAAGACCATACTTGTCAGTAATAAGGTAACTAACAGTGCTAGAATAACCTTTCTCATCAAGAATCACCCTCCTCAAATATTACTAATTACATTATTAAATAATTTGCTCAAAATGGCACTCCACAATTTTTACCTTTAGCTACAAATTTGTTACACTGTTTTTACCTGATTATTTTCTAACCATCATGAAGTACATTTACGCCTATTGTAAAAAATCTTCCTACACTTTGTAAATGTGTTTTTCGCGCATATTTCATCGGGGACCCCAACCTGGCAGAAAGCTTCCCCCAAAAATCAATAGGGTGTGAAGGATGATCACGATTAGGAAGTTTTTGATCGAGACGATGAAAGTCTCTTCCTTGACCTGCTTTTTAAAAAACAGATTTATGTTTTTCTGGACCGGGATCAGCGAGATCAGCAGGATCAGACTGAGAGGCGAAAGGAACCCAGCCGCAACCATCACGATCACCGAGAGATAGACCATGTAATACAGCGCGGCGAAAAGCCATAAGGCCTTTTTATCCAAATAATAGGCAAGCGTGTACCTGTTTACTGCCACATCACGCTTAACATCGCATATATTGTTGGCCAGCATAATATTGGCGGTGAGACAGAACGGAACAACGGACAGCAAAAGGAGTCCGGCAACGGATCTGATATCCAAAATTACGGACAGCATTCCGCCTTCGAGAGCATACGAAAAAAGCCCACCTTCTGGAACATTTATATAGATCAGGATCGCCGGGATCACCACTCCGTAAAAGAAACCGGAGACTAGTTCACCATAGGGCCCGTGGGAGATGGGGACCGGGCCGTAGGAATAGATGACACCAAAAAAGAAGCACAGGACGCCTAGGAGTAAAACCAGCGGATCGGTCAGATAAACAAGAACGAGTCCCAAACTGACACTGATCGCAAACAAGAGAAACAAGATCGCCATAGCCATATGCCGACCAAACTGGAGAGTCTGGTGGTTTTTTTTGGTATCGTTATAATTATTGATCGTCGTTGCGGTAAGGTCGAAGCAGAACATACCAAGGAAAAACACCACTGTCTTCAGCAGGTCGATCTCATAACCGGACAATTGGAGATAGGCAACCCCCATGAGAAACGGGAAGACGCTAGTGATTTTGGTTTTGATCTCGACATAGTTCAGCGTCCTCTTTACAACATCCAGCCCAGTCCATTCCTGGTGCCGATTCTTCGTTACAGTCTCCATCGAAGTCGTTTCCTTTCGAGGCGTTATCTACAGAGCAGCAGCCTTGTCCAGCAGCAGCTCAAGCTGGGTCTTTTTATTTTCAGCTTCCAGTACGGAGATAAGTTTTTTCGCCGTAGACCAGTGTTCCCCGATCTTAGACCGGGTATATTCGATCCCACCCGCCGCCAAAACAGCCGTCTTCAGCTCCTGCTCGGCTAGGCCGTTTTTAATTTTACCACGGAGTGTTTTATCGGCTTGCAACGCATAAATTAGCGGCAACGTCATTACCCCGTGACGGCAATCAGTAAGCACGGGCTTTTTTGCCTTTTTTTGCGAAGAGATGAAGTCCAAGCAGTCGTCGGCAAGCTGAAAGATCATTCCGACTTGTTTGCCGATTTCAATATAAAGATCTCCCGCTTCCGGCGGCTCATCGGAAAGCAGGAAGCCAGCGTGGAAGGATGCCTGAAACAACGCGGCCGTTTTCCCGGAGATGATCCGGAAATACTCGCCCTCGGTAAGGTCAAGATTCCCAGTGTTACTAAATTCTCCGATCTCACCGAGGCAGATTTCCGTAAAGTATGAGGGCAGGACGCCGCCAGGCTTATCCCCATCCGTTTCCTGGGGCGGGATTGAGGAAGCAAGGTCAAAGGCAAGGCAGAACAGATAGTCTCCACAAAGAACAGCAATCTTTTGACCAAATTTTATATGCAAAGTGTCGATGCCCCGCCGTAGATCGGCGTCGTCGATGATGTCGTCATGAACAAGCGTCGCCAGATGTAGCAGTTCGATCGCGGCGGCGGCCTTCACCGCACCATGGCTGACAAGACCGTCACCGCCCATGGCGCAGGTGAGTAAAGCCCGGGCGCGTATACCTTTCCCGGTTGCCCTGGCCAGATGCGAAGTCTGGCGCCTGATCAACGGTGGAGCGTTTTTTAGGAGCTTTTCAACCTCAAGCTCCGTTAGACGCTGGGCTTCGTCGTATTCAAGCCTTTCCGTAGCAAGAGCGGGTGCACTATTAGATGCCAAATTTGATTTGTTAATCATGATAGATATATAACCGCCTTACCCAACCCAACCGCTTCCAACCTTTTTTCAGGAGTGGGGTAGTATAATAGTCAAGACCGAAGATGCTGCCTGCGCCCCAGAGCATGACTATGGCTGCAAAGAACATCCAGCCGCTCGACAGGTAGAGGCCTGTGGTCGTAACGAACATGGCGAGCAGTATGATCGAGAGCGCGCTAGATGGTGCCGTGAAGAGTCCCCCGATTAGCGCAAGCCCGATCAGGATCTCAGCGGTGACAATGAAGATCTGCATCGCCATCTGCACCCAGTCGTAAGGCATAATGAAGGTGTTTATAAACCAGTTCATAACGGGAAAATCCAACTTGAAGGCGTAGTCGGCGATGGTGGACTCCGTTAGCGACCTGCCACTGACGAAGATCAATCTGAAAATACCAAGGATATCCCAGTTCATAAGTACAGTTCCGGCTGAAGCGACGGCTTCGGGCGCTGCTTCGGTAGCAGCGGTCAAGGCGTCGGCTACCGAGGTAACTGCTCCAGTCGCCGCAGTCACTGCATCGGCCACCGAGGTTGCTACTCCTGTGGCGGCAGTGACCGTATCCGATACGGAAACGGTGGCATTCGTCGCTGCGCTAATACCGTCAGCGGTGTTACCCAGCAGGGAATCGAACCAAGCGTTTGCTCCACCAAAAAAGCCTTTAAGCTTAGGGGAAACGAACCAGCCATCCACTATTTTCATGATGCCCTCGAATACCCAGACGGCGCCCAGCCAAAGGCGGAGCGGAACCAGGAGGAAGCTGGGCGTCCGGTTGCTGAAATGCCCTCCGACAAAGCTTCGTTTATTGCGGATCGTGAAAAATTCATGTTTAAGATAGCTGAATACCTTGTTCCAGCCAAGCACCTGGATAAAATAGATGATATTTATAAAGTGTTTCGTAAACATTGCCAGAAAAGATGGGAGGTTTACCATTA
>ENA-UOOR01004971-UOOR01004971.1-fermentation-metagenome-genome-assembly--contig:-NODE-4971-length-10131-cov-2.588825_pt1 | contig 10131 bp, 8 predicted proteins | sample MGYA00245780_ERZ724029 | MGnify/ENA primary metagenome ERZ724029 (study PRJEB28704, sample SAMN03018315) | fermentation metagenome | biome: anthropogenic terrestrial biome; feature: soil; material... | reverse complement strand
GCGTGCCAAAAAATATATACACTGCTGCACTAAAAACAAATCTGCCTAAATACTTATTATGATGAGGACTGTTATTTTTAGCCATACCCGCAAAAAATGATACTATCCATTCTAAAATAGCTTGAAACTTCCCCGGTACCGTTTTAAATTTAGGAATAACAAATATCCTGATAAGAAGTGCGGCAAAAAGTATTATGCCTGTAACAATCAGGGCAGAATAAAAACTCGGATGCACTCCTATACCAAAAAAACTTATATCTGGCGGAAGTATTGCTTTTTTAAGCACTTCGCCAAGGGATTTTTCTTCAACACTTAATAATAATGACATATCCTTCTTCTCTCAACTAATTTGATCTTCTTTTTAAGCTAACGCTTCAAACGCTCTTTAAAAAGTTTTCTTCACCTAAAAATTCGTAAATTCCTGAAGTTTTTAAAACTTTTTGTACTCGAGCTGCATCACTGAAACATATTTTGTTATCAATCGTTTTTTCCTCTTTTAAAAATTCCAACAGCGATTGACCTGCCGAAACATCCATATATGTTACTCCGCTCATAACCAATATCAATTTGTTGTAGTTTTTGTTGAGTTGAGTTATTTTTTTGATTAAAGTTTGCGAGTTTGCAAAAAATAGCGCGCCGCTCATATTTATAATTACGGTTTTTTGCTTTTCGCCTAACTTTTTTTCTTCCTTTTCGCTAACCTCAATTTCTATTTTAGAAATGCGTGCTACAAGTAAAATTAGCGAAAATACAACGCCTATTATAATAGCTATTGTTAAATCAAATACCACTGTTGCGATTAGTGTTATGAGAAATTTAGCTATTGCGCCCCATTGTTTGTTTTTAAAATAGTATTTTATAGAATGCCATTCGTTCATGCGCCAAGCTGTCATCATTAGCACGCCTGCTAACGCCGCCAAGGGCAACTGCGCCATAACAGGTGCCAACAAAAACATACATAAAATAAGCCAAAAAGACTGAAAAACACTGGTGAGTCTTGTTATGCCGCCGCTTTTAATGGCTACACTTGTACGTGCAATGGCAGCAGTTGAAGGTACACCCCCAAAGAAAGGCATAATAATATTTCCTATCCCTTGACCTAGTAGCTCTTGATTGGCATAAAAAGGCTGTTTTATCATATTAGAAGCGCAAGCTCCGCAAAGTAAACTTTCTACCATACCTAATGCCGCAATAGTAAAAGCGGAGGGCAATAGATTAGTTATCATTTTTGCCGAAATGGAAGAGAGGTCAATGCGGGTAGCGTGAATTAGCGTGCGGGGTATTTCTCCAATGCGACTAACGTCAAATCTAAAAGCATAGGAAATTATTCCCACTACAATAATACTGACAAGGCTGCTGGGTACTTTTGCATTCCATTTTTTGGGGTACAGTGCCATAATAACAATGACAGCTACTGCACATAACACCGCTTGCCAATTAGGCGAAAAACCCAAGATACCGTAAGAAGCTATTTTTTCGAATGCTGTCAATCCGCTGCTTGTAGTGCCAAAAAAGTTGTCAATTTGCCCCAATGCAATAATGACTGCGATTCCGCTGGTAAATCCTGTTACGACAGGACTGGGAATAAAGCGAATCAGCCTGCCTAATTTAAATAGTCCTGCAAGCAAAAGTATAACGCCTGCTAACAAACAGGCAATAAAAACACCTTGCATTTGATAGGTAGCAACAATGGTGATAAGGACGGCAGTCATAGCGCCTGTTGGACCAGATATTTGATAGCTCCCACCGCACAAAAGCCCCGTTGCAATACCTGCAACAATAGCGGTAATAAGTCCTGCTGACGCATCCGCGCCCGAAGCGGTGCCAAAAGCCAACGCCAACGGCAACGCTACTGCCGCTACTGTTAAGCCAGCTAATACGTCTTTTAGGAGTTTAAAGAAGTTGTAACCTTTAAACTCATTTTTGAACATAGTTTTATATTCTTTAATAATCACATCTAGCCTCGTTGTATAAAAATTAGTTTTTTTCCAAACAAAAAAAATGCAACAACCAAAAAGCTGAAACATCGATTTTTGTTTGATTTGTTTTTTATTTTTCTATTATTAATTATACTATATCAAAGCAAAAAATATAAGTCAACTAAAAAGAGTTCGACATAAATCTACAAATTCAATTTTTTGTCTATTGCAAAGAATTATCAAAAATGAGTAACAAATTAAATTTAGAAAGGGCAAAAATGCCCTTTCTAAGATTAAGTATTTTGTTTGAACTTTTAGGAAATATTCCTAAAAAAAGAGGTGCTTTTTTGAGTTGAAATCAATATGTCTGTAATTGTTTTAGCTATTGCCTGTTTTTTTAGTAATTATGTTCTTCCGCATCAGCAATTTCCTTTGTTTCGTGAACTGTGCCTCGTTTATGTGCCGGCGGAGCATAAATGGAATATAGTTTTATTGCGCTGTTCCCTACGTTTATTAAATTATGATATGTATTTGCAGGAATAAAGACCGCATATCCGTCTGTCACGTTGGCACGATAGATAAGCTTTTCCGGCGTTGGCCCCATTTGAACCAAACCATGGCCCGACTCCAGCCGCAAAAACTGATCCAAATTAGGATGCGTCTCTAAACCTATCTCGCCCCCCACAGGAATACTCATTAAGGTCAGTTGAAGATGCTCTCCCGTCCATAAAGCCGTTCTGAAATACGGATTTTGCAGCGTTGCTTGTTCTATGTTAACTACAAACGGCTCTGGTCCGTAATCGAAATTTTCACGTTCGTTTAAATTGTTTTTATAATACATATGTTTGATACCCCTTGTATAAAAATCTATAACATAATATGATAATTCTCGTAGCTTTGTTAAACTTTATGCAAATATATTAACAATAGAATTAAAAACATAAAAAACAGCAAAAAAAGAGCAAAAGTGCTTTTTTGCGTCAAAGGATATTTCAAAACATTTAAAATACTTGCCTTTAAGTTGGGTTTTTTGTATACTTAAAAAGTTGATTATTAATTCAGGAGACAGATATGGACTTTACCAAAGGCAACAGAAGATGGATACCAGTCATTGTATCGGTTTTTATACAGCTTTGTTTAGGCTCAACTTACATATGGAGCGTTTTTCAATCAGGCATTACAACGGCGCTTTTTAACGGAAACAACGGTTTAGCCGGTTTGTCTTTTTCCCTTATGATTGCCATGCTGTCGGTAGGAGGTATTATTGCGGGAGTATTAACCAAAAAAAATATTCAGCCCAAAATAATTGTTTTTATAGGCGGCATTATCTTGGGATTAGGTTTTATTTTAGCTTCTTTCACCACCGCAAGCGCACCCTGGATGCTTTGGATTACCTTTGGTATTTTAGGCGGAATAGGTATGGGCATGGCGTATTCGGTAACCATATCCGTTTCTCAACGGTGGTTTCCCGATAAGCGGGGCTTAATTACCGGTATAATAATATCCGCTTTGGGATTGGGAGGAGTTGTCTTTACGCCTGTAGCAGAAGCGTTGATGGCTTTATTTAACGACGGCAGTGCAGGCAGCGGCGAATTAAGTACGTTTTTGGTATTAGGGATAGTCTTTCTTGTTATTTGCACTGTGGGCGGATTGTTTATTGTTCCGCCGCCGCAAAACTACTCACCAAAAGGAAAGGAACAAAAACAAAACCCACAAACAAATATTAGCTTTACGCCTAAACAGATGCTGAGTTCTTATCAGTATTATGCTTTAACTTTTGCATTTTTGCTTGCAGCTTTGAGCGGTCTGATGATGATAGGTTTTGCTAAACCTATCGCCGTAGCTAAGGGTATGGCAAAAGCGGCTTATATTGGCGTTATTGTTATTTCCCTCTTTAACGCTTTAGGCAGATTGTTTTGGGGTTGGGTTTCTGATAAATGGGGCAGAAAAACTACACTTATTGTGATACTGTTAGCTAATATTGCTTTTACTCTGCTTGTTGATATAGCAGAGGGATATTTCATATTTGTAATAATTGCTCTTATTGGTTTTGCATATGGAGGGATATTAAGCAATTTTGCCTCTATTACTGCCGATTACTACGGTCCAAAACATATGAACTATAATTACGGCCTTATTATGATAGGTTTTGGCGCAGGGGGCGTAGTTTCTTCCTTTGTAGCGGGATATTTTAAGGATATAGCGGCAAACGATATAAGCCTTATGTTTCCTGCGTTTATTATTTCGGCGGTGGCTTCTGCCCTTGCGGTAATATTAATCGTATTAGTAAAACCTCCCCTTCTAAAGACAAAAGAAAACGCAAAAAATTAATTTTTTATAAAAATTAGCAACACTAAAAGACCTCCTTTTTAGGAGGTCTTTTAGTTAACGTATAGACGCTCTTTCGATAATTCCGCAGGCAATCATTTCCCCCGAATTGCCTGACGGTTGCGAAACAAAATCATCGGGATTTATATGTATTATTATAGGCTTTTTTATTACTTCGCTAATTTTAAACCGTGCTGTAAATACCGTATTCCACGCATAGCCGTAATTGCCAAAGAGCGGCGGCAAATCGCCGGCGTGATAGGGGTGCGGCAATTCATCGGGATTATAATGCTCTCCCGCATTACTAAAGGGGTCGGTATTGTTTCCGCTGCAACTGTCGCCGTTGTGTATGTGATAAGCATAAGCTCTAAAGGGAGTCGCCGCATCAAAGGGAAGTCCGTTTACTTCGGAATAAATAATTATACCTTCCTCTAAAACAAAAAACTTTGCATTACCTCTTATTCCCGGGTACTTATTGCTACCCCTTATATACGCAAAAGCGTCAGGGGCTTTGCGTAAAATATAATTTAAAAAATAATTATCCATTATTTTACCCTCCTATTATTTTTATGTTAGTGTTGCGTTAAAAGTTCAATTTACCGCAAAAATTAACTTTTGGTTAACAAAGCGCTATGTTTACGCATAAACTAAAATAGCCTGTTGGGCAATTAGCAATAGGAGTAGTGTTATGTGCGGAATAATAGGTTATTGCGGAAATTACTCCGCTTTTAGCTTTTTGTACGAAGGTCTTAAACGGTTAGAATACAGAGGTTATGATTCGGTAGGTATTTGTATTGACGGCAAAGTAATAAAAATGAAAGGGCATGTCGACCAGCTAAACAAATGCGGCAGTGAGGTAAAAAACAGCGGAAATTGCGGCATTGGACACACACGTTGGGCGACACACGGCGAGCCGACATATATAAACGCTCATCCGCACAGTAGCGGAAACATTCATATTGTACATAACGGAATAATAGAGAATTATAAAGAAATTAAAGAAGAGCTTACAAAAAAAGGATATAATTTTGTTTCTCAAACGGACACGGAGGCGGCGGCACATTTAATCAATTATTATTATAAAGGTGACTTGCAACAAGCTGTATTATCTGCCTGCAAAGAGCTAAAAGGATCATATGCTTTTGTCGCTATGTGCGAAAAAAAGAATCAATTAGTAGCTGTACGAAAGGAAAGTCCGCTCATTGTGGGTAGAGGCAAAGAGGGCGTTCATTTGGCGAGTGATATTTCGGCAATTGCCGACAAGTGCGACGAACTTTTTGTATTGGACAACGGCGAACTTGCGGTGATAAAGGATAGAGAAATTTCCTTTTTTGATATGTTTAATGCGCCTATAATAAAACTAGCGGAGAGCGTAGATAAAAATTACGAAAGCGTAAGCAAAGAGGGCTACGCAACCTTTATGGAAAAAGAAATCAACGAGGGTGCAAAAAGCGTAAAGGATACCATAGAAGGTTATAAAGATAATTATTTGCCGTCGGGTTTTTTGGAGGACATAAAAAGCATATATTTTTGCGCTTGCGGTACAGCATACCACGCTTGCTGTTACGGCAAAAAACTTATTGAAAGATACGTAAAAATACCTTGTTTTTCTCTCGTTGCCAGCGAGTTTAAAGAGCCGTACACCACCGATTATAGCCAATGCTTATTTGTGTTTATTAGCCAAAGCGGCGAAACAGCGGATACTTTGGCGGCGCATACGTTGGCAAAAAAATACGGTGCAAAGACTTTAGCCGTTACAAATGTGAGCAAAAGCAGTTTGGAAGAGGTAGCGGATGCCGTTGTTAAAACTCGTGCAGGCAGAGAATATGCCGTTGCTTCCACCAAGGCGTATTTGGCGCAATTGGGTTTTTGTTTGTATTTTACACAATACCTGTGCGATACAAAAAATATTGCCTGCAAATTAACAGAACAAGAAAATTTAGATAAATTATATAAAGCAATGGACAGCGTAGGAAAAATCAGTCAAATAAAAGAGTTGGCAAACAATATGTTGCATGAGGAGCACGCTTATTTTTTAGGCAGAGGATTGGATTATGTGACAGCATCAGAAGCATCTTTAAAACTGAAAGAAATTACATATATTCATAGCGAAGCGTATCCGGCAGGTGAATTGAAACATGGCACATTGGCGTTGATAGAAAAAGACACAAAGGTTATTGCTTTTTTAACACAAAGCGAACTTAAAGAAAAAATGATAGGTAATATTAGTGAGGTAATAGCGAGAGGAGCGCAGGTAACTTTGTTTTCTCAATACAAAAGCGTTGACTACGACTGTGATAAAATTCTTTTGTCAGCGGCTGGCGTTTTTGGTTTCGGTAGCCAAAGGGTTGGATTGCGATAAGCCCCGCAACCTTGCTAAATCGGTCACTGTGCAATAATTTTTTTTTAAAACTAAATTCGTTAAATATAAAAAATCCCCATAAGGGATTTTTTGTATCAAAAGAATATTTTTTGCTAATATTTAGTCACGTTTAAAAATTACTTTTTGCTTATATCAGTAAATTTATGTATTTTTGCCTTAAACAGTTCCCGAAGTTGACATTCATCCCCTTCAATAAAACCGTCTTTATCAATAATAAAACCAAAAAATTGTTCCACCATAATATAAAAAGCGTGGGGCGTTTCTATCGCTTCTATTAAGTTGTCATAGCCTCCTGATGCTAACTCGTTGCCTTTTGCGTCGGTGATAGTCATCATATCATTTTCAAAGACATAATTAAATTCTATCCATGGGGAATTTTTAGCGTTTTCCTTAAAAGTTTTGTTTGAGTTAGCACGTACCAAAAGCGGCAGAAAAAACATTGCGGCAGACAACAACAGTATCAATACGCCTAAGCATATCAAAAGCACTTTATATGCAAGCAAAATGAAGGCGCAGACAATAAATCCCACCCCTAAAACAGCGCATACTATAGCCCAAAAAAGGGAGTTGGGCATACGTAATTTGTATAGGTCTTTGTTAAATTTCAAATTTTTTTGCTCGTCAATTACCGATTTGTTTGTTATCATTTTGCACTCCTTAGTTATTAAAAAGTAAATGATTGTTATTTAAAAATTCCCTAATTTTTTCTACAGGTATAGCACAGCCGAATCGGAAGGAATTGTCAATTTCGTTAAATAATATTGCATAATTTATGCCGACTATTTCGAGCTTGTCATTTATCAATGCCCCGCCACTGCTGCCTGTGTTTATAGGCGCATTATGATATATTACCTTAAAATCAACATCGGAAAAATTAATATTATTGCTTGCTAACGTTACTTGTTGCAGGGCAAATACCTTGCCTATTGTCAAACAATTGATTTGCCCCATAGGCTGTCCTAAAGCGGCAATATTTTCGTTGACTTTTGGATTTTGTAAAGCTAAGGGTAAGGGTACAAAAACTTTATCCGGCGCATAAAAGGAAAGGACTGCTAAATCAAATTTTGCATCGCTTTCTACTACAGTGGCGTTGTACTCGTTTCCGTAACAGTCTGTCACCGTAACGGAACGTTTTTGGTACTTTGAGGGCTTAAACACCACATGGTTGTTTGTCAAACAATAATATGTCCGCTGATATTGATAGTAAATAACGCCGCTGCCAAAATAAGTTTGTGACTGAGATTCCTCACCAAGCAAATTGGTATTATAGCTTTTAACGTGAATAGTTACATTTGTTTTTATTGCCTTTTCAGATATTTTGTTTACCCAATTTTGCGTGTTTGTACAGCCGCAAAAGCCTACGCATAACAGGCAAATAAATATAATAAAGGATGCTACCTTAAAATAAAAAGCTTTTTTCATACAATACCTGAAAATAAGTTTATCACAGCAACACATAAAATGCAATAGAAAAACGCTAATTACGCATAGTGCAGTATTTTTTAATGACAATAATTATTGCTTAATAATTATACAAATGCTATAATAATTCTGCAGGAAATATTAAAAGCCAACAGAAAACCTTAAAACTTATTTTGTTTATATTGATATTTCCTAACATAGTGACAAAAAAGAAAGGATTAAGGACGCATATGGATTTAAATCCTTTTTAGGGAAATATGCGAAATGACTATTATATTATAAATATTAATGTAAATCGTATAATATCATGCGATTAATAAACATACTTTCATCATGTTTTGTATAACTATTTATTGCAATCAAACCATATAAATATTTATCAAAATGAAAATAAGAGGTATATTTTATTAGTAAAAAGTCAACAAAAAAACACAACATATTGTGATATTTCGATTAAATAATATACAATATATTGTGTTTGTGGTGGAGATGAGGGGACTTGCACCCCTGTACCGCCATAAGACCAAAAAGCTTTCTACGTTGCGTAGTTTGTCGTTAGCTGTCCTTTTAAACCAGACGGCAAACAAGCCGATTTAAAAGTAATGTCCTTAGTGGCGAAATTAAGTCGGACAATTTATTAATTCCCCTTTACCTCACTTTTTGACGCCGCTTGCTGACCGTGAGATAAATCAGGGCGACGAGCTACTATTAGTTAAGCAGCGTATGCCAAACGTGTGTTGGCGACAGAATTATTATCTGCATTTAAATTTTTGCCTTTTTTTTAGCGCTGACAAAGCAAACAGCGGCACGCTTACCTTTCCATCTTTATAACGGGCGAATCTATAACACCCCCACATAATGGATATTATATTCTACTTTATTTCTATTAATTTTGCAACTGTTTTTCGTATATTGCATTTTTGTTACAATTATTTGATAATAATTAAATTGTCGTATTTTTTTGTATCTTGTTTTTGTTCACCTAAATTATATCATATATTGTTATTATCTGCAATGTCGCAAAAATACAATTAATATTCAAATTATAACAACAAAAAACAAAATAGGTATTGTAATCGTTATTATTTAGTAGTATAATCATATATATAAGTAAAAGCACTTGTATAAAGGAGAAAATATGCAAAACGTTCAAGAAACCGAACAAGGGGTATTTGAAGGGCATGACATTTGCGAACAGACACAAAGCGAAAACATAACTCAAGCGCCTGCTTATCATGTTCCTGTTCAACAAAAAAGCATGACATTATCATATTTGAGCGCAATTATATATCCGATTATTTACTTGGTGGTGTTGATGCTTTTATATTTTGACGGTGTAATTACTCTACTGGGCATGATATCTGGCATTGCTTTTTCTGCCGCTATGGGTGTAACAATCGTTATGGGCGGATTTTATTTTATTCTTATTCCTTTGCCCTACATATTTGTATATAAAGGCGGATGTTGTAAAAACCAGTCTACAAAAAGGAGAGTATTATTACTGCTATTGACTTTAGCATTATTAGCGTTGGCTCTTGTGTTTCCTTTTGCAGTGTTTAATTAATTCTGAAAGTTTTATATGACATTACTCTTTAGAGCCGAAAAATTTGTCATATAACTTGCATAGTTGCTAAAAAAGTTGTACAATAATTTATTATTATGTTGCACACTCCTTTAACAAAATACAAAAAACCCCGCTTTTTGACGTTGCCCCAAATAGTTGTAATAGGCTATGTGGGCATTATTCTTTGTGGCTCTTTACTTTTATCTTTACCTTTTGCTACAAAAGGGGGTAGCATAAGATATATTGACGCCTTATTTACTTCCGCTTCTGCAACCTGCGTAACGGGAATGACTGTGAGCAATACTTATTTAACCTTTACCGCATTTGGACAAATAATTATACTTTTACTTGTGCAAGTGGGAGGTTTAGGTTTTATGACTCTTTCCAGCGCATTTTATATTATGATTGGCAAGCGTATGGCTTTGCGTACTCAACTGGATATACAAAATGATTTAAATGACGAAGGGGGAGCAAACAGCTTTAAAAAAATCATAAAGCAAATTATGATGATTGCC
>ENA-UOOR01004970-UOOR01004970.1-fermentation-metagenome-genome-assembly--contig:-NODE-4970-length-10131-cov-3.413458_pt1 | contig 10131 bp, 12 predicted proteins | sample MGYA00245780_ERZ724029 | MGnify/ENA primary metagenome ERZ724029 (study PRJEB28704, sample SAMN03018315) | fermentation metagenome | biome: anthropogenic terrestrial biome; feature: soil; material... | reverse complement strand
GGACTGCGGGACGTGTCGATGGAGAGCAACGAATTATACCGGTATTCTGAGGTCGTATGGTCCGGGAACGCGTCGCCGCCGCCGGCCGATACGGCTTTCCCGGCGGATGAGGAGCCGATCGTGGAAACGGGGACGCTGATCATTATCGGGGCGTCGGTGGTCTTTGTTGTGGCCGCGGCGGTGATGATCCTCCGAATGGCGCAGAAAAAGGCGGGCGTGAAAAAAGAGAAGCGTTCGAAAAAACAAAAGAAAGAGCTGGACACGGAAAAGCCCACGGCAAAATTCATGTTTGTGCAGGATAAGCCGGAAAACAAGCGTTAACGAAGATTTAAAAACACGCTCAGATCCTGTCAGGCGCCGATTCTCTCCGGGCACGGTTTTCCCGGCCTTCGAAGGCCGGGTACATCAATTCGGGATGCCGCTCAGCCAGCTAAGGATATCGGCATGGACTGCGTCCCGGTTCGGCTCATTAAGCATCTCGTGCCGTCCGTCCTGGTATAATCTGCACAGGATGTTCCTCATGCCCGCGGATCGGAACATTGTATAGACTTTCATCACGCCCTTCCCGTTTTTGCCGACGGGATCGCGCCGTCCGCTGATCAGCAGAACGGGAAGGTCTGGGTTCATTTTTTTGAGATTGCTTTTTTTTGAGATAAAATCCAGGCCGCCCATCATGTCCCGGAAGAGGCTCACGGATGGCGTGAAGCCGCAAAGCGGGTCGGCCACGTAGGCGTCCACCACCTCTGTGTTGCCCGACAGCCAGTCGAAATCCGTCCGGTGGGGCTCAAAGCTCTTGTTATAGGTGCCGAAGGCAGCGTCGTGAACCCTCCGGCTCTGGTAAAGCGGGCCGTGCCTGGCCGCTTCCACAGCGCAGAGCAGGCGTCCGCCGGCCGTCATGATGGCCGGGGTGTGGCCGGTGCCGGAAAGGATGACCCCCTTCAGGGGGGCGTCGGGAAATCGAATCAGGTATGTGCGCGCAAGGAAACTGCCCATGGAATGGCCAAAGAGGAAATACGGCGTATCCGGCAGCTTTTCAGCGGTGAGCCGCCGCAGTGTTTCCATGTCGTCAACGACCTTGTTCCAGCCGTCACGCCGACTGAAAAAGCCGAGATTTTCATCGGAAGCAATGCTTTTGCCGTGGCCCAGGTGGTCGTTGCCTACTACGGCGAAGCCATTGGATGCGAGAAATTCCGCAAAATTCTCATAGCGGTCGATGTATTCCGCGATGCCATGGGCAAGCTGAACCACCCCGGCGATCTTGCCGTCGGGTATCCACTCTGCCACATGTATGGGCGTGACGCCGTCCGAAGAGGTGAATGTGTATTCACTTTTTGTCACAACTGGCATTTTCAATTCCTCCCATTTGTGATATAATCTTCCTATTGTAATTTTACAGTTTCATTAGCAATACGTCAATCGGAGAAGACAAAAAGGAGCGGGTTTATGAGCGCTTACATTATCGCGATCGATCAGGGGACGACCAGTTCCCGCGCCATTGTTTTCAATGCGTCGGGAAAGGTGGTCTCGGTTGCCCAGCACCCTTTCCGGCAAATCTATCCCAAGCCCGGCTGGGTCGAGCATGACCCGATGGATATCCTGGACAGCCAGCTCCGGGCGCTTTCGGAAGCGTTTGCGAAAAGCGGGGTAAAGGCGTCGGAAGTTGCCGGCATCGGTATTACCAACCAGCGCGAGACCACGATCGTCTGGGACAGGAAGACGGGCCGGCCGGTTTATAACGCGATTGTCTGGCAATGCCGGCGCACGGCGCCGATTTGCGACAGGCTTATGGCGGAAGGGATGGGCGCATATGTCCGGGATAAGACCGGCCTGCTGATCGACGCCTATTTTTCCGGGACGAAAATCAAGTGGATTCTGGACAATGTTCCCGGCGCCAGGGAGCGGGCGGAAAGGGGCGATTTGCTTTTCGGCACGGTGGATACCTGGCTGATTTGGAATCTCACCGGCGGCGGCGCGCATGTTTCAGATTATTCGAACGCGTCGCGAACCATGCTTTTTGATATTGACGCGCTGGGCTGGGATGGCGAGCTTTGCCGTGCTCTGGGGGTTCCGGAGCACATGCTGCCGGAGCCGGTGGCTTCCGCCGGGTGCTTCGGACGGATCGTTTCCGGGATAAAGGGCATCGAAGCCCTGGCAGGAGTGCCGATCTGCGGCAGCGCCGGGGATCAGGCGGCGGCGCTACTGGGTCAGGGCTGCATCAGGCCAGGCCAGGCGAAAAACACCTACGGGACGGGCTGCTTCGCCCTGATGAATACCGGGGAGCGGAGCGTTCGGAGCGTGTCCGGGCTTCTGACAAGCGTGGCCTGGTCCCTGAACGGAAAAACGGTCTATGCCCTGGAAGGCAGCGTATTCAACGCGGGAAGCGCCATACAGTGGCTGCGCGACGAGCTGGGGCTCATCGATTCCGCGGCGGAGAGCGGGAAGCTGGCTGCAAGCGTGCCGGATAACGGCGGCGTATACTTTGTCCCGGCCTTTACGGGTCTGGGGGCGCCTCGCTGGGATATGTACGCCCGGGGCGCCATGGTCGGCATCACCCGGGGAACGACGAAGGCGCATATTGTCCGGGCGGTTATGGAGGGCATCGCCTACCAGGTCAAGGATCTTTTGGACGCCATGGAGCGCGATTCAGGAAGCCCACTCTCGGTGCTGAGGGTGGACGGCGGCGCTTCTGTCAGCGATTTTCTAATGCAGTTCCAGTCGGACATCCTGCGCCGGCCCATCGACCGGCCCGCCATGGTGGAGACCACGGCCTTCGGCGCGGCGTTTCTGGCCGGGCTGGCCGCCGGCGTTTGGGGCAGTCTGTCTGATATATGCGGCATCAGGCGGTCGGAACGCCTGTTTACGCCGATGATGCCCGGGCCGGCGGCAAAGGCGTATCATGAGAAGTGGCTCAGGGCCGTAAAACGCGCGGAAAAATGGGAAGAGGCCGACGGGCAAACCGGGGGCATGGCATGAGAGGCGCGCGCAGATAAAGGAGAAGGCAGGATGACGGAAAAAATACTTGTGGTAAAAACAGAAAAGCTGACGCCGCATCTCGCCGGCCGGAACGGGCTTATTCCGGGCGCGGACAGTCAGATCATGGCGCTTATCGCGGGGGATCATGAATTCATCCCCAGGCCGGATGCTGAGCAGGACCCCGGATATAAACAGATTATTCCATATGTGGCGCTGGTCCGCGGAGACGAGGCGTTTCTGCTCCGGCGGCTCAAAAAAGGCGGCGAAAAACGGCTGCACGGCATGCTTTCCCTGGGTGTGGGCGGCCACATCAACCCTGTGGACGGCGATGGCGCGGAAGTCATGATGCGGGGGCTGCGCCGGGAAGTTGACGAGGAGGTCGCGGTGGAAAAGGTGCTTTCCCTGACCCCAAAGGGCATCATCAACGACGACACCAACGGCGTGGGCAGCGTGCATCTGGGCTTTTTTTTCGTGATGCGTGTAGAAGGCCGGGTATCCGTCCGGGAAACTGAGAAGCTGGCCGGTGAATGGGTGAAAATAGCGGAACTGAAAAAGTGGAAGGACGATATGGAGACCTGGTCTCAAATGATATTGGAGGCACTATGATGGCGATTTTCAATCCGGCGGATATTCTCATTCCTCAGGGCGTGGACATGCCGCGCTGGAGCTGCGTGGCCTGTGACCAGTTTACTTCGGACCCGGCGTACTGGGAGGCGGCGGACAGGCTGGTGGGTTCCGCGCCCAGCACCCTGCGCATGATGCTGCCGGAGGCGTTCCTTGGCATACGGGACAGCGCGGCGGAAACAGCCAAGATTTATGCGGCCATGGAGGATTATCTGGCCCGCGGGATTTTCCGGGAATTGACGGACAGCTTTGTGTATTTGGAGCGCACCCTGGCGTCCGGGGAGATCCGCCACGGCCTTGTGGGGGCCGTCGATCTGGAATGCTACGACTGGGCGCCGGATACCGAGACGCCCATCCGGGCCACGGAGGGGACGGTGGAAAACCGCCTGCCGCCCCGGATAAAGGTGAGGCTGGGCGCGCGGCTGGAAATGCCGCACATCATGGTGTTCATTGACGATCCCGGGGATACCGTCATCCCCTCCGCGGCCGGCGGGGAGAAGCTGTATGATTTCGACCTGATGCTGGGCGGCGGGCATGCGAGGGGCTTTCTCGTCTGCGGAGACCGCGCGGCCCGGGTATCGAAAGCCCTAGATGCGGTGGGAAGCGGCAAGGTGCGCTTCGCTATGGGAGACGGCAATCACAGTCTTGCGGCGGCGAAACGGTGCTGGGAGACGATTAAGCCGGGCCTGTCGGACGAAGAACGGAAGACGCACCCGGCGCGCTTCGCCCTGGCGGAATTGGTGAACATCCACGATCGGGCCGTGACCTTCGAGCCGATTCACCGGGTTCTTTTCGAAACCGACGCCGGGGGCTTCATCGCCGCCGCGGACCGCTTTTTTCCGCGGGGGGAAAGCGGCCACGCCATCACGCTGATCGCAGGCGAGGCGGAGAAGACGCTCACCGTGCCGGGCCTTACCATAGGCAGCCTGATCGGGGAGGCGGAGCGCTTCTGCCGGGAATACATTGCCGAACACGGCGGCACGGTGGATTATATTCACGGGGATGCCGAGGCGGCGGGCATGGCAAAGCCCCGGGGCCGGGCCGTGCTCCTTCTGCCGAAGATGCGAAAGGACGAGCTTTTTCCCTCTGTGGCAAAAAGCGGGCCGTTTCCCGCAAAGAGCTTTTCCATCGGCCTGGCGGCGGATAAGCGGTACTATCTGGAGTGCCGGCGGCTGACCAGAGACTGAGGCCGGGACAAAAACATAAGAGTTTTAAAACAGCAGGCAGCGCGGCTTTAGCCGCGCTGCCTGCTGTTTTGGCGTCATGATGCGGGCCGCCGCCGGGGCACTTTCGGAGGGGAAGGCGCTGTTTGATTATAATTTAACAATTGCGGTCTGCCGGCGAAAGTCATACTTGGACGCGGCGGAGAATAGATTGTCCATATGAGAAGCGAGGATGGGTTTAACAGGGCTGCGGCGCTGCTGCCGCAGGAGATCAGGGCGGCGGCCATGGCGCTTCCGGGGAATGTGAAAGCTCGCGCCGAGGAGCTTCGCCTTCGCGCAGGAAGGGAGGTCTTTGTCTGCCTGGCGGACGGCGAGCGGGCATTAGGCTGCCGGAAAGCGGAAGTGAGAGATCTGGAATGCGTGCTGGAAACCGCGACCCGGGCCTCCGCGCATACCGCCCTTTCCGCTACGGCGGCGGGCTTTGTGACCGTACGGGGCGGCTGCAGGGTCGGGCTGTGCGGCGAGGCGGTGGTTAAAGGCGGCACAGTCGCCGGAATCCGCCGGCTGTCGGCGGTCTCCCTGCGCATACCCCGGGAGGTGAAGGGCTGTGCGGACGCCATCTTCGACCGGCTGACAGACGGCGGATTTCGCGATACGATTCTGGTATCGCCGCCCGGCGCGGGAAAAACGACACTGCTGCGGGAGCTGGTGCGGCGGATATCAGAGAACGGCGCGAGGGTGGCGCTGATCGACGAGCGGGGGGAGGTTGCCGGCGTGTGGGAGGGCGTGCCTGAGCTGGACGTGGGAAGACGCACGGACGTGATGACCGGGGCGCCGAAAGGGGAGGCGGCCATGATGCTGATACGGGCCATGACCCCCGAGATTCTTGCCGCAGACGAGATTACCTCGCCGGAGGACGTGGAGGCCATGGCGGCCGCGGCCGGGTGCGGCGTTCGCCTGCTGGCCACAGCCCATGCGGAAAGCGCCGGGGATTTTGCGTCAAGACCGATCTATGCCGGACTCATGGCGCTGGGCGTGTTCAAAAGGGTGGTCACAATCAAAAAGCGCGGCGCCGTCAGAGAATATGAGGTGGAGGAATTTGTACCATGACGCGGGTTATCGGAGCTGTCATGATCGTTGCGGCCTTTTCGCTTTCGGGGGCGGTAAAGGCCGGGGAGCTGAGGGCCAGGGCCAGGAGGCTGTCGGCGCTGGTGTCGGCCCTGGAGCTGATGCGCTGCGAGGTCGTCGACCGGCTTGCGCCGGTTCCTGATATCATCGAGCGCCTCGCCGTATCGGGGCCGGAGGCGTCACGGTGTTTTTTCAGGCAGCTTTCTTTGGAAATAGCCGGACTGGGGGAACGGGAGTTTTCGGAAATCTGGTCGTCCTGTGTCGGAACGCTGGATTTGCGCCATGAGGAGGCGGAGGCAATGCGGGGTCTGGGCCGCAGTTTAGGCCGCTACGGCGCCGCGGAGCAGGACGGGGCAATATCCCGGTGCATGGCGCTGCTGGAATCCTTCGCCGCTCAGGCCAGGGAGGAAGCGGCGGCGGGAACAAAGCTTTACGGCGGTTTGGGTGTAACGGTGGGGCTGCTGCTGGCGATCATGCTCATATGACAACAAAGGAGAACTGCTATGGACGTCGATCTGATATTCAAGGTTGCGGCGGTGGGGATTCTGGTGGCTATTCTGAATATCCTGCTGTCACGCTCGGGCCGGGACGAGCAGGCGCTCATGACGACAATCGCCGGGCTGGTGGTCGTGCTTGTACTGGTGGTACAGAAGATCAGCGAGCTTTTCGACCTGATCAAGAGCCTGTTTTCCTTTTAGCATGGACATTGCTGTCAGGGCCGCTGCGTTGGGGGTGGTTGCCGCAATTGTCGGCCTGCTGATAAGGAAGAATAACCCGGAGATCACCGTTTTGCTCTCGCTGGCCGCCAGTACGGCGATTCTGACGGTTGCCCTCAGCCTGATCGGGGACGTGATGGAGGTGGCTTTCCTGGCCCGGGAGATGTCGGGATTGTCTCCCGCCGTGATCAGGCCGGTGATTAAATGCGTGGGCATCGGCATCATCGCCAAGATCGGCGCCGACGCCTGCCGGGATGCCGGAAGCGCCGGGACGGCCTCGGCGGTGGAATTTGCCGGGGTTGTGGCGGCACTGTTTACCGCCCTGCCGCTGATGCGGACTTTGCTGAAGATGATGGAGGCGCTGATATGAGGCGGGCCGTGCTGGTTCTGTTCTTTGTCCTCGCTCTGACTTCCCCCTGTCTGGCCTCGGAGCTGTTCGACAGCCAATCCGAGTCCTACGGGGTCTCGGCGGTGGAGGACAGCCTCCCGGATGCCGCCCGGGAGATCATGGGCGACGACGCCGGCGTCAAGGACGCGCTGGATATCGAGGCGTTTCTGGCCCGCGTATGGAACAATGCCCGGGAAAAAGTCGGAAACATCTGGGCCAAGGGGCTGAAAAGCGCCACCGCCCTGGTTGCCGTCTCCCTGATCTGCGGGCTGATGTCCACCTTGGCGGAGGGAGACAAGGCCGATTACATCACGCTGGGTGGAGTGATGGCGACGGCGGCGGTGGCCGTGGGCGACGCCGGGTCTTTTATCCCCAAGGGGGCCGAGGCGCTCCAGACCATATCGGATTTTTCCCGGGCGCTGCTGCCGTGCCTTTGCGCCTCCGCGGCGGCGGGCGGCGCCGTCACCTCGGCTGCGGCGAAATATGCGGCTACCGCGCTTTTCATGGATATCTTCATCACGGCCGCCCAGAGCATAATCCTGCCGCTGATTTACGCATACATAGCCGCCGCCGTCGCCTCGGCCGCTCTGGATAACCCGGCCCTTGACAGCGCGGCGAAGCTAATGAAATGGATATGCGGCGCGCTGATGACGCTGCTGGTGACCGCTTTCACGGCATACTTAAGTTTTTCCGGGGCAGTGACCGGCGCGGCCGACGCCCTGGTCTCGAAAGCCGCGAAATCCGCCATATCCGCCGCCCTGCCGGTGGTGGGCGGCATCGTATCCGATGCGGCGGGGACCGTAGTGGCGGGAGCCGGGCTGGTGCGCAACAGCGTAGGCGTATTTGGGCTTCTGGCCGTGGTTTGCGTGTGCCTGACGCCGTTTCTGACCCTGGGCGCGGGCTATCTGCTGTATAAGGCCGCCGCCGTGCTGGCGGGCGCGTTTGCGGAAAAGCGGATGTCCTCGCTGATTTCGGCCCTGGGCGGCGCTTTCGGCATGGTGCTGGGACTTGTGGGGTCGGGGGCGATCATGTTGTTTCTGTCGGCGATATCCATGATAAAGGCGGTGACGGGATGACAGAGGTGCTCAGACAGTGGGTGCTCAGCCTTTGCGGCGCTGCGGTGCTTTGTGCCGTTGCCCTGGCAATGTGCCCGAAAGGCCGGGTAAAGGGGGTGCTCCGGGTGGTGTGCGGCGCGGTGATGATTACGGTGCTCATCTCGCCGGTGGCGGGATTCGATTTTGCCGTGTATTCCGAATCCCTGGGGAAATACCGAATAAAGGCGGAAGCGGCGGCGGGGAGGGCCGCAGAAGCTGAAGACATCCTGTCACGGAGTATCATAGAGCGTGAATGCGCGGCATATATATTGGACAAAGCGGCGGCGCTCGAGCTGACTGCATCCTCTGCCGATGTGTCCGCCAAATGGAGCGACGGCGGCTTCTGGTATCCGTATGAAGCAGGGATCAACGTATCGGGCGGGCAGGACGCCATGGAAAAACTGGCGGAGATCATTGAATCCGACCTCGGGATACCGCGGGACAGACAGTATTGGGGGGCAAACTGCGAATGAACGGTATGATCGAAAAGCTGGGCAAATACAAATACTTATTGTTGGTGCTGTTTGTCGGGCTTATCCTTATTCTGCTGCCGTCGCGTACTTCCTCGGATATCATAGACGCCTCGATCTCACAGTCTGCGGCCACCGGGGAAGAAGCGCGTCTTGAGAAGGTGCTGGGGGATATTTGCAACGTTGGGGAGGTGAGCGTGCTGCGATCCGAGGAGGGCGTGGTGGTTGTCTGCGAAGGGGCTGCATCGCCGCAGGTCAGGCTGGATGTACTAAACGCCGTGATGGCTTACAGCGGGCTGAGCAGCGACCGTATAACGGTATTAAAAATGAAAACGACTTGACGGGAGGCTAAACATTGAAAAGGGCGAAAAGGAATGTAATTATTGTAACGGTGCTGCTGTTTGTCTGCGCGGCGGTGTACTTAAACTGGACCTACAATAACCGCTGGGGGTCGGCCGACGAGGCCATGGTTGATGCAGAGGACGAGAGGATGCAGCAGGCGTCGGCGGCCGAGGACGGGGACGCCCAGATGACGGTGACGTCCGATTACTTTGCCCAGGCGCGCCTGACGCGGCAGCAGGCTCGGGACGGCGCTCTGGCTCTTCTGGAGCAGGCGGCTTCATCCGGGACCGCTTCCCAGGATACCATCGATTCGGCTATGGACGCCATAGCCGTCATGGCGACTTACTCCATGCAGGAGGCACAAATCGAAAATCTTTTAATTGCGAAGAATTTTTCCGATTGTGTCGTGTATATGTCGTCGGATAATGTGACGGTTTCGGTGCCGGCGCCGGTGGCGGGGCTAAATGACGCGGATGTGGCAAAGATCGTGGACACCATCACCACGGAGACGGGGTATGACGCCACTCAGATCAAGGTAATCGAGATCAAAAGCACCGTATCTGTCCCGGATGCGGCGGACACCCTCCTTTCCGACGAAGCGGAAGGCGCGGAAACCGTTGGCTGAAAGGGCGGGATATCGTTGCGGCGGGTTTCCCCGCCGCTGCAAAAGTCAAGAGTTAAAGTAACAAATCTTTAAAAGAATTAAAACACACCGCATAAGAGCACAAGACACAGTACAAAAGCACATGGCGGCAGGGGCTATTACTTCCCCGCCGCCATTCCTACGCCCCAAAACAGAAGCAGAGGGCGCACCAAGACAGACGCCACACAATAAGTACAAGCGTCCCGGTATGGCTCCGACCCCCGGCGCCAGCAAAGCCAGCGCCGACCCCTTGCGCAGGGGCGGAGGACGATGTTGACAACGAAAAGGGGCAGGGGATGTTAACTTGCGTCACAAGCCTCCAGGATCTCAGATGCCGAATAGCCGCCTAGTATTTGTCGCGGATAATCATTCATCCAGGCTTGCAGCCGGGAAATATCAACGGCAGACACATCCGCAAAGTCCGTACCTTTAGGATACCAACGACGTATCATACGATTCGCATTCTCATTACTGCCACGCTCAAATGCGCTATACGGATGAGCAAAATAGACCTTTGTACCATAACCCTGCACATGATTAACCCTGGAGAATTCACTACCATTATCGCAAGTAATTGTCTTAAAAACCTT
>ENA-UOOR01004968-UOOR01004968.1-fermentation-metagenome-genome-assembly--contig:-NODE-4968-length-10136-cov-2.790001_pt1 | contig 10136 bp, 8 predicted proteins | sample MGYA00245780_ERZ724029 | MGnify/ENA primary metagenome ERZ724029 (study PRJEB28704, sample SAMN03018315) | fermentation metagenome | biome: anthropogenic terrestrial biome; feature: soil; material... | reverse complement strand
CTACGCCTACCTCGACCAGTCGGCCCCCGTGCAGGGCTTTGAGCAGGGGTTCTACTATGTGTCGGCCCGGCAGGTGATAGACGGCGTGCCGCTGCTGCCCTATGAGTACCTGTATTCTTCCACGCCCGATTCACCCTATCAGGTGGAGGGCATCCTGCGCATGCGGGCGGTGGATGATGAGGATTATGAGCTGGACATCAAGGCCCTTCAACCGGTGGGCGTCAAGGTGGCGGATTTGCCGCTGGCCAACATGGACCGCGTGCTGGGCACCCTGTCCGCCCTGGGCGAAAGCGGCCGCCTGCGCCGCGTGGACCGCATCGAGCTGGGCTACATGCTGTACTATGAGCAGCACGTGAAGGCTGGGCCGGAGGAAAAGGACGCCACCTTGGTTGCGCTGCCCGTGTGGCAGGTCACCGGCTACCTGGCGCCCGATGTCAGCTACGACCCCGGCGTCCATTTGGAGGAGATGATGAACGAGGCGGTCACCCGCACCTATCTGGAGGATTCGCTGGATTTCCGCATTGACGCGCAGACCGGCCTGCTGATGGAGCGCCATTCTACCCTGCCCATCAAGGGCAATCCCCTCATCCTCACCTGGGAGCAAATGGAGGGGGAGGAGGACGTCAGCCTGCTGCCGTAATTGTTCATATCATACCGTTTTCCGCAACCTTTCGGCTTTTCACGCACAATATAGGCAGAGGCGTGTGGGAAAGATTCCCCGCCGGAAGGAGAGAACATGATGAAACGACGCTGGATGCTTTTGCTGCTCTGCCTGTGCCTGCTGCCCCTCATGGGGCTGGCCGAGGCCGTGGATGGGTTTACGCCCGACATGGTGCCGCAGGATTTGCCCCGGCCCACGGAGTGGAGCTACCAGTCGCCCAGCCAGGTCATCCTGGCTGGCAACGCTTTTTATGTCCTGTACTGCAACGAGCAGACCATATTGCGCTGGCAGCCGGGCGATACGCAGGCAACGGTCTTTAGCCAGCTGCCTCAGGTGAAGGGGGAAGGCCCCTACGCGGAGCGCCCGCAGGCCGAGCGCGCGCAGCTGGACGAGGCCGCGCACCTGCTGTTTGAGGCAGGCGGCAAGCCCCATGCATTCAACCTGTTCACCGGCCTGACGGGCGAGGTGACGCCGGAGGGCGTGCGCTGGGGCGGGGTGAAGCTGGACCTCGTTGGCCCGCTGGCAGGCCCCGACGCGCTGTACCAGATGACGGCCGCCTTCGCGCAGGGGGATATGCTGGTGCTGTCGCTGGATGGCTATAGCGAGCAGACCATGGACAACCAGCAGGATGTGACCATCTTCAACCTGAACACCGGCAAGGCGCTCAGCCCCAAGCTGGAGCTGGTCAAGGACGTCGCCCCCTACAAGCCCGGCCAGGCGCTGCTGCTGCGGCAGGTCGAGGTCAGCGGCACGAAGCTTAATCAGCTCAGCACCCTCAGCCTGACGGACGGCAGCGTGCAGGATCTGCCGCTCAGCCTGCCGGCCAGCGGCCTCAAGCAGGTGGGCGGCCTGGCCTGGGACAGCGAGCGGGATATCATCTACCTGGCCGATGAAAACCGCGTGTACCTGTCCCGCGCGGGCGGCCCGCTGACGGCGGGCACCATATTGCCCAGCGAATACTTCCGCGCCGGGCGCGCGCAGGTTTTGCCGGATGGGCGCTACGCCCTGCTGGGCGATATGTTGCGCGTTGTGCCCGTGGCCGAGGGCGGCGACGAGGGGTATATCAAGCTGGCGCTGCGCGGGGGCAGGGGGCAGGGCGCCCTGGATGCTTACCGCAAGGCCAACCCCGACGCCAAGGTGATGCTGACGGAGCAGAACATGCAGCCCGCCGACGTGGTGGCCGAGATGCTGGCCCAGCCCGAGGCCTATGATATCTACGAGCTGGCGGTAGACAGCAACTTTGCGGCTTTGCTGGACAAGAACTACGCGGCCCCGCTGGATGGGGACGCGGCCATCGCCCGGGCGGTGGGCGACATGTACCCCTGGGCGCAGGCTGCCCTGCGGGACAGCCAGGGCGTGCTGCGCGCCGTGCCCGGCAGCCTGGGCATCGACCGCTGGAGCGCCAATTTGACCATGTTCCACCGACACTTCCCCGATGAGCCACTGCCCGATACCTACGGGCAGCTGATGGACCTGTTTATCCGCTTTGAGCAGGGGGCCGACGAGCACCCCGAGGACACCTTCATGAGCAGCTGGCGGGGATACCCGGATTTCGTCAGAACCACGGTGTGGGACTACATCGAGCAGCACGACACGCCGGACGCGCCGCTGTCTTTTGACAGCCAAAGCCTGCGGGAGGCGCTGGAGAAATTAAAGCAGGCGCGCGATATCCGCAAGGGCAAGGGCCTCAGCCTGGAACCGATTGAGTACAATGTTGATTCTGGTTCCGAGGAGCCTACCATCTTCTTCCCCCAGACAGCGGGCGACAATGTGCTGGACAACCGGGCGCGATACAGCGCTGCCTTCACTGACTTTGCCATGATGCCGGTACCCCGGTTTGAAAAGGACGCGCCCATGGCCAACCGCGGCCGCATGACCGCGCTGGTGCTCAACCCCCACAGCACCAACCCGCAGGGGGCCATGGACTACCTGCGCTTCGTCCTGACGCGGGAGGCTGCGCCCGCGGTGTACATTTTGCTGCACCCCACAGCCGATGAGCCCGTGCCCAACCCGCGCTTTGACGAGCAGATGGCGCTTGCCCGCGAGCAGCTGACCGCAGCCAAGGGGGCGATGGAGAGCGCGCAGGGGGCAGAGAGCACCGAGTGGGAGCGCCAGGTGGCCTACTATCAGGAGGTGTTGGACAAGCCGGAGCTGGCCCAGTGGGCGGTCACGCCGCAAGCCATCGCCGATTACCGCGCGTTTGCCGATACCGTGCGCCTGTATGACCGCAGCCCCTATGTAAGCTTTGACCGGCAGAGCCCGGCCGCCAAACAGGTGGACAGCCTGACCGAGCGCTATGTGCAGGACCAGTTGACGCTGGACGATTACCTGAAGGCGCTGGGGGATACCTTCCGGCTGATTTATCTGGAACAAAAATAACAGCCTTGTTGCCCGGGGCAGCGGTTTCGCGCTGCCCCGGATTTCTTATTATATTGGTTTGTGATATGATAGCCGTCGGAAGCAAACGCAGTTGGAGGATTGTATGCAGTCAAAGGCGAAGGACAGGGACCCCAAGCTGATGCTGATGCGCATCGTGCAGGGCGCTTTGATTGGCGGCGGCGCCATACTGCCCGGCGTATCGGGCGGCGTGCTGGCGGTGGTGTTTGGCATCTACCGGCCCATGATGGAGCTGCTCAGCCACCCCATCCGCGCGCTGAAGAAAAACCTGTGGCTGTTTATCCCCATCATCATCGGCGTGGGCATCGGGTTTGTGGGCTTTGCCAAGCTCATGGCGCTGCTGTTCGCGGAGGATTCACCCTACCCCATCAGCCTGTTTGTGGGGCTCATTCTGGGCACCGTGCCCATGCTGCTAAGCACCGCGCGCAGTCAGGGTCGCCACAAGAATGACATGAAGGCGCTGGCCATCACCTTTGTGGTGCTGCTGGTGTTTCTCATCCTCATCGAGTCGCTCACCAAGATGAACATACAGCTGAGCCCCATGTGGGCGTTGATTTCCGGCGTGGTGTGGGGCTTCAGCCTGGTGGTGCCGGGCCTGAGCAGCTCCAGCATCCTCATCTTCATGGGCCTGTACCGCCAGATCATGGATGGCGTGGGCCGGGTGGAGCTGGGCGTGGTGCTGCCGCTGATTGCGGGCATTGGCCTGGTGGCGGTGCTGTTTGCCAAGCTGATTGACCGCCTGTTCGACCGCCACTTCAGCCTGGCCAGCCACGCCATCGTGGGCCTGGTGCTGGCCTCCACCATCATGATTATCCCGCGCAGCTATGCCTCCCTGGGGCAGGCGCTGCTGTGCCTGGCGCTGGCCGCAGTCGGGTTCGCGGTAGCCTGGTGGCTGGGCCGCTGGGGCGAAAAGGTGAAGCCCGCGGACGCGGACAAGGCTTAATGCCGCGGAACGAAGGAATTAACCAACGCGTACATGTGTGCTTGAGGTGTATGTCACCATGATGAATCCCGGCGTTACAATATTCAGGGAACGATGCATAGAAAATAGTCCGCAAAAACGCCGGGAAAGGCATGAATCGGCCATGAAAAGTGGCCGATTTTTCGCTGAAAATGAAGGCGGAATAAGGCTTGTCGGGTTTTTGAAATAGTTTGCAGAAAAATTCACAAGAGGTTGACATCTTTAGAGAATGGTGTTATAGTATCCGGAGTGCATGCGGTGCGTAAACACCGTATACAAAGAATGATTTTTTATAAGAGGTGTCGGCATGGCGCTTGAAATTTTGGAGCACATCAGACAGGCGGAGCAGCGGGCCGAACAGGTCGCCCAAGAGGCGCAGCAAAGCGCCCGCGAGATGGTGGACCGCGCCGAAAAAGCCTGCCGTGACCGGGAGCGCGAGGGCGAAGCCAAGAGCCGTGCCCTGTTGCGCGAGCTGCTGGAGGAGCGCCGCGCCGCAGCCCAACAGCAGATAGACCAGGAGCAGGCCGAACTGGCCCGTGCCCGGGAGGACAAGCTGGCCGCCGTGCGGCAGCTGCTGCCCCAGGCCGCGGACCTGATTGTACAGAGGGTGTTGAGCAATGGCAGTCGTTGAAATGAAACGCATCCTGCTGGCCGCAGCGCGCCAGCAGAAGGATGCGATTCTGCTCCGCTTGCAGCAGCTGGGCTGCGTGGAGGTCCCCCCCTTTGAGGAGGCCGCCGAACAAGAGTCGGCGGCCGATTCCCCGTCTGTCCACATGGCCGAAAAAACCGGCCAGGCGTTGGCGCGCCTGCGCTGGGCCATTGGCAAGCTGCAGCGGGCCGACCCGCAGAAGACTTCCATGTTCGCCGCCAAACCGGCGGCCAGCGCGGGGGAGATGATGCCTTCCGCCCAAACCAGGGAGGAGATGGCGGCCCTGCTGAGCGAGCTGGAGGCGCTGGAGCGCCGCAACGGCGAGCTCAAGGGGCGTCAGACCCGCATCAAAACCCAGATGGACCAGCTGGCCCCCTGGGTGGCGCTGGATATCCCCATGGAGGATTTGCGCGGCGGCCGCAGCTATCAGCAGTTCCTGGGCAGTTTGCCCGCCGCGGCGCTGGCCCCCTTGCAGGCCCAATGGGCCGACAAGCCGGTGGTCATCCGCCAAATCAGTCAGGACAGGGATACAGTCAACATTTGGGCCATTGTGCATCATGTCAATGACGAGGCGCTGGAGAGCGACCTCAAGGAGGCCGGCTTTACCCCGGCCCAGCTGGGCGAATTTACGGGCACCGCAAAGGCGCGCCACGATGCGTTGGCCGCGCAGATGGATGCCGCGCAAAAGGAGCAGGCGGACATTGACGTGGAGCTGAAGGCCCAGGCCAAGCATCTGCCGCAGCTGCGCGTATACCATGACGCCATACAGGCCGAGCATGACCGCGAGGTCGCCGCCGCCCGCGTGGTGGATACCCGGCAGGCTTTCCTGCTGCGCGGCTGGGTGCCCGCCCCCATCGAAAAGGCTGTGCTGGATGTCATCGCGCGGGAGTTCCCCGGCGCGGTGGCCCAGGTGACAGCCCCCGACCCGGAGGATGAGCCCCCCGTGCTGCTGCACAACAACGCGGTCATCCGTCCATTCGAGGCGGTGGTGGAGGGCTACTCCCTGCCCGCCCCCGGCAGTGTGGACCCGACGGCTGTGATGATGCCCTTCTTTGCCTGCTTCTTTGGCATGATGGTGTCCGATGCCGGCTACGGCCTGATGATGGCCCTGCTGGTGCCGTTGATGGTCAAGGTGATGAAGCCCGGAAAGTCTGGCAAAAAGCTGTTCTGGCTCATTGGCATTGGCGGGCTGTTTACAGGGTTCTGGGGCTTCATGTATAAAACGTGGTTCGGGTTTAACCCCCTGCAGAACCCGCCGCTGGACCCGATTTACAGGCCGATGGAGGTCATGATTCTGTGTCTGGGTGTGGGTGCTTTGCACCTGCTGGCCGGCTTGGCGCTGGGGGCGTGGCAGCACATCCGCCGCGGCGAATATCTGGACGTTATCTACGACCAGGTGAGCTGGCTGATGGTGCTGGTGGGCCTGGGCATGCTGGCTGTACCCAGCGTGGCCAAGATTGGGCAGTGGGTGGCCATCGCGGGCGCCGCCATTATCCTGGTGTTTGCCGGACGCGATAAGACCACCAACCCCTTCAAGCGGCTGATTTCCGGCTTTGGCGCGCTGTACGGCGTCACCAGCTGGCTCAGCGACCTGCTCAGCTACATGCGCTTGTTTGGTATGGGTTTGGCCACGGGCGTCATCGGCATGGTCATCAATATCCTCGTGGGCATGATTGTGGCCATCGGCCCCATCGGCTGGGTCATCGGCGCGGTGGTGTTTGTGGGCGGCCACATCTTTAACGCGGGCATCAACATCCTGGGCGCGTATGTGCACGCCTGCCGTCTGCAGTACATTGAGTTCTTCGGCAAGTTCTACGAGGAGGGCGGGCGGCCCTTCCGTCCGTTGGAACACAACCCTCGTTTCACTCGCATCTCCGGCGCGCAATAACGCCGGGTTGACGATATTCACGTTATATCCAATAGTTTGAGGAGGAGTCAGGTTATGGAATTCTCATTGGGTCAGGTATTGGCGATGGTGGGCGCGGCGGTGTCGGCCTTCCTGGCAGGCATGGGCTCGGCCAAGGGCGTAGGCATGGCCGGTCAGACCAACGCGGGCGTGTCCACTGAAAACCCCGAGGTCAACTCAAAGCTGCTGGTGCTGCAATTGCTGCCGGGCACCCAGGGCATCTATGGCTTCCTGATTGCCGTTATTATCTTGATCAACACCGGCGTGCTGGGCGGCACCATGAAGCCCGTCTCCATCGAGCAGGGCCTGGCCTTCATCGCCGCCGTGCTCCCGGTTGCCGTGGTCGGGTTTTTCTCCGCCGTCCATCAGGCCAGGGTGGCTTCGGCCGGTATGCTGATGGTAGGCGAGCATCCGGACATGAGCGGTAAGGCCATCACGATGACCGTTATGGTTGAGACCTACGCGGTGCTTGCGCTGCTGGCCTCCTTCCTGATGGTCATGGCGATCAAGGTCTAAGGGCCAACGCCATGGATGTGACACCCATTACCACAAAGATAGAAGCGGACGCCCGGCACGCTGCCGAGGCGCTGCTCAGCGAGGCGCGCGCCCGCATCGAAAACATGCAGGAACGCTGCGACGACACGCTGCGCGTGCAGCAGCGCGATGCCCGCAGTCAGGCCGCCGTCGATGGCGATCAGCTGGAGCAAAATCTGCGCCGCTTGGGCCAGCTGGAGGGCCGCAAAGCCCTGCTGGGCATGAAGCGCGACCTGCTGGACCAGAGCTTTGACCAGGCGCGCGAGCAGCTGCAAAACCTGCCGCCCGAGCGCATGGGCGCGCTGATGATGGAGCAGCTGGTGCGCTACGCCAAGGGCACCGAGCGCGTGATGGTCGGCGCCATCAAGCCGGCGTTCTACGGCGAGCAGTTCCTCCAGGAGGCCAACCGCCGCCTGGAAGCGCAGGGCAAGCCCGGCAAGCTGCACGACGCGGGCACCCGCCGTGAGGGCGTGTGCGGCCTTGTGCTGGAGGCGGATGGCAACGAGACCCAGCTGACGGTGGAAAGCCTGCTGGCCGAGCACCGCGCGGGGCTGGAGGGCGAGGTCGCCACGCTGCTGTTTAAGGATTTGGACTGATTAGAAAGGAGGCGGCATATGCCCCAGGATAGCGTACTTTACGCCGTGGGTCGGCTGCGGATGCTGCGGCGGCGCATGCTCAGCGCCTCCCAGATGCAGCGGCTATTGTCTGCCGCCGATGCCCAGGAGGCACAGCGCGTGCTGCTGGAGGCGGGCTACATCACGCCCGAACAGCCGGACGCGGAACAGGCCTCCATGGACAGGCTGCTGGACGCCAGCCGCATGGTGTCGCGCCTGTCGCCCGACCCGGCCACGACCGATAGTTTTCTGCTGCGCTACGACGTGCTCAACCTCAAGACCTTGCTCAAGGCCAGGATATTGGGGGAGGAAGCCGAGGCCCTGTCCCCGGGCGGCACGCTGGACCCGGAGATGCTGCGCCACGCGGTGGCCGACCACAGCTATGGGCGCCTGCCCGAGCCGCTCAAGGACGCCATGGAGGCGCTTGAAAAGCGGGTGGCCGTCAGCGTTGATCCGATGGAGATTGATGTGCGGCTGGATCAGGCGATGTACCGCATGATGCTGGACGGCCTGCGCAAGACGCGCTCGCCTGCGGCCAAAAAATGGCTGGAGGCCAAGGCAGACTTTGTCAACATGCGCAGCTACCTGCGCCTGCGGGGCATGCAGGCCAGCCTGTCGCTTGCCGATGTGCTGGTGCCGGGCGGCCAGATGGAGCGCAAGCTGCGCGCCAGCGGCGGTGAAAACGGCGACCACCTGCTGCGCAGCGCCGCGCTCACCTACGGCGGGCGCATCGCCGCGCTGGTATCCAGGGCCATGGAGGACATGAGCCAGATTGGCCAGCTGGAAAAGGCGATGGACGAATACCTCGTCAATCTGTTTGCGCAGGAGCGCATGCAGCCGGACTCCATCGACGCGGTGATTGATTACCTGTTGCAGGTAGAGGAGCAGTCGGCCGACGTGCGGCTCATCATGGCGGGCAAGCGCAATGGCTTCTCGCAGGACGAGATTGCCGAAAGGCTGCGGGGGAACTATGGACGATAAAGTGCTGCTGGGCGCCGTAGGCGAAAAGGATGCCGTGCTGGCCTTCAAGGCCATCGGCGTCAAAGCCGTGCCTGCGCAGACCGCGCAGGAGGTACGAACCGCCATCCACCGCCTGTACAAGGAAGGCGTGCGCGTGATTTTTGTCACCGAGGCCGCCGCCCGGCAGGCGCCGGAAATCATTGAGCGATTTGAGAACGATCCGGCGCTGTCCATCATCCCGGTGCCCGGCACCATGGGGACGGACGGCTACGGCGAGCGCCGTGTGCGTGAGAACGTGCTCAAGGCCATCGGATCGGATTTGTTTTTAGACAACGACAGGAAAGAGGGAAATTGAATGGCGCAGGGAACGATTGTCAAGGTCGCGGGCTCGCTGATCGTGGCAAAAGGCATGGCCGACGCGCGGATGTACGACGTGGTGCGTGTGAGCGATGACCAGCTTGTCGGTGAAATCATCGAGTTGCGCGGCGATATGGCCTCCATCCAGGTGTACGAGGAAACCTCGGGCCTGGGCGCGGGGGAGCCGGTGGTGTCCACCGGCCAGCCGCTGTCGGTCGAATTGGGGCCCGGCCTCATCGAAGCCATTTTTGACGGCATTCAGCGCCCGCTGACCGCCATCCGCGAGGTGGCGGGCGACCGCATCACCCGTGGCATCCAGGTGCCGGCGCTGAACCGCGAAAAGAAGTGGGCCTTTGTGCCCAAGGTGGCGCAGGGCGATCAGGTGCAGGCCGGCGATGTGCTGGGCACCGTGCAGGAGAGCGCCGTGGTTGAGCACCGCATCATGGTGCCCAACGGCATCAAGGGCGAGGTGGTCTCCATCGCGCAGGGCGAGTATACGGTGACCGACACCGTGTGCACCGTGCGTGACGAGGACGGCCAGGAACACGCGGTCACCCTGATGCAGAAGTGGCCCGTGCGCCAGGGGCGTCCCTATCGGGAGAAGCTGAACCCCGACATGCCCATGGTGACCGGCCAGCGCGTCATCGATACCTTCTTCCCCATCGCCTCCGGCGGTGTGGCGGCCGTGCCCGGCCCCTTCGGCTCGGGCAAGACGGTGGTGCAACACCAGCTGGCCAAGTGGGCGGACGCCGACATCATCGTATACGTTGGCTGCGGCGAGCGCGGCAACGAGATGACCGACGTGCTGATGGAGTTCCCCGAGCTGCATGACCCGCGCACCGGTGAGACGCTGATGAAGCGCACGGTGCTGATTGCCAATACCTCCGACATGCCGGTGGCGGCCCGCGAGGCCAGCATCTATACCGGCATCACCATCGCCGAATACTACCGCGACATGGGCTACAAGGTAGCCATCATGGCGGACAGCACCAGCCGCTGGGCCGAAGCCCTGCGCGAGATGAGCGGCCGCCTGGAGGAGATGCCCGGCGAGGAAGGCTACCCGGCCTATCTGGGCAGCCGCATCGCCAGCTTCTACG
>ENA-UOOR01004967-UOOR01004967.1-fermentation-metagenome-genome-assembly--contig:-NODE-4967-length-10136-cov-9.495090_pt1 | contig 10136 bp, 12 predicted proteins | sample MGYA00245780_ERZ724029 | MGnify/ENA primary metagenome ERZ724029 (study PRJEB28704, sample SAMN03018315) | fermentation metagenome | biome: anthropogenic terrestrial biome; feature: soil; material... | reverse complement strand
ATCAATAAATGCTTGCAATATTTTTTCTTGATCTCCATCATCTGCATCAATAACAAACTCTGGAGTTCTACCAAACAAAAAACGTGCTTGATCGTTTATTAGCTTTTTAGTTATGTTAGTTCTAAGCTTAGTTGGTAAATAATCCAATGCATCATTGGTAGCCCACTTTTGACCTTCACCTTCGTAAAAATTATATAAATCTATAATATTCGCCATATCAGCATTTACTGATTGTCCATATAACCCATCTAACTCTTGTTTAATTATTTCGTTCATCTTTGCTTAAACCTCCCCCCTTTACCGCTGTAGTAACGTTCTCTTACCTTTGTGCCATTGCCAAAATGTTCAACCAATGCGGTCAAGGCATCCTCTATATCATCATGTTTATTTTTACCTTTTCGACTAAACGTGTTTAAATGCTCCCATGCTTCGCTAAATCTTGTTTTGCTGTCTACAGGAAAATAAACATTCTCCATAATGTAAGGTGTATTAAGTAATATCCTTGTTTGCTTGTTTTTACGCTGTGCGAACCATTTAACCACTGTGTAAGTGTATCTGTATTGGTTATATAAAATATCTTTAATTTTACGTGCAAAGCCTTTACCACCGTTATTTGATTCAAAATAGGCTAAATTAACCTTATGCTTGTATAACATTTCAGAAACTAATGGCTCTGTTATCTCCATAGGTTTTTGGGTATAAAGGATATCTAAAACATAAAGTTTTTTCTGGTATATCCCTGCTACAATACTTGCTAAGTAATCATCTCCAGTATCAGCTGTATCAGTAAAAGATACAATAGATTCAAAGAGGCAATTGCCTTCTAAATCTGTTGGTATTTCTTCGTATAACTTTAATTCAGAATATAGTTTATTTTGTGCATCTATTGTCATTTGATGATAGTTAGCATAAAAGATTTCAGGGATCATTAACTGTTTTAAATTTAAGTAATATGTTTTTGATAATAAACTATCACAAAGCATAGTATCAGTTTCTTTGTCATAAACTTCTTTTTTAAAGACATACCACTGTTCAGGCTGTAGGGATAATAACCTGCCACATAAATCTTTATCTGCCCATCTGGTATGATTAATAATATCTATGTGTTTACCTGATACTCTGGATAAAAACGTACCAGTATAATACTGCCATATCTTATTAAGGTTGTTTTCATTTAAGGCTTCTTCAGCTGATTTGATAGGATCGTCAATTATCCTAACTGTACCGGATTTACTGGTAACAGATCCACCAATACCAGTACCTAAGTAACTAAAATGCTGACCTTTTAAAGCCCATTTAAAGTTACTAGATGAGCCTTTTTTAATTTCTACATCCGGGAAAATATCAGAATAAATAATTTCTAATTCTTCTAATTTTTCTTCACTGATGCCATCTCTTGTATACTTACTAAAATCAATGGCTGTATCTTCGTTATAACTAACCGTAATAATCCTTTCAGATTGATTTTGCCCCAATACCCATTGACAAAATAAAACTAAAGTTCTACTTTTGCCATGTTGAGGTGGCATATTGATCATTAGCTTGTGGCAAGTTATGTTATAAGCCTTTGCAATATCAATATCATCAACAATAACCCAATTATCATTTATATCATTTTTAACAATTCTGCCCTCATATAAAGCTTGTAGCGTGTTACAATACTCTTTTAAATATACTTTATCCTCAGTATAAAAATCCGGTGCTAACGTCTTACAAAACATCCAGAAGGATCGTCTTGCTTCTATTATCAATAATTGACGCTTTATTTTTACCTCTTGTATCAATAAGTCTTTTTTATTTAAATTTTTTGACATATCACCACCACTTTTTGAGATTGCATATAAGTAGCCATAAATTATTAAAAATATTATGACTACTTAAATGCAATAAAATGTTTGTTTTATCTTATTCTTACATTACATATTTGTTATATAATGTTTATTATTTATGTTGTTATTATTGGTACTTTATTAAAGTTACTTTTTTAACATTCAACGAAATAGTGTTTTTGATGTAATAATAACTTTTGAAACATGCTATATCAGTACGTTTCAAAATGGTGTATAATTATACTTAATATTATGCAAATATACATGTATAATGGTGTATATTATACGGTTTTTGGTATTAACTTGAATTGTATTATGTCTATTGGATTGGTATTTGTTCAGTGAGATTATCACCATTTTTAGACATTTTGATTATTTTCAGCTTATCTAATGCTTCTTTTAGATCGTCTTCGCTGTAATCGTTGAGATTATCGGTATTTTTGTTTTCTACAACCTTTGTTTCTTTATACATACCAGCCATTTCAAGTAACATCCGTCTGTCTGCTGTGTTTTTAGCGTTATTTGTTGCATACTTAAAGCAAGCGTTAAGCACATCCCCAATCCTAGACTTTATACACTCAATAATTGTTTTGTTTAGGAATTCGTAAAATCCTTCTTTTTTGAGTGCGTCATAGTAGACGTCTCTTACTACTCCTGCTTTACTACAAATTTCAGTAATTGTTTTACCCATGTTTTCGGGGTTTACCAACTGTTCTATTAATCTCTGTTCAGCAGGAGTTGGAAGAAACTTGTCGTTATATCTCGTCACTTTATATTCACCTCCAATATAAAAACACAAAAAAAGAACACTATTTATAAGCGTTCTATCTTATATAAAATTCTTATTAGTTATTAAATTTAAAAATTTGACCCAATATTATCTTTTCTAACAATTCTTTTATAATACTACCGATATGTACCTTGCTTTTATCTGTAAAATTTAAATAGCATAATTCTTTAATTTTATAATCTTCTTCTGTAGTATTATCATAATGAACAATAAATTTATCCACACATGTTTTTATTGCCTTTCTTAAAGTAAGATTATCAGATAAATGTAAATTTAAAAATGATTCTATTTCATCTACAATATCTTTATGTCCACTTTGAATTAAATACTTCTGTACAGTAATATTCTTTTCTTTATCACGTTCACTTTCGATAAATAACGCCCTAATTTGTACAAGTATTATTTCATAATATGTTAAATGATCAAGTGTATCCTTTTCAATTTCTTCAAGCCTATTTATACGATCACAAAGGTTTTTAAAATTGTTATAAAATAATATAAAGAATTCTTCATCATTAAACTTTGAATTATCCATCTCTCATTCCCTCCACAATATAATAATAATCTATTGGCATCATCTACCAATACCCATATATTATCATATCATGACATAAAAAAACAAGTAACCCAAAAAGATCACTTGTCTTAAAATTGAGAGACATTTTTATACCTCCACAAACTCCCCAAACATTTCTTCAAATTCCCCAATCCTTTGCATCCATTTAAACCTGCTATAATTCCCATGTTTTAAATAGTTACCTATCAAACCTGTATTACAAAATTTCTCCCATTTGCCAAACACTTCAATAGCTTCATAGCTCTCTAAATCTCTATAAATCTTTACATTAACCACCGGATATTTACCGCTTAACTCCTGACATAATTTAATAATATCATCCTGCTTAATATCCTCATTAATAATAATTATTGCTCCATAACTGTCTTTTTTATCGTGTACCTTGAATTGCTCCTTAACCGTATAGGTAATTCCAGTATCCTTACTTGTAACAACCTTATCCTTACCACAACCACTTGCCATAACTAACATAGCAGCTAACCACAAAATAAAAATTAATCTTTTAATATTAATCAACTCCCTTTATAACATATTTTATAACATAAATTATAACATATATTTATAACATAAACAAGCATATACTAAAGTTATAGGAGATGTTATAAATGAATAATAAAAAACTAAAAATAACACGAAAAACAAATGATGAGTATAAAACATTCTCAATCAGGATTAAAACCGAATTAGTAGACCAAATTGATGCTATTACTAACAAAACCAATAGATCACGTAACGAATTAATCGAAACATTACTTAATTTTGCTGTTGAAAATATAGAGATTGAAGATTAACTTTATCCCCTAACCTCCATAACCTTATATCCTTCATCCTTTAACCCATTAACCTTACAAATATAAAATCCAGTGCCATCACTCGTACACCTTTCATCGGCATAACCATCTTCAATATAATCCAGCAAATCCAAAGTCTTAACTATATAAACCGCTAAAACATTATCGTCATCATTAAGATAGCATTGTAAATGATACTTTGGCATTATACAGCCCTTATCTCTTGCCTTAGTCAATTTATCAAACTCTGTAACAGTACCAGACCTTCTACTCTTTCTGAGAGTAAAACTACCCCAATCTTTACCCGGTTGTATCCTTACAGCATATCCAAAAACCTGATTATGTTTATTAACATAAAACCAATCAATCCCACAATAAAGATCAAACATCTGCTTAAGTCTACTATCATCGTCTAAATGGCTCATCCCTTCAGAAGAAACCCATTCACCTTTACAGCCATGTTTCTCCAAAAACGGTATTACTATATCTTCAAACAACCTTTCAGTCTTTTTCATATCTTTTTTTACTTCATCGTTTGCATAATTTATCATCTTAAATCACCTAATCTTTCTTAAACACACATTTTTATAATTAATTTACATCCAAAAAAATATAAAAAATAAAAGAAGCTTTGCGATAATCGCAAAGCTCCCCGTATGTAATCCTCAACATACTTATCTACATTTACTTTTTATACCAAGGAGGATGGATTTGCACCATTGGCTGTAGACACCATACTTAAAATTATAACTTAATAAAAATATATAATAACGCCTTATTCAGCGGTATTAACTTCAACCTTTAAAACACTTCTTTATAAAGTCTTTTTTCTTCTTTACTTTGCTGATACTCCGTCAATAATTGCTCCAGCTTTTCAGACCTTTTAAAAATAAAAACATTAAACTTAGGATTACTAAAATTATTTTGCAACGCCATCAACCTAAGCCCATTATTCAAAAAATAAGCTGCAAGTTTTTGAGAATAGCAAACAAATATTCTATCTTCACTCATTTTTATGTAACACCTCTTTTAAACTTTGATTTGCTGTTTGTAACTCATATAAAACATGAACTGTACTATCCATACAATCCTTAACTAAACTTTTAGTATCGTTAATAATCTCCCGATACTCTTTATTATCCTGTTTTATATCCTGTAATAATTTTTTAATCTTTTTCAATCTAATTTTACTTTTTAATTTTTTGAACATATTAAAACATCATCCCTTTCTTTTTCTTTATACTTTTTATGAAAACAAGGCATCCCTATTACAGGAATACCTTTAACACACAGAATCCAACTAGCATCTTCTATGTATGTAAAAGGAATACAACACTTCCCTCTCCCATATCGGTAGATTAAACCCACTCATGTCAACTATTACAAGCCTTATGTGTGCAGATATTGTAATTTATCCCATATAGGTTTACATCATATAATTCGTTTTTACTTCTTTTAAGTATTGAAATAGGCTCCCTGTTTGCAATAAATAAACTCATAAACACATCTTTTTTAACTGCATACAATGTTGTAAGTATTAATCTTTCATATCCTGCATACTTGCCATTTCCAACATCAACCAGAATCTTTTTTATTGTTTCAATTGCAATATATTTACTACCGATTTCTTGAAACATTTTCAATTTTAATTTTACATGTTCTTTATATTTTTCTTCCGATTCTTTATTTTCGTTACTCCATATTTTTTTAGATTGTTCCCTAAACTGATATATAGTAGGAATAATAAATCTTTTAATCTGCTGTCTATCGGCTTTATAAATTAATATCCCATTATTTTTATTTATTAATTTCATTAAAGTTATACCAAGTTTATTTTTCCCACGCTCATTCTTTTTTCTAGTTTCCTTCATACCTTCTTTAACTGCCATTTGCAAATAATCCATTGTTGTATTCATCTCTTTAAATGAATAACTTTTAGAATACGTCTTGCCATGCTTTTTACTGTAATTAATCACTTTAAAAAAAGCTGGTTTTTCAGTTTTATTAGTTTTTTTATCTCTTTTCCGATATTTTTCAGCCATATATTCTAATTCCTTTTCCAAATCAACCGGAAACTCTTTCTTTGCAGAATCGATTGCTAAATTGCTCATTATTGCAAGTGTACATATATCAGTGTAAATATTATCTATAAGCTTACTATTAATATCTTCTCCATTGTTAACTGTCTGCCATAAAATAGAATTACATAATTGACTTAGATTAACAATCCTACCTATAAGATCATTACTACAGGAAATATCAAGTTTTGCCTTATCTTTTAGCGTGTTATACCTTTCAATGGGTTCCGGTTTAATGTTATGTGTAGGTACAAGGAATCGATTATAATTTTCTTTAATAGCATTATAAAGCAGAGGATGGTTTATTAATGCCACAGCATCGCTATCAAAATCAGCTCCATTTAGTTTCTGTAATATATTGTTTCCGATACTGTCAATATAAACTACTTCTTTACTTAAACCATTCTCCCCACCAAAATATCTATTTATATCTACATTCTCCACAACTTCACATAACCATAAATTACCCATTGTAATATGAGGAGATCTACAACCAATAAGCTTACTACCAACAGGAAATTTATTTTGATTACATATCACCTGGTCGATACCAATAGAACTTTTACCATCAAATTGTCCGATTGCTGCCTTAAGCATTTCTAATCCATTACTAAATAAAACACTATAATTCCCCGGCAAAAGGATATGACCATGTTTAATGTTATTAACATAAGAATCTATTGTATCTTGACGAAAACCCTTAAACAAATCAGTATCTATAAATTCGTTATTAACCTGAAGCATCGTAAAAATCATTTCATCTGTTTTATTTATATCACCCATTTTTAAATTATCTTTAATCTTTAATTTAAGATGATGCCTGAATACATTAATATCTTTTTTTAACAAACCTATATAGTCAATACTTGGCTTTATTACTTCAACAACCTGATCATATGATAACTTAACAGTATTTAACAATTGATAATGTGATTGCACTAAATCACCATCAAAAAATGGTGTGGGTTTTTCTGTTTTAACAATCCCATATGTATTATCTATTCTGTTTAAATAATCCTGAATAGTGCTATATTTTGTATATTTAATACTGCTTGGAGTAGTAATTAGTTTTATGTCATTAATATCTTTAGCAAGCGTAAAGCCATTAAGTTGTGAGACATTTGTAATATCATTATCAGTAAAGAATAACTGTATATCTGTCGCAAAACAAGCTGATTTAAAGAATCTATTTCTTAATAAAAGCATAGATTTATCAGCATACTCACCGGAATAAAAACTTTTATCCAACAAAGATTGACCATCCCAAATATTATTCTTTATTTCAGCATTATCATTTATATTTGTAACAAATTTACCATCTACCAGCTTAGTATCATATACTTTGTCATTAAAAATACTTTCATAATCCTTAATAACAAGTATTTGATCCGGTTTAATGCTAACCGTTCCAATTATACTGCTTAAAGTTAAAGATATATATGCTTCGATGGCTGCAAGATCACAAGGCTTATCCCCTGGAAACTTTAATCCCATCATAGACCAGTCCATCATAGGAGTATATAAATCTTTTCTGATTGTTAATGTCCTACCCTCTCTAGCAGAACCACTCGATCTTTTATATCTGCAATAGTCAACTCCATCAATCTTAAACCCATTTATATATAAATTTTCTCGTATTTGGTCAGTGGTTAAAACTATATCTAATTTATCGGTATCTACTTCCCACTTTATTTGATTCTTCTCATTAATTAAAAAAGTGAATCCATTTATTTCTAACAGTTCATCTTTAATAATATCTAACAGTTCACCGTCAGAAATATTAATAAATTGATCAACTATTACACCCAAAACATTGTATTGCTCATCCTGTTCTTGTGTTGGTTTCAAAAGTGCATCTTGCACTCTTGCTCCACCATGATCATACCCAACCAAATCATCTATTGCAACACCATTAACAAAGGTAAGATTTTTAACATTCTGATTGTACTTAAGATATACCTTATTTTTGTTAATGTAACAAGGATTAAATTCTTTTACGCTATATTCAAAAGTTAAACTCACTATAGCTTTAGTATAGAATTTATTATCATCGGTATATATTGCATCAGGATTTATTTCAAGTAGTTTTATTACGTCTTGACAATAATCTAATGTAGCCTTAAATTTCTTATTCTTTTTTGTTTTGTAATTATAATTAGCATTAATAATGTCTTTTCCTTCTACTTGCATAATATAGACGCTTTGATTAATCATAATTTTTTATCCTCCCTTATTTTTATACATATTTTTATCTTTACTAATAATTGGGGGACTTACAATTTTACTGCGCCCTGAAGGGCTTGTAAAATCGTTGACGCCCGTCCCCCAAACCCCCTGACGTGTAGAGATTTGTTTGTTATTTTGAAATATGGTACTTTAAAATCTATATATATAAATTTCTTATTTAAGATTATAAAGTACCAAATTTTATATTTTTAATAAATAGTCAGTTAATACATTTTGCGACTCTGTGTAAATATCTTCATCTAATCTAAATAAATTTTTTACTTTTGTTGGGTTTGGTTCACCAAGACATTCATCTAAAAATTTATTATATTTTTCTTCATATTCTTTGTGGTTTTTTGTTAAAATATTTTTAGCTTGTTCATTTACGCTATTTGTAACTTTATTATTTAACTCTCTTTTTTGCATTTCCAACTCAGCTTGTTCTAAAGCTTTAATAATATGAGGATGATTAAATATCATATCAATTTGAGTAAAACTGTAATTGATATTGTATCTTTGTTGTAAAAGATGATTTACCATTGAATTAAATTGATCCTGTTTAAATTTTAGATATACCTGTGTAATACTTTCTAATCCCATTTGTTCAAGTACATATCTTTTAATTGCTAAAATGTCTTTTTCTTCTTGTTCTGTAGCTGGTAAAATTATCTCTTTTTTATCATTCCCTGATTGTTCTGTCCTACTAATCATAATTACTTCTTTATAAATAATTAAAAATCTTCTTTTTAAATTCCTCAAGCTGCTAAAAACAATATCCCTAAATTTTTGATAAGTCCGTTGATAAAAATGATTTACTTGATATGGACTTACTTCGCACGATTGTTGGATTTGTGATTTTGTCATATTGTAATACTTTTGATTACAAAAACATAAAAATTGAAATAATCCCTTTAAAGTGAATGATGCTTTAAAACCCTCTTGTTGCGATAAGTAATTAAGCAACAATAGCTCAATATGTTCAACATATTGACTGTTATTACCCAGTTGTCTTTTATCGTCTTTAGGTAATGGCTCGTCATAAATGTCAATAATTATGTACTTATGACCTGAATTCTCCCAGTCAAAATATCTTTGCCAATCTTTTTCTTGATACCTTCTGTTCCTGCCACCATCTACAACATCTTGCTTTAATATTTTACACATCTCTTTGTAATTTTTTATAACCATTCCAATTGCTAAGTTTTTGTTAATAATTTCTAACATATCTTCTTGACCTCCTATTTTTTTAATCACAATATTTTAGATTTTTATATTGTGACATTACATTAGACAGCTCTGGCGTAAAATCAAAAACATAAATACTTCTTTTTGGATTTTTTAAATCTCGCTTAACTTTAGTGCAGCAAAACCCATTATACATTAGCCATCCAGCCATACGTTGCTGTGTGATTATTATTTCTTCTTTGCTGTTCATAAAAACTTGGCAGGAAACCGCTATGGCTTTAGCCTAGCGGAGGAATGCCTTACACATACTCTAACCTGCACTTCTCCTTTCTATTAATAAACTATTGCTTTTTTGTATTAATTCTAAGTCTTTATAACTCGCTGACCGATGTACAACCACCTTATCCAACTTTCTTAAATCAAAATATCCACTACTGCGCCTACCGAATATAAAACATTCCTGTCCTTTATATTTAACCTTATCAAACAATCTAAATCCTTTTACTTCATATGGTGCTTGATTTAACTTTTTCTTTCCACCTTTTAAAATGTTGGCTTTATGAATTTGTCTGTTGTGTTTTCTTATTTGTTTAATATAATACCAATAAATGGTTATCCACTTCACTCAGGTAAATGCTAAAAATCTTGATTTATTAGGTC
>ENA-UOOR01004964-UOOR01004964.1-fermentation-metagenome-genome-assembly--contig:-NODE-4964-length-10146-cov-26.865028_pt1 | contig 10146 bp, 25 predicted proteins | sample MGYA00245780_ERZ724029 | MGnify/ENA primary metagenome ERZ724029 (study PRJEB28704, sample SAMN03018315) | fermentation metagenome | biome: anthropogenic terrestrial biome; feature: soil... | reverse complement strand
ATTATTTGTTTTGGTTTAATACCGTACTCAGTTAAAATTCTTTTGAGATTCTTCTTTATTACTTGCCTATCAACTAAATTATACCGATTAATTAATTCTAAAAACTCTCTTTGTGTTTCTAATTTGTTTATCTGGTTAATTCTTGTTTCTAGAGTTTGCATTATTGATACTCCCTTCTTTGCTTGTAAATTTATTATATCATAAAATTAATAAGTCCCAATATTACGGCATTTCACCTGCGACCAAACCCAGGATTTATAACGATTCTGTTATGCTATTTTCTCAATTAACCAAACGCCTGAATGAAACCATGTTTCTTTTGCTATACCTAAATCAAAACAATCTTTAATCATTCTGGCAACATCTAAATCAAAATCGTTATCCTCTAACCAATTTCCTGCTGATCCCTCAAATACTATTTTATTATCGTTGGTTACTCTTATGTTCATCTGTTATACTCCTTTCTGTTATGCAGATTTTATTGCCCTTTTAATATCAAACAATACATCATAAACTTTTTGGCTTCCTGTTGCGTTTTTACTTCTTTTCCAATAACGATAATTCACTCCACCACTTTCTGTTATTGTTGTTTCAGCTAAATTATTTAATATCCATCCTCTTGTTCTAATTGGTATATTTATATTATATTTGTCAGCCAGTTTTACAATAATTTCTCCACCTTTAATTGTACCACCATTAATAAAAATTTGTTCTGTTTCTTCTATAAGTAGTTTTTCAGCCTGTGTTTTTTCTTCGATTTCTTTTGCTTTTTGTTCTGCTAATAATTTTCTACGTTCTTGGTCTTCTTCCTGTCTTTCTTTTCTCAATACCGAAGATATTTCAACGCATTTATCTAATTCATTAAGAAATGCTGCACCTATGAAGTCTGCAAATTTACCATTGTTATCTCTTGCTTCAATATATCTTGCAATTGCTTTATCAATGAATGTTTTTATAAAACTCGCCTGTATAGTTTCATTTTTTCCTGATTCTTCAATGAATACTTCTTCTTTATCAATATGTTCTTTAATCAAAGGACTATATTCCTGATATGTTCTACCTTTATAAAAATTTTCATCAAAATATTTTTCTCTTCCTTGAAAGTCTCCATACCATTCTTTATTTAAATGATCTTGTCCGGCACGTTGTATAAGTTCATATTCTGTATAACCTGTCATTACTAACCATTCATCTACTTGTATGTAAAGATAGTATTTATCATTTTCATTTTTCCCATAATCTTTGTTCGGCTTTCCATCTTCAATCCATAAAGGATATTCACCAACCGTTTTTAAATAATTTGCTCTAATTCTTTTCCCTTCTCTGTTATACATTCCATTTACAAATAAAGGTTTCATAAGTTTTGACATTGAAATTCACTCCTTTTATTTTAATAAACTGATTGATCCTGTTATTAATAAACCTGACATAATTCTAATCTTCCACCACACTTACAACGATAATTGTCTATGTGTTTAACAACATTAGCTGCTCTTTGTTTATAGGATTTCTTACCGCAGGTTTTACAGGTTATTATATATTTTGCATTTTCAATTCTAGGATTTGCTATCCCTATATTAGAACATGAATTTGTTCTACTAATCTCATAACCATATTTCATATTCATTCTTTTTGCATATGCTTTCCATGTTACACCGTGATTCATACAATTTGGGCAAGTATGTAATACTTCGTGTGCTATGGTTTGTTTGATATATTTATTTTCTGCTTGTGTTAAATGCTCTGATATTTCAATTGAGTAATACCCATTATTCTTTTTGCATTGTCCGAATCTTCCTTTGGCTCTGGTGTTAATTGTTATATTAGGATTAATGTTAGATGATACCGGGATATTCAATCTTACTGCTTCATTTATTACCTCTTTTAAAAGTTCGTTGTATTTACTCATTTTATCAATCCTTTCTTACTATTCTTATTTTGTTAATATAATTATAGATGACAGGATTTATATTGTCAATATGATTCTGTTGTGATGAAACGATTCTTCTATGCTGTTATAGGTAATTCCCATTGATAAGTATTTTCAGTCCATTTATAACCTAATTCTATTAAGAATATATGAAAAAGTTCTTCTACCTTATCCCATAATTTTTCTTCGTTATCGGTAGTTATTTCTGCACATTTTGTGTAAATATAATTATATTGTTCATTACTTAAATTTACTTTTTCATAATCTTCGCTATTTTTGGTAGATTCTAATATTTCCGTTGCTCTTTTATTCATTATTAACCCCACCTTTCTGTTATACATCAAATACCTATTTGGTTTTATTCCTGTTCCCATTCTGCATCTTTAATTTCAAATTTTGCTCCACAATCACAAATAAATAAATCTTCATTATTAACTGATTTTTCATCACCTTTTAAATAGATTTCTTTGCTCTTACATTCGGGACAAATTAATTTAATCATATGTTCTCCCTCCTTAAAAATTCATTAACTGTCACAGGTTTATTACCTAAAGAAACACTTGTTCTTTCTATTTCGTTTCCATATTTCCATTTTAACGATTGTTTTTTTGTGCGTTTATATATACCTAATAGTCTTTTAACTTCGGTATTATCTTCTTTTACTTCCGTTATATAACTTACATCAATATCATAATCCTTTAATGTTCCTATAGTTTCTTTGATTTTATCAAATTCAACCATTTTATTTCTAAATTCCATATTCTTTGTATAACTTAAAATATATAAACTCATTAACTTATAACCTTCCTTTCACTCGGCATGAAATGCCTGTTTGGTTAAAATATCTTGTTGCCATTTTCTTTTTGATGACGATAATAATTGATTAACATCACCATATCCCCAGGAGTTATTTCAGTTTCAAAATCAATTAATGCAGAATTGGTGTTATAAGTGGTCAATGTAATATTCTTATCCCTTCCCTGCTGTGCTAATTGCATTGTACGTCCATTATTGATTTCCATTTCAATCCTGTTTATCATACTGTTATTTCCTTCCTTTCGTTATAGAATGTCAGTTTCATGTTAACAGTTATTTAAGATTTATAATCCTTTGAATTCTTTTACAATATGTTTGACCATATTTTATTAATTCTTGTGCTTCAGTTAAACTTAAAATATGACTTGGATTATTTATCATTTCTTGATATTTACCCTCTTTTGATAATTTAATATCAATTTCTATCTGATCCATTTTGAAACCTCCTTTAAATTTTCATGATCAATTCTGAATTTGAATCAAAAATCTGTTGAAACTAATCTATAGTTTCCGTTATCGCCTTTTCTTCTATTAACTACTGCACGTATTTTACCATCTTCAAAATCCAAATTATCTATATCTATTGCTTCTAAAATTATAGTCTTTCCATCATCTTGCACTATGTTCCATTCAAGTTCAGGATGTGTTTTCTTTGCCATAAAATCTTTTAATTCTTTATCCATTTCATTACCACCTTTCAAATTTTAATAAAAAAGTTATTTGGTTTTGTTATATTTAGTATATCATATCCGCAACATGAAAGCAAGTACTAATTTTATATTTTATAAATAATTATGCTACTTTTTTGGTTTTATTGGTCTGTTTGTAATCTGCTATTATATTTACATCCTGGTTCTTTATCGGATCATGCCATAAATATTTTACTGTTAAGGCACATACACCAATTAATATCCATCCTGCTATGGTATATAAGGTTAATATTGTTGCTGTGTTTATGTAATCCTGCGTTGTAATTATCATCCCTATCATTGTATTTATACCTCCTTATATAAATCCTTCCCAGGTCTTAAACCATTCCGAATAATCATATAATAAACCGTCTTTACTATAGCAATTTTGAATTACTATCCTATTCCAATTTACTTTTCCATTTTCAAAAAGGTCTATTGATACCATGCAATCTAAAATACATTGACGGCCTTTATAGATTAATAGAGATTGAGGTTTAATGGTGTAATAGTCTGCGTTTAACATAGTTTGTTGTAGTTCCTGCGGTAAATCGTTCCAATTCTCTGCTATTGTTTTTAGTTCCTCCGTTGGGTGTGATAGGTTAATAACTGTTATACTCATTGTGTTATACCTCCAATAATTTTATATTAAGGTTTTTGTGCAGAACCTTTAAAACTGCTGTTATTGATTTTTAATATAATCTTGTTAACATACCCGTTACCCAGGTAAAAATATCTTGTAATCTATCGGCATAAACATCTTTATATTTTTTTATAATTACATTTTCCTCATCATAGATTTTGATTCCCATTGCTTTATATTCGGGGTTTAAGGTCTTTTTAATACGGCTAAATGTTAAATCATAAAGATCATTGCTGTTAAGTTGGATTTTAAGATACTGAGCTTTTGAGGGATTCCTGGTTAGTTTAATCATTAAATAAACATAACCTAATTTATCATAACCGAAATATTGAAACTTGCTGCCTGTCATTACTAAGAATTTATTACCTCCAATTTGTTCTGCTATCTCTTTGTAATCACCTATTTTAATTTGCTCCTGTTCTGCTTGTGGCATTGTGTTACCTCCTTATATTCCCCATTTTGCGGTTTCAATTTGAGTATATTTCCGTAATAGATAATTGGTGCAATCTGTTATTAAACCTCTAAGCCATTTTAAAGCGAAAGTTTCATAATAGTCTATTTTGAGTTCTGATTCCTCAATTTGATAATTCAAGAATTGCAATGATTTTAGCACCTGCTCAACTGTTTTGTAATTGTCTGTTATTGATCTGTTATGTACTATGCTGTTAATGAATTGATCTTCTGTGTATATCTGTTCGACTGGCTTATCATTTTTATATCTGTTATTCCATGATTTAACATTAAGACAATGAAGAGTAAATAATTGTTTAGCTCTTTCCTCGGCAAATTCTGTATGTCTTTGTATAAATTCCATCTCACACATTCTAAACATTTGGATACCGTTTAGTAATCTTGTGTATCCTTTTAAATCATCAATCAAAATAACACTCATTGTTATACCTCCTTTTCTATCGCCCAATCTGTCCATGAATCTCTTTCAATCACAAATAACTGGTTGTTAATCTTTATCTCTATTCCGTCTTTTAACGAACAATCTGGTTCACCTGTAAATGTATTCCAATGATTGACATAAACACCTTTTGAATATCTATCATTTATATGTCTACTGTACAATCTGCTTGTATTCTTATCTTTGTATATCTCCCTGCAATAACCTTCTTGGTTTTCGATTTTGATTAAATCTAACATTCGCATACACTCCTTATATACTTTATTTATATTATTAATATGATTATATATAATAAAATACATACTGTCAACATGTAATTATTTTGATTTTTATACTTCATATTTAAAGGGATGTTACAACATCATAACACCCCTTATAACTTCTATGCTATTTCTTGTTCTCCTTGCACCTGTTCTTGTTTTCCTTGCCATTCTTCAAATAATTCCTGTAATCCATTTAACCTTCCATTAACTCTTTCTTTTTTAGTTGATCCTGCACCGCAATTATTCTTATAGGCATCTCCTGGTTTACTGTTTTTACTGTACCATGTAATGAAGTTTATAGATTCATGTTTGCTTTTTTGGGTATTCAAAAATCCTACCATAGATGTTATGTTAATTTTAGTGCAGAATTTGTTATATTCATTGTTAAAACTATCTGCTATTACTGTAAATAATTCCTCTGTGCGGTTTAATACTTCATCTGTTATTGTGCTGGTTATAAAGAATTTTTCAATGTCCTTTGCTGCAAAGGTACAAAAATCAAGTCCTGAAGTTAAAACAATTGATTGAAGTATAGTCATTTGTTTATCTGATTTCTTTATTGCTCCTGGTGTAAAATGAGCAACATCGGTAAATAGTTTATGTTCTGTTATCATTCTTTTAACAAATTCTTGTACATTTTTCTTAGCCGATACTAAAGCAAGATGCTCTTTACTTACGACTTTACCATTATTCAAACGATAAAAAATATCATTTACGATTGATTCTTCATCATCATTATCGTCAAGTTCGATAAGTTTAAAGGCCAACATGAAACTTTTGATTTCATCCTGCACTTCTTCTGGTAGTTCTGAAAATTTCTTACCAGAGATATTGAATTTTTCACCTGTAGATTCAAGTTTGATTTGTGGGAGTTCTGTAAGCTGCCATTCATCGTTAATAAAAGAGTGAATAATAGTAAGACGTTGGAGGCCATCAATAATACTGTAAGTATTCCCTGATTCTTGTTTCTCTTGTATGGCATAAATATCAGGCACAAACATTTCTAAAATAGAATGGATTAACAATGACTTATCTTCATTTTTCCATTGTCCTGCTGGTCTTTGCACAGGATTATCAAAAACTATAGTTCCTTTATTAATCATTGTGCTAACCTGCTTTACTGACCATGATAAACTTTTTCTTTGCATTCCGAACAACTCCTTCTTATTAATTTCTATCTTACATTTATTTTATACTTATAGTTCCATGTTGTCAACATTAAAATAAGAATAAACGATAATTATTTTTTATCCTGTTGGTTCAAGATCATGCGAGCAACACCAAGAACAAAATACATCGACATTAGTTCCTATACCCTGTTGCTGCCTGACTTCCTGGTAGTGGTTAAAATCACAATACCAATTTCCCGCCTTGTAGTAGGTCTTAATTCCGTTTACATAGCGGATTTTTAGATTACTAGTTGACTTTGTTTTGTTGCTCTTGTTTTTTGTTCTCATTTTATACATCTCCTTTTTATTTTTTGTATTTTAATCCTTCTTAATATGTCGGCTCTGTCATTGTCGGCACATTAAGCAGGATTAAACCTGCTTATAATTTATATTATTGTTATGTCAAAATTCCACTCAATACAATCCTTTGTTAAATATCCATTAATATGATCTCCTTCTCTTCCTGTTAATTTCCAGCCTATTTGTTTAAAAAACTCATAGTATTTATAAAAATATTCATTATTTGACTTTTTAAATATTTCCCATTTTTTACCGTTTGCTTCATCTGTAATAGTTTTAATCAACATTTTTTAACCTCCTCTTATAACTCGTTACCTAATTGTCATTTGGTTTAATTATATTATTTGTTTTGCTAATGTTTCCGTTAATGGGAATCTAACTTGCTTAAATACATTGTCGTAAAACCTTGGATAATTAATATAGTCTGGAATAATCTCGCTACCATCAGGTAATAAAACTGATTGACTATAACTGCCCAATGACTTGATGCATTCCTCAATGCTGTTATAGACTTTTATACAATCAAAAGTATTGTGTTCAATCTCATAGGGTGATCTGTTATTCCATGCCCAATCATTAATTTCTCTGATCCGCATTTTACCATCATAAAAAGCTTGATAATGCATTATTATCCTTCCTTTCCTTCTCCTAAAATTTTACTGTACATGAAATTTGCTTTTTATCATGTTATTCTGTTATCGGGTAAACCTCTTTTTATTTGCTTCTGTCATTTCATCAGCTATTCTTTCCGCTTCTTTTTGGCCTACACAATTCCTCCATGCAAAACCTTCCTCTGTATCATATATAAAATACATATTATATTCATCGTCCCATTCTGCATAAAATTCCATTTCTGGTGTTAATGCTGGTCTAGTCATTTCTTCTGGTTTCATTCTCAATTAACCTCCTTTATTATCTTTCTAAAAAATTATATAACCTGTTATATATTAACTCATATTCTTGCTCAGTTAAATTTAATACTTCGCTAATTGTTTCCTCTATGTGTCCATCGTTAAACATTGTTATAAATGCTAGATCATCTTTATTTAATTTCATTCTATCACTTCCTTATAGTTTATTTTCTTATTCCCTTTTATATATCCTGCCTAACAGTTTAAAATCCGGTTTACTGTTATGGTAAAATACCACCAAAACCTTAAACAGTATACTTTTTATGGGTGCTGGTATTGGTTCGCTCTATACTATATATGCATCTATAGTATCTATGAGATTCCCATAAAACATGATTTTAAAAAACTCTTGCTGTTATCAGGATATATAAAAAGGAATATTGTATTTAGTTTTTAATACCCTTTAACCTGCCTGAACTAAGCAGGTTAAAAGATACTAACTATTATATCGCTGTTATATACTTAAAATTTTCTACAATAATACTGTTATACCTTCTCAGTAATTCCATTACTTTTTTACTTTCTTTATAGAATGACAGGTAACATACTTTCCCTTCTGAGTTAATCCGTAAGCCGTTAATATTGAATAAAAGTAAATCCCACATATGATCTGTTATTGTTGCTCCAGCTTCTTCTAATACTTTAACTAATTTATTACGTTGTGTCATTCCCCATTCTTTACGCTGTTCCGCTTCTACTTTCCGTTTTTGTTCTTCCTTCTCTAATATTGTTATAATTATATTATCATTCATTTTTTATGCCTCTTAAGAGGGGTTTTTATTCCCCTCTTAATTTCCTTTCTATTTCCTTTTCAAATTCTGCTTCTTCTTTGTCCTGTTCTGCCCATTCTGCCTGTAACCGTTCCCGTTCTTCTTGTCTTTTTACTTTCCGTTCTGCCATTGTCCGGTTTATAAACTGTTCTAAACTTTCGTTTTCCATTAGTATCGACCTCCTTTTTTATTATATTATCATAATAATATAATGTTGTCAACATGAAAATAGTAATAATTTTATTTTTTGTCTATAATCCAGTAAAATATAAATGCCATTATTACGGCATTCTTTCAACGGAAAATAGTGATAAAATCAATCTTTTGTTGTGAATTGGTTGTTATACTATTTTTTTGAATAAATCCAGATTGTTATTGAGTATATCAATATCAAAACCATGTTATACTGTTAACTGGCTGTTATACCAATTTGTTAATTCTTCAACTACTTCATTATATATGTCCTGCCAACCTTTTAATTCTTTTCGTACATGATGAATTTTATTCTGTGCTAGTTCTCTTTGCCATTTTTGTAATTTACGGTTTTTGCTGTCTGTTATGGTTTGTTCTAATTGTCTATTATAGTGGTTTATTCTCTCTTGTATTGCTTCAGGATCACTTATACAATTGCCGGGAATAGAATTATATTGTTGTATGTTTCGTTAATGTTCATACTGTTTATGTCCTCCTTCCCTTATTTATTTTTATTTAATACTTATAGAGATTAGCACAATTTAATTGTTATTGTGTTATGTGCTAACCTTTAAAATATTAAATTGGTGTTATGCTATTTCCAATCTTTGTTTTATTTCCTGCTCTTTTTCAAATCCTGTTATATCAATTTCGCCTGATTTAATCATGCTTTTTAAGTCTCTTATAGCACATGGACAAAAACACATTTTTTCAAATACTTCAGTTTTTATTGATCCCCAAAATATTTTATCTTTTTCTTTTGCTCTATCTTTGAATTGTTTTAATGTATGTTTCAATGCTGAATCTGCTTTTTCTACTCCATATTTTTCTAATACTTCATTATATCGGCTTATTACTTCATCTTTTGTTATACCTTTTAACTCGGCTGTTATTGCTGTTTTAACAATTTGGTCTATTAGTTTGTCAAATTGTTTATTTGTCATAGTGTTTTTCACTCCTTAATTATTTTTTAGTTTTAGGTATCCTTTTGTATTAATTAATAGAGGTAGTATAGAATTGTCTGTTATTAATCTTCTTTCCTTATAATAATGTGACAAATCGGTTATTTGGTGCTGACTGTTATACAATTATAAAGATATTCCGTTCTGTCCAAATATTAAGAATATCGGCAAATTTAAAATTTGAATTACCTTCTTCTAGCCATTTTTGTAATTTTGTTTCAGCTTGTTTGTAGTTATCAGCTTCAACATAAAATTGAATTATTTCTTCTTTGTTAAAAAATTGTAATTTAGCATTTATTAGAAATATTTGTTTTTGTGTTGTAATGATTATCAAACTCAACTATTATATTTTGACTATTATTATACTCAATAATAGTCATATTACTACCATTATTATTTTGTTTTTTTATTCCTATTCTATCTTTTTTCATATTTTATAAATATTCTCCTTTAATTTTATAGATTTACTGCTATAGTTCCATTACGAACCCAACAATCCGAATTGCCTATAACTGTTACTATTGTTATAGTTCTGTATGTTATATTGCAGACTACGCTAAAATTATTTTGTTTGTCCATGATGAAAATATC
>ENA-UOOR01004958-UOOR01004958.1-fermentation-metagenome-genome-assembly--contig:-NODE-4958-length-10155-cov-2.777921_pt1 | contig 10155 bp, 10 predicted proteins | sample MGYA00245780_ERZ724029 | MGnify/ENA primary metagenome ERZ724029 (study PRJEB28704, sample SAMN03018315) | fermentation metagenome | biome: anthropogenic terrestrial biome; feature: soil; material... | reverse complement strand
CTCTCCTGCGCCCGGCAGGCAGAGCTGCTCAGCGCACCCACGCAGGTGGCGGCGCAGGTGCGTGCATCCCTCGCGGCGGGAGCCGAGATTTTTCCCCAGACGGGCCTTGTGGCCTGTCAGGGCATGGAGGGCGCCAACTCTCAGGCCGCCTGTGACCGTCTGCTTCCCCGTGGCACCATCGTCTATGTGAAGAGCTTTGAGGCGGTGGCTTCCGCCGTGGAGTCGGGTTTGTGCCGGTTCGGCGTGCTGCCCATTGAAAACAGCGCCGTCGCCTGTCCATTGTGCGCAGCACCCGGCTGTGCATCCGCCATGAGCTGTTGGGCCTTCCCGGCACGAAGGTCGGCGAGCTGACGGAAATCTATTCCCACCCTCAGGCCATCGGCCAGTGCGGCCATTTTCTGGAGAGCCTTTCCGGCGTGCGGGTGATTCCCTGCGACAACACGGCCACCGCCGCCAAGCTGGTGGCGGAGCGAAAGGACCCCCATGTGGCGGCCCTGTCCTCCCACGCCTGCGCGGAGCTGTATGGCCTGAGCGTTTTGAACGGGGACGTGCAGGACAGCGACAACAACTACACCCGCTTCATCTGCATTGCCAAGGACCCCGCCATTTACGCCGGGGCCGACCGCATCAGCCTGATTATCGCCTGCGAGAACAAGCCCGGCGCGCTGTACGACATTCTCTCCAAGCCTGCGGCCCTTGGCGTAAACATGACAAAGCTGGAAAGCTGCCCTGTGACGGGCCGGAACTTTGAGTTTATCTTCTTCATCGAGCTGGAGGCCTCCGTGAAAGACCCGGCGGTGCTCCCCATGCTGGAGGAGATCGAGCGAAGCTGCCAGAGCTTTCACTTCCTTGGCAACTATTCGGAAGTGTAAGCCATGCCCGAGAGGATTTACGGCTTACTTGGCCGGACGCTGGGCCATAGCTGGTCGGTCCCCATCCACGCAGCGGCAGGCAATGGGGCCTACCGGCTCATTGAGCTGGAACCCCGCGATCTTTCCGGCTTTCTCTCCCGTCCCGACATTGGCGGGCTGAACGTCACCATTCCCTACAAGCGGGACGTGATGCCTTTGTGCGATGTAATCGACCCCGCCGCCCGGGACATCGGCAGCGTGAATACCATCGTCCGTCGGGACGGGAAACTGTACGCGTGGAACACGGACATCACCGGCTTTTTATATATGGCGGCCCTTGCTGGCGTGGAACTGCGGGGCCGTAAAGTGGTAATCCTTGGCAGTGGAGGAACCTCCCTCACCGCCCAGGCCGCCGCCCGGGCCGCCGGGGCCCGGGAGATCGCGGTCATCACCCGGAGCGGCCCGGACAACTATGAAAATCTAAGCCGGCACGCCGATGGGGAAATCGTGGTGAACACCACGCCTGTCGGGATGTATCCCAACACCGGCGAGGCGGCGGTAAACCTCGAAAGGTTTCCCGTCTGCCGGGGCGTGCTGGATGTGGTGTACAACCCCCGCAGGACCGCGCTGCTGCTTCAGGCGGAGACGCTGGGCCTTCCCTGCTCCGACGGGCTTCCCATGCTGGTGGCGCAGGCGATGGCAGCGGAGGAGCTTTTCTTCGACCAAAGCATTGACCCCGCCGAAAACCGGCGGATTCTGGCCCTGCTGCGCCAAAAGACGGAAAACATCGTCCTCATCGGGATGCCGGGCTGCGGCAAATCCACCGTGGGAACGGCTCTGGCGGACCTGACGGGGCGGGACGCGGTGGATTTGGACGCTGAAATTGTAAAGGCCGCCGGAAAATCCATCCCCGCCATCTTTGTCGAGGATGGGGAGCCAGCCTTCCGGGCACTGGAGCAAAACGCGGCGGCGCGCTTTGGTGCCGAGAGCGGGAAAATCATCATCTGCGGCGGCGGGATTGTGAAAGATGCGGAAAATTACGGACTTCTTCGCCAGAACGGTCGCATTTATGAGCTGGACCGGGCTATTGAAAAGCTACCCTCGGCGGGCCGTCCCCTGTCTCAGGGCGCGGACCTTTCCGCCATGGCCGCGGAGCGTGCGCCGCTGTACCGCCGGTTCCGGGACGTACGCATTGACAACAACGGCAGCGCGGCGGAGTCCGCCGCCGCCATCTGGAGGGATTTTTGTGCGGATTCTGATTCTCAACGGACCTAACCTGAACATGTTGGGCGTGCGGGAGCCGGAGATTTACGGCCGCGAAACCTACGACGATCTTTGCTCCATGCTGCAAAAGGAGGCGGACGCGATGGGCGTGTCGCTGGAATTCTACCAGTCCAACCACGAGGGGGATCTGGTGGACGCCATCCAGCGGGCCTACGGCGTGATGGACGGCATTGTCATCAACCCCGCCGCCTATACCCACACCAGCGTAGCGCTGCTGGATGCTGTAAAGGCCGTTGGCCTTCCCACGGTGGAGGTCCACATCTCCGACCCGGACACCCGGGAGCCGTTTCGCGCCGTCTCCTATATTCGCTCCGCCTGCGTCAAAACCATCAAGGGCCGGGGCCTGCGGGGCTATGGGGACGCGCTGCGCTTTCTCTGCGAAAAATAAGGGGGTAGGAAAGGGACTTTTGCGTGGAAAAGCCTACCCAGGCGACGGAATACGAAAAGCGTGCGGACAGTCAAAGCTGCCCGCACGCTTTTTAGCGCTCAGGGCTTTTTGAATACGCAGGTAAAGGAAGTTCCCTTGCCCTCCCCACTCTCCACGTCCACATGACCCCCGTGAAGCTCGGCCACATGCTTTACGATAGAAAGCCCCAGCCCCGTACCGCCGGTTTTTTTGGAGCGGGACTTATCCACCCGGTAAAAGCGCTCGAAAATCCGGCCCAGATGCTCCTCGGAAATTCCGATGCCCGTGTCCCGGACGCAGATGCGCACGGCCCGCGCATCCTCGGACAGCTCCACGGTCACGCTGCCGCCCTCCCGGTTGTATTTGATGGCGTTGTCCACCAGATTGTACAAAAGCTCGTCCGTCATGCGGAGATTGGCGGTGACGGACATATGCGGGTCCCCCAGCAGCTTCACCGCGACGCTCCGCTCCGTTGCTTTTTCCCCCAGACTGTCGATCACCGCCTCCGCCGCGGAGTATAGGTTGAAGCGGGTAAATTCACGGGGAACGTCCTCCTCGTCAAACTCGGACAGGCGGATAATGTCCTCAATCATGTCGATCAGGCGCCGCGCCTGCTTTTGGATTTTCCCGGCAAAGGGCCGCACGTCGGCGTCTTTCGCCGTGCCGTCCGCAATCAGCTCGGACAGGGCGGCGATGGCGGTGAGGGGCGTTTTCAGCTCGTGGGACACGTTGGCGGAAAACTCCTTGCGCTGGCGCTCCGAAGCATACCGCTCCGTCACGTCGATAAACAGCACCACCGCGCCGTCAAGGGCTTCCCCATCCAGAACGGGGTTGAAAAATACGCTGTAAAACCGTCCGTCCAGCCGCAGGGAGGTTTCCCCCTTTTCTCCGGCCAGACAGGCGTTTGCCCGCTCCAGAAAGGCCGCGTCCCGGCAAAGCTCAATCAGGCTTTTATAAGCAGCGTCCCGCGCGCCGAGGATGCGCAGGGCGCTGTCGTTTGCCAGCAGCACGCGGCTCTCCGCGTTCAGCAGCAGCAGACCCTCTCTCATATTTCCGGTGATGGCCGTGATGGTGGCGGCACGGCTTTCAATCTCCGCAAGCTGGGCGGACAGCTCCTGCTTCTGCGTCTCAATTTTTTCCATCAAGGGCAACAGCTCGTCATAGCCGGAAAGGTCCGGTGCATCCAGATCAAGATTGTTGATGGGGGCCACCAGCCTTCTGGTCAGTCTTCTTGCCACCACAAAGGAAAGGCACGAGGCCAACAGCAGGCAGAGCAGGACGACCGGAATAAACCGGAAAAGCAAAACGGCCAGACTGTCGGTGGTCAGGGCCAGACGCAGAATATTTTCGTCCTCCAGCCGCACGGCGTAGTAATAGGTTTTCTCGTCCAGCGTGTCCGAAAGCCGCTCGTCCTCTCCCCTGCCCGTTTGAAGGGCCTCTGCCACCTCCGGGCGGTTCAGGTGAGATTCCATGGTCTTCGGGTCCGCCATATTGTCAAACAGCACTGTTCCGTTTGGGTCAATGACCGAAACGCGCAGCGTTTGCAGCCCCTCCTTAATCTGGGCGCCGAACTGGCCGGTGAGAATCGTCCCCCAAAGCACGGCAAATATCGCCACCGTCAGGATGATGAGCAGGCCCATATAGCGGAATATCCGTTTGTTCATACCCTCACTCCCCGAGCTTATAGCCGACGTTGCGAACCGTTTTGATGTGCTCCCCCGCAGGGCCCAGCTTTTGCCGCAGGGATTTGACGTGCACGTCCACCGTCCGGCTCTCGCCCTTGTAATCATAGCCCCACACCGCGTCCATCAGTCTGTCCCGGCTTAAAACCAGACCCGCGTTCAAAAGCAGGTAGCGCAGCAGCTCAAATTCCAAAAAGGTCAGGGCCACGCCCTCTCCGTCCGCCGTAACGGTGTGGCGCTCGTTGTCCAGCGCGAGACTTTCGTAAGTCAGCAGGCCCTTTTCCCGGCCAGCGGACGCGGCCCGGCGCAAAACCGCGTGAATGCGGGCAATCAGTTCGGTGACACCAAAGGGCTTTGCGATATAGTCGTCCGCGCCGAAATTCAAGCCCCGCACCTTGTCCGCCTCGCCGCTTTTCGCCGTGAGCATGATGACGGGAATGCGCTCATACCGTGAGTGGTTCCGCAGCTTTTTCAAAATGGAAAGTCCGTCCTCCCCGGGAAGCATGATATCCAGCAGAATCATGTCCGGAAGGGAGGCGCCTCCCTGAAGCGCCTCCCAAAAGCTGTCCCCGTCCTCAAAGCCGGTGCAGACAAAGCCCGCGTTTTCCAGCGCGTAGGCCGTCAGCTCGCGGATATCCTCATCGTCCTCCACAAGAAAGACCGTTTGCATGGTTCAACCTTCCGTTCCCGCGGCGTCCTCGTGCTTCCCCGTGATGGAAAACACCACCCATTCCGCGATATTTGTGGCATGGTCGCCGATGCGCTCCAGATATTTCGCAATCATCAGCAAATCAATGGCCTGACTGCCGCTGGAGCCATCGGCGCTCATGAGCTTGATCAAATCGCCCTTCACCGCGTCGAACAGCCGGTCCACCACATCGTCGTCGGCAATCACTTTATTTGCAAGCTCCAAATCCTTCTTGACAAAGGCGTCGATGCTCTCGGTAACCATTTTTGAGGTGGCCGCCGCCATCTGGGGTATGTGCTCCGGCGTTTTGACGCGGGGGGCCTGAGACAGGCAGATGGAGATTTCCGCGATGTCCGCCGCCTGATCGCCGATGCGCTCCATATCGGTAATCATCTTGAGCGCCGCCGAAATCAGCCGCAGATCCTTCGCCACCGGCTGCTGCTGAAGCAGTAGCTTGAGGCACATCGCCTCGATGTCCTTCTCCTGCTGATCGATCTCCGCGTCGGAGGCAATCGCTCTTTTCGCAAGGGCCGTATCCTGCTTTTTCAGCGCCTCGATGGAGGCGGCAATGGCCGTTTCCACCTGCATACCCATTTCAATGAGCATGGTGTTGAGCGTTTCCAGCTGCCGGTCAAATCTGCTGCGCATTATCCAAACCTCCCCGTAATGTAGTCTTCACACCTCTGGTCCCTGGGCATGGAGAACACCTGCTCGGTTTCACCGTATTCAATCAGCTCGCCCAGCAGGAAAAAGGCCGTCTTGTCGGAGATGCGGGTGGCCTGCTGCATGTTGTGGGTGACAATCACCACGGTGTATTTCTTTTTCAGATCCGCCATCAGCTCCTCGATTTTCGAGGTGGAGATGGGGTCCAGGGCGGAGGTGGGCTCGTCCATCAGCAGCACCTCCGGCTCCACCGCCAGCGCCCGGGCAATGCACAGCCGCTGCTGCTGCCCGCCGGAGAGGGACAGGGCGCTTTTTTTCAGCCGGTCCTTCGTCTCCTCCCAAATGGCCGCGTCCCGCAGGGCCTTTTCCACAATGCCGTCCAGCTTCAGCCGGGAGGTCACGCCGTGGGTCCGGGGGCCGAAGGCGATGTTGTCGTAAATACTCATGGGAAAGGGGTTGGGCTTTTGAAACACCATGCCCACCCGCCGGCGCAGGCGGTTCACGTCCTGCGTCGCATTGATATCCTCGCCGTCCAGAAGAAGCTTGCCCGTGATATGGCAGCCCTCCACCAGATCGTTCATGCGGTTCAGGCACTTGAGCAGCGTGGATTTTCCGCAGCCGGATGGCCCGATAAAGGCGGTGATTTCCTTTTCCTCAATGTCCATGGTGACGCCGTGGAGCGCTTTGAAGTCATTATACCATAACTGCACGTCTTCCAGTTGAAATTTTAACATGTTTCTCATCCCTTTGCGATTCTTTTTGCCAGCGCGGCCGACAGCGCGTTGATGCCCACCACCAGCACCAGCAGAACCACCGCCGTGGCGTAGGCCTGTCCGGTATACAGCCCCTCGCTGGAAAGCGCGTACATATGAATGGCCAGCGTCCGTCCGGAGGCCAGCAGGCTGGTGGGAATCTGGGCCACGGTTCCCGCCGTGTAAATCAGGGCGGCGGTTTCGCCCACGATGCGCCCCATGGCAAGAATCACCCCCGCCAGAATCCCCGGCGCGGCGGCGGGCAGCACGATTCTGAACACCGTGCGCAGCCGCCCGGCCCCAAGGCCGAAGGAGCCCTCCCGGTATGTGTCCGGCACGGCCTTCAGGCTTTCCTCCGCCGTGCGCATAATCAGGGGCAAAATCATGATGGAGAGGGTGAAGGTACCCGCCAGCAGCGAATACCCCCAGCCAAGCCACGACACGAAGAACAACGAACCGAACAGGCCGTATACAATGGAGGGGATGCCCGAAAGCGTCTCCGCGGTCACCCGCACCAGCCGCACCAAACGGCTGCCCCGCTTTGCATATTCCACCAGATAGATGGCGGTGAACAGCCCCAGCGGCGCGGCGATCAACAGGGAGAGAAGCACCATAAACACCGTTGTAACCAGCGCGGGCAGAAGGGAGACATTTTCCGTGTTGTACTCCAGCGCAAACAGGGACGGCCGGAGATACGGAACCCCGTTGACCAGAATGTGCCCGATGAGAAACAGCAGCGCGCCGAAGGTAAAGATGGCCGCCAGCCATGGAAAGACGCGGAAAACGGCATCCTCAATCCTGCGGGGGAGCCTGCGGGCAAAGGCAGCGCTGCGGCGCGCGGTCCGGCGAAGCGCGGAACCGGCCTTGAAAAAGAGGTTAATAAGCGTATAGTTCATTTCTCGCCCCTCCTGCGCAGCGCCGAGAACGACAGGTTGATCAGAAGTATGAAGACAAACAGAACGACGCCGGTGGCAATCAGCGCTTCCCTGTGCAGCCCCTCGGCATAGCCCATTTCAATCACGATGTTGGCGGTCAGGGTGCGGATTCCCTTCAGAATCCCCGCGGGCATCCGGGCCTGATTGCCCGCCACCATGATGACCGCCATGGTTTCGCCGATGGCGCGGCCGATGCCCAGCACCACCCCCGCCAGCACTCCGGACTTTGCGGCGGGCAGCAGCACGCGGAACCCCGCCCGCCGGTGGTTCGCCCCCAGAGCTACGGCCCCGTCATACAGCTCCTCCGGCACCGCGCGGATGGCGCTCTCCGTGATGCCGATAACGGTGGGCAGGATCATCAACCCCAGCAGAACGGAGGCAGCCAGAATGCTGCTGCCGTTCCCGCCGAACAGCTCCCGCACCAGCGGGACAATGGTCACAAGTCCAAAAAAGCCGTAAATCACCGACGGGATGCCCGCCAACAGGTCCACCGCGGGCTTTAAAAGCCTGTAAAGAGGTCTGGGGCAGATTCTGGCCATAAACACGGCGGTAAAAATTCCGACGGGCACGCCGATGGCGACGGCCCCCGCCGTTACGTAAATACTTCCCAAAATCATGGGGAGAATGCCGAAGACGGGGGGAATGTCGCCAGGCGACCACTCCCTCCCCAGTATAAACTCCGGCAGGCCGATTTTTCCAATGGCCGGTATTCCGCCCGCGAACAGGAACAGGCAGATCAGCGCCACGGCCAGAATGCTGGCCAGAGCCGACACCATAAACACTGCCCGCATGAGGCTTTCCCTCAAACGCTGCCTTTTCATTTTACGTTATCCCAGGAGGTGGTTTCTCCGGTGAAGATGCTCTGCACCTGCGCGCTCGACATGTCGGCGGCGGGATTTTCCCGGTTCACAACCACGGCGATGCCGTCCAGCGCGATGGGGATACCGGTGAGCTTCTCCGTCTCGGCGGGCTTCAGCTCACGGCTGGCCATGCCGATATCGCACACGCCCTCCATGGCGGCGGTCATTCCGGCGGTGGAGTCGGTCATCTGAATTTCAATCTCCGCGTCCAAATTAATGGCAAGATAGGCCTCCTTCAGCTTTTCCATCACCGGCGTGACGGAGGAGGAGCCGGCCACGGTGATCTTGCCGGAGGGCTTTGTCCCCGCGTAGACGGGCGCGTTTGCGTCGATGGCGATATAGCTGCCGGAAACGACCTGCTGGCCCTCCGCGGAGAGGATGAAATCGATAAAATCCTTGGCAAGTCCGGCGGCTTCACCGTTGGTGGCGATGTTGAAAGGTCTTGCGATGGAATAGGTACCGTTTTTCACATTTTCGGCGCTGGCTTCCGCACCGTCGATGGACAGGGCCTTTACCGTGTCGTTCAGGGACCCCAGAGAAACGTAGCCGATGGCGGCGGGATCGCCGGCCACATTGCCCAGCATTACGTCAGTCTTGTTGGCAATGACGGCTTCCTTGGTGGTCATGTCCTTTTTGGTACCGTTCTCACCCTTTACCTCGATGCCGAAGAGCTCGATGAACGCCCCTCTCGTTCCGCTGCCGTCCTCACGGGAAACCACGGTAATTTCGCCAAGAGACTTTTCCGCGCCCTCCGAAGCGGGAATATTGCCGCCGCTTGTGTTTCCGGCCTGTCCGCCGCAGCCCGTCAGAGCCGCCGTCATCAAAGCCGCCGCAAGAAGCATGGTAATTGTTCTTTTCATCTGTCTTTCCTCCATATTGCGTATTCCTGATTGGTATTCTTTGTGAGTATAGCCCAAGCATACACAGCGGGGGTAAAAAACAAATGCGGCGCACTGTAAAAACTATGTAAAACCCCGTTCCTTTCCAATTGGAAAGGGACGGGGCGCGCCCGTATTCGGTTTTGCGGATAACCGTCTGCCGGTTTGCAGATATGCGGCCTGCCAAAAAAAGCAGCCCGCCCCGAATTTGGGGCGGGCTGCCGTTTACCGTTTTTCCATTCCGCAGGGAGCCGCCGTCCGGGCGGCCGCGCGGTCGCCGGTGATGGCGCCGTACAGCCGGTAGCCGCCGGAGAAATTATAGCAGTCATAGCCGCTCTGGCTCAGGACGCGGCAGGCAAGGTAGCTCCTCAGCCCGGTCTGACACATGACGTACACGGGCTTTTCGGGGGGAAGCTCTCTCATCCGCGGGCGCAGCTCATCCACGGGAAGGTTGATAAAGCCCTCCGCGTGTCCGTCGGCGTATTCCTCCGCCGTGCGGGTATCCAGCAGCGTCACGCTGCCGTCCCGGGGCAGAGCGTCCACCTCGTCCCAGTGAAACTGCTTTACCGCGCCCTTTGCCAGATTTTCGATCATAAAGCCCGCCATGTTCACCGGGTCCTTGGCGGAGGAATAGGGCGGCGCATAGGCCAGGTCCAGATTTTTTAATTGCAGCGCCGTCAGCCCCGCGTACATGGCGGTAGCCAGCACGTCGATGCGCTTGTCAACGCCGTCGCAGCCCACAATCTGTGCACCCAAAAGCCGATAAGTCCCCTTTTCAAACACCACCTTCACGGTCATCACCGTGCCGCCAGGGTAATATCCGGCGTGGTTTAGCGGGGAGAGCACCACCTTGTCGCAGTCAATCCCGGCCTTTTTTGCCGTCCGCTCGTTGATTCCGGTGGAAGCCACCGTCAAACCAAACAGCTTGATGACGGAGGAACCCTGCGCGCCCGGGTACCGGCTGTCTCCGCCGCAGATATTGTCCGCCGCAATGCGGCCCTGTTTATTGGCGGGGCCCGCCAGAGAAATCACCGCGTTTTCCCCCGTGATGTACTGCTTCACCTGCACCGCGTCGCCCACGGCGTAGATATCGGGGATGGACGTCTCCATCCGGTCGTTCACCACGATGGCGCCCTTGACGCCCAGCTCCAGCCCG
>ENA-UOOR01004955-UOOR01004955.1-fermentation-metagenome-genome-assembly--contig:-NODE-4955-length-10165-cov-2.875964_pt1 | contig 10165 bp, 11 predicted proteins | sample MGYA00245780_ERZ724029 | MGnify/ENA primary metagenome ERZ724029 (study PRJEB28704, sample SAMN03018315) | fermentation metagenome | biome: anthropogenic terrestrial biome; feature: soil; material... | reverse complement strand
AAAACATATCCCCTTCATAATTCTGGTTTGCCTAACGTTGCCAATTGTACTATAGGGGAGTGAACATTTCTACCATCATACCAAAAAAGCCTGCAGGCTACGTTTGCCACATGTGCAAGATGTTTGTTCAGGAAGCAAGACGAGGTGAGAATTTCTTTCAGCTTTAGAGAGGAAATGGAGGCAGTTGCTTTCACTCAGTAGGCCGATTATAATAAACATGAAATGCATATTGTCGATCCTGACATATTTGGGTACGCCCCGGATGGGAAGGTGACGGATGATAACGGAGTAAATGTCCGCGCCTTTTGGCGCGGATTATTTTATATATAAAGGAGGGTATTACGTGGAAAGCAGGATATCGATTATAAGCATTATCATCGAGGATACCGACGTATCTGCCGAGGTAAATGAGCTGCTACATGTTTTCGGGAAATGTATCGTGGGCAGGATGGGGATACCGTATCGTGATCGCGGTGTTTCTATTATCTGTATAGTGATGGATGCCCCGGGAGATGTGATTAGCTCGCTTTCAGGCAAGCTAGGGATGTTGAAGGGTGTTAGTGCAAAAACAATAGTTGCTAAACAGCAGCCAAAGAAAGAAGGATAGTCATGAAAAAAACGTTATCTATATTACTGATAGTTGCTCTCTCCACTTTAATGTTGGTAGGGTGTCAGACAACACCGAAGCAGCCAGCTTATGAGCCGGCTGAGATCCGTATTGGCGGGCTTAAGGGGCCGACTTCGATGGGTATGGTGCAGCTGATGGAGTCGGCTGAAGCCGGCACTGCGGCAAACGACTATACATTCACTATCTCCGGCTCTGCTGATGAAGTAACCCCTAAGCTCATTCAGGGTGATTTAGATATTGTTGCCGTGCCCGCTAACCTCGCATCGGTCCTCTACAACAACACGAACAAGGCAGTCAAACTGCTGGCTGTAAACACACTTGGTGTCATGTATATCGTGGAAAATGGTAATGAGATCGAGTCATTTGCAGATCTTAAAGGCAAAACGATCTACGCAACGGGCAAGGGCTCCACACCGGAATATGTTCTCAGGTATCTATTCTCAGAAAATGGACTTAACCCGGATACTGACGTAACTATTAGCTGGAAGGCCGAGCCGAGCGAAACGGTTGCTTTACTGGCCCAGACCCCAAATTCCGTTGCCATGCTGCCTCAGCCCTATGTTACTGTCGCGCAAACTCAGCTTGAGGGGCTACGCATTGCCATCGATCTCACTAAGGCGTGGGATGACTTGAACAACGGCAGTACTTTAATAACCGGTGTGCTGGTTGTGAGAAGTGAGTTCGCTGATGCACATCCAGAACAAGTTGCTAAGTTCCTAGATGAGTACAAGGTGTCGACCGAATATGTAAATGCTAATATCCCTGAGGCTGCACAGCTGATCGAGAAATTTGGGATAGTTAAGGCCGCAGTTGCTGAAAAGGCAGTTCCTTACTGCAATATCACCTATTTAGAAGGCGCAGAAATGAAGACAGCGATGCAAGGATACCTTGACGTGCTCTTCCAGCAAAATCCCAAAGCCGTAGGCGGGGCATTGCCTGGCGATGATTTCTATTATGCCAGATAGGCATCGGCTGGAAAGAGCCGCGGCAGTAGTATTTGCGCTGGTTGTTTGGCAGATAGGCGCAATGCTACTGGGGCAGGACTTGCTGCTTGTCTCGCCCATAGCTGTAGCCAAGAGGCTATCTAGCCTCTTGGCTGAGGTAGACTTTCTTAGGGCAGTACGTTTCTCCTTTGTACGGATAGTTTCTGGTTATTTGCTGGCGCTGATAACCGGAAGTTCTCTGGCGGTCATTGCCGGAAGATTTCACCTAGCGGAGGTTATCTTTTGGCCTTTTATGGCAGCTATTAAGTCTGTACCCGTGGCTTCGTTTATCATTCTCTGTCTGATTTGGCTTAGTTCCAGGAGTCTCTCGGTATTCATTGCGTTCCTGATGGTGCTGCCGATAGTCTATACCAACATGCTTCAGGGAATTAAGAGCACAGATAGCAAGCTGCTCGAGATGGCCGGTCTTTTTCGTGTGGGCTGGCTCAAGCGAATGAAATATATCCATCTGCCGCAACTGAAACCATATCTGTTTTCTGCTTGCATTGTATCGATTGGATTGTCGTGGAAAGCGGGTATCGCGGCTGAAGTTATCGGCATCCCAGATGGTTCTATCGGTGAAAAGCTCTATGAGGCAAAAGTCTATTTAAGTACTAGTGACCTTTTTGCTTGGACAGTTATTATAGTTGTCGTTAGCATCGCGTTTGAAAAACTGTTCTTGCTACTTCTGCAGCGGCTGTTTGCAAGATTGGAGAGAGCGTAGTATGGATATTGTCGTCTCAGATCTTACAAAGAGCTTTGGTACTAACCGTGTACTTGACAAGTGCAATGCGACTTTCCCTGAGCATGAGACAACTTGCCTTATGGGGCCTTCCGGCTGTGGTAAAACCACCTTGCTGAATATCCTTATGGGATTAACGTGTCCCGATAGTGGTACGGTACAGGGTGTGCCTCAGCTAAAGAGTGCCGTCTTTCAGGAGGATCGGCTTTGTGAAAACTTCAATGCTGTTGCCAATGTGCGCTTGGTGTGCGATAAGAGTGTAGATGATAGCCTGATCATCAAACATCTGGAAGACATCGGTCTTAAGGACAGCTTAAGGCAGCCCGTTAGTGAGCTTAGTGGCGGCATGAAGCGCAGGGTTGCGATAGTACGTGCAATCCTCGCTGAAAGCGATATCTTGTTTCTTGATGAGCCCTTCAAAGGTCTTGACGAGGAGACAAAGCGGGCGACCATGCAGTATGTCAGGGATAATATCAAGGGACGAACGGTTATTCTGGTTACCCATAACATCGAGGAGGCGCGAGTGTTCGCGGCTCAGCTGGTAACTATGAAGGGAAAGGATAAGAGCAATGATAGTTGAAACAAAGCAAGATATAGTTGACGTTCTCCAAATGCCGTATGATCGATATCTTGATATCGTAGCGCCCTATGCCAAGCGAATTCATGAAGAGAACAATCAGAACGCGCTCACCGCTACTGCCATGCTCGGCTACGATAACATATGCAAAAATCGTTGCCTTTACTGCGGGATGCGCGCAGGTAGCACTAATATTAAGCGTTATCGCATCGATCGGGAGGATGTCGTTGCTTCGGCTAAGGCCGCTGCGGCAACCGGTTTAAGACGCATATTCCTTATCTCGGGTGAGGATCCGAAATATGGGTTTGATAATCTTATTTATATAGTAGAAGAAATCAAGGCTCTTGGTTTCCATATAAGCCTCGCTTGCGGTGAGTTCTCCCTGGAACAGTATAATGAACTGAGGGCAGCCGGTGCGGATGAGTATGTTCTGAAGTTCGAAATGTCGCAAGCAGACATTTTCGACCGTCTGAACCCATCAACCAACTTTAAGAAACGTATGCAGAGCATTGATTGGATCAAGCAAAGTGGGATGCGCCTTGCATCCGGAAATATTATTGACTACCCGGGGCAGACAGATGAGCAAATAGCTGAGGATATACTGCTGATGAAGCGGCTTGAGATTAGCTGGGCACCGATCATACCTTATCTTCCCGCCAAAGGCACTCCGCTGGCGTCCGAGGGCGGGCCTGGGAGCCTAGAAAAAACACTGAAAGAGATTTCGCTACTGCGCATCATGATGCCTAGTGTCAATATAACCGCCCAACAGCCTGGAAAGAATCTTGCCAACGGTCTTGCCGATCCCGAGGGTAATCTGAACGCCCTTAATGCCGGAGCAAATATGCTGTTTGCGGACATGCTGCCCTTGGCGCTCGCTAGAAACTTCAGTGTGGTCGACAACCGTATTACACTTGGTTTGGAGCATATTAGAAACATGGCCGAACGTTCTGGCATGACACTGATATTCTAGATCATTGGTGTGATCTGCAGAAGAAATACAAACACCCTATAAGACAGAGAGTGTTATTTTGCGGCACGCTCTGTTTTTTTGTGCCCGGTTTTACAGAGAGAAAGGCACTGGCATAAAAAAATATAATAGGTTGATTTAGATTTTTAAATACACTAGACTATACAAGGGCCAAATTTGCAAAAGAGGTGAGACAGATGAAGTTGATGGAGAAGGTCTTACAGGAGGCATACCCGCACTTACAAGGATTGAAAGTTGTTGACGGCGTTATCGGCATTTCTTTTGTAGGTGTTCAATTAAGTAACGGCAGGAGCCACTTCATATACCTGATGCGTGAAGCTATACCTTCCGGGGACATGATTTTCCCCTATGGGCGCCAGATGATTGGAATGGATGCTTGGGAGGTTGCGGAGTGGGCGTTGACGGGGGCCGAGGATTTACAGCGCGGCTTGGGTATAGCTGCGTTGAACGCGGCTTCGCCTTATTACACAGCCAGTAATGAGCGTACCTCAAAAGATTTTTATGCGAATATCCATGCAGACGATACGCTTGGCCTTATAGGGTATATGCCGCCAGTATTTCAGCAGTTGGGCGACAGAGTCAAGCATATCTACTGCTTCGATCGGGCTATCGATATGCAGGGAACTGTGGAAGGCGCCGTGGTTTATCCGGTATCCCGGCAGCCTGAGCTGTTGCCTCTATGCGACAAAGTCATTATAACAGGGACCACAATGATTAACCACACTACCGAACATATTCTATCTATGTGTACTAAGGCCACAGATATAGTGCTATCTGGTTTCTCGTTGCCGTATTACCCAGATGCTTATCTTGATAGTGGCCTCACCGCGTTAGGCACTCTTTCTTTTAACGATAAGAGCCATGAACTCATGAAGCCTATTTCATTGGGGGCTGGCAGAGAGCTTTTGCGCATGTATACCATTGGCCAGTACATCCGTCTGTGCCCGCCACTTCGCCGGTAAGGTAATGACGCAGATATGCAGATATACAAACATCAAGGAGGACCAACATGAAACATAACACTTTATTCTCTCGTGCTTTGTCCCTGACTCTAGTTTTGGCCATGGTGTTAACTTTGGCTGCCTGTTCGCGCACCGCAGGACCGAGAGCGGAACGTGTACTAAAAATGGACTTCTCTGGCAATACTGGGTTCCCCGCTATGTATACCACAGCAAGCAATGGACCCGGATATGTCATGATGAGCTATATGTTTGATACTTTAGTTTGGAAAGATGACAAAGGTGAAGTGAACCTGCTAGCAGATAGCTACTCTGTTTCTGATGATCAGCTGACCTATACTTTCAAGCTACGCGAAAATGTTACCTTCCATGATGGTACACCCTTTACAGCTGAAGACGTCAAATTCACCTTTGATTATACTAGTTTGCATCCTTATCAGTGGACTGCTACAACTATGGTCAAGGAAGTCCGCGTCGTTGATGACCTGACAGTAGAGATCGAACTAAAAAAAGCGTATGTACCTTTCATAACCGACGTCGCCGGTAATCTTCCTATGCTCCCGAAGCATATCTATGAGAATGTCTCTGATCCTACCCTTTTTACTGACAAGGAAGCACTCATTGGTACAGGACCATTGATGCTGGAAAGCTACGATCCCGATACTAGCGTTTACATATTGGTGAAGAACCCAAATTACTATTATGGAGAAGTTCAGATTGACAAGCTCGTTCTAGCCCCTCATTCAGATTCCAAAGAAGCATTGTTGGCTGGGGAAATTGATGCGGCAGCCGGTATGAAGTATGTAACTGCGGCATCTCTAAAAGACACCGAAAACATGACTTTCATTGAGGGTCAAAGCATTCAGGTGGCGCGCTTGCACTTAAATTTCGCTGATGAAGCACTTGCTGTAAAAGAGATTCGCCAGGCTATTTCTTACGCAATTGATCGTCAGTCAATTGTCGATAAGGCCATGAAAGGTTCGGCAATTGTTGGTACTGCCGGCTTTGTTCACCCCGATTCCCCTTGGTATAATCCCGATGTTGCTGTTTATAGCTATGATGTCGACAAAGCTAAGGAGCTAATGGCCTCTGTTGGTGCCGTAGATACTAATGGTGACGGCATTGCCGAATACAAAGGTAAGAAACTAGCTTATGAATTCTTAGTTGGCGATAAAGATGTTAAAGTGTGCGAGATGATTGTTTCTTATCTGCAGGCTATCGGTATTGGTTGTACTGCAAAGACGGCTGATGATAGTACCGTTAAGGGTAATATCTCGGAAGGGAAGTTTGACATCGCTTTCAACAGGCACGGGACTTTTGGCGGAGATCCTAAGTATATGGCCTGCCTGGCAACTGACACTGCCGGTGCCATCAAGGTGTCGATTCCTGGGGGGAAGAGATGGCAGAGCAAGGAGTTCGATGAGTTATTCTATGCGTCTCTACAAGAGCAGGATAAGGCTGCTAGGAAAGAACTTATTGCTAAGTGTCAGGAAATAGTGGCAGAAGAACTACCTACTCTCGCTATCTATTTCCCTGTTAACGCTGCTGTCTACAATAATACTGTTTTTGACGGCTTCTATTTTACTGCTGACGGCATAGCCAGCGGCATTCCCTTTATTTACAACAAGCTCTGTCTCATCACTGGTGAATGGAAGGGCAAATAGTTAGGGAAGTGTTTGCGGTGAGCTGCTTAGTGGCTCGGTATGGGGCAGAGGGAAGAGCGCAAACTCTTCCCTCTGTTATCTGTTATACGAGGAGGAGCAGGCAGTGGAACAGAACTTCGTTCTAAAAACAATCGTGAAATACGTCATATACCTGTTGGTTGTTGTCTTCATTAGCTTCGCATTGCCGCGGCTGATACCTGGAAACCCGCTGTTCTTTCTAGCCGGAGATTACGCAACAGATGTGCCCAGTGCTTTGCTGAAACAGTTTACGGCTTACTACGCCCCCGACCTCTCCTTAGCCGAACAGTTTACTTTGTATCTAAAGAACCTTGCCAAGCTGGATTTAGGGTATTCATTTTACTATAAAACCCCAGTTATCGATCGCATTGCTGGAGCTTTCAAATGGACAATGCTCTTATCTATTCCTTCGCTACTAATCAGTACTACGTTGGCCATCTGGATTGGCGTAAGGATGGGCCTCGAGAAACAAGCGCGAGGCGCTACTTTTTTGGTACCCCTATTGGCCGTTCAAGCGGTACCTACCTTCCTGATTGCGGCACTTGCTCAGGTTTTTCTAGGCTATAAGCTGCATGTCTTCCCTGCCAGTGGTGCCTACACGCCAGGTATAACGGCGCAATCCAGTGGCTATGCAATCGACATCCTTACGCATCTGCTGTTGCCATTAATCGTATTAGTAGTCTCGGAAATTCCATCGACCGCTATATTTGCATATAATAGCACGCTGCGCATTAAAAAAGAGCAGTATGTTTCATTTGCGCAGTATCTTGGTATCAGCCAAGACGATGTGAAGCAGAAGTTCATAATTAAAAACATCATGCCTGAGATACTTGGCAAATTGAGCATACAGACTATCACGTGCGTTACCGGATCGTTATTTGTGGAAGCAGTATTCTCGTACCCCGGTCTAGGAACGCTTTTGAAACAGGCAACGAGTTACAGAGATTATCCACTCATGCAGGGAATCTTGCTTGTTTCCTGCTTATATGGAATTTGTGTCAATTTCGCTTTTGAACTCATGCTAAAAATGTATACGCGAACTAACTGAAGGAGAAGGCGCAATGAGTAACTTATCTGCCAATATTGCAAAGCTGCCAATTTATAAGAAGATATGTCTGCTTATCTTAGTTATCTACTTTGCAATAGCATTGCTGGCACCAGTCATTATGCCCTATTCGATCCAGGACTTTAGCCACCCTCATTTGGCTCCACCAAGTGGTACTCATTGGTTGGGAACAGACGAGTTAGGGCACGATATATTCTCTCTTTTGATAAACGGTTTCAGATTGACTATTTTTATGGCCTTGATAGCCGGGTTTTTATCTACTACTTTGGGAACAGTACTGGCATTTATCTCCGTCTACTTTGGTGGGGCTATAGACGATATACTGCACTTCACTGCCAATTTGTTTTTAATGGTACCAGAACTGGTGGTTATTATGTTTTTTGCGGTATTTGCAAAGCCTAATTTGCTCAACACGATCTTGGCCATAGTATTTTTCTCCTGGGTGAGGGTGTATAAAATCATGCGTGCCAAGCTAATGGATTGTATGAAGAAGAACAGAGTCATGTATACCTTAAGCTTGAAAGGAAACTTCCTGGATGTTGCTCAGGCTTTGGCCCTAGACGTTTTGCCGATATGGGGCTCTTTCTTCGTTTTACAATGCAATAGGGCGGTCATGTATGAAACGACCCTCGCTTTTTTCGGCATAGGTGCCCCCCTTGCTAAGACCTGGGGTAAGTTAATCAGGGCGGCGATAGACTATACAGATCTGTATTACGATAATGTGTACTTATGGTATTTGCTACCGCCGGTCCTAGCGGTTTTGGGGTTTGTAATTAGTCTGGCTTTATTGGTTTCCAGGGAGGTATAGATATGTTGGTGCTGGAGAAAGCGCGTATCGAGTATCCTAACCTAACACTAAGATATCCCGACATGCACGTTAAAGCAGGTGAATTCGTAGGAATTTCTGGTGACAGCGGTTGTGGTAAAACAAGCTTACTGGAAGCACTATTTGGCCATGACTTTACAGGAGCTTTTTTCTACGACAAAGGGCTCTTGGCTGGCACGGATATAAAGGCGTTGGGAGACGCAAAGTATCGGCTAATGAGCTATTGTCCCCAGTTTTCACAAAACGCACTAAATCCTAAGCTGACGATGTTGCAGCATCTGCAATTGACATTGAAGGGTAACGGCTTGCCATATGACAAAGAGGAGTTTGAAGAACTGTTGGACAGGTTAAGGTTACCCACTACGTTACTAGATCGTTATCCAGCCATGATGTCAGGGGGGCAGAAACAACGTTTCGTCTTGCTCCTCTGTGTAGCAAGACAGCCACAATTATTGATCCTGGACGAGCCTTCGTCCGCCATCGACATGATTTCCTTGCGTGATATGGTTAGCTTCCTCGTAGGCCTGCGAGGCAAAATCACCGTCGTAATGGTCGCACATAGCCTAGCATTACTCAGCAAAACAGCCGACCAGATAATCAATTTCTAAGGGGTAGTAACAGATGCTTGCATTGAAGGATGTTAACAAGTATTATGGCAGGAACCATGTTCTGAAAGATATTAGCCTCGATTTTCATGCTGGTGAGAGTCTTGTGCTAGTGGGTGAAAGCGGAAGTGGTAAGACGACCATAGCCAAGATTATTGCGGGTATGGAGAAGGCGGATCATGGCTCTGTATTGTTTGCGGGGCGAAGTTTGGCAGGGAACTGCAGGCAGCGGAGGTTTGAGGATTGCGCACATATTCAGTACATTTTCCAAGATCCCTATAGCGTCTTGGAACCCGCTTTTACCGTAGAAAGAGTGTTTGCTGAAACTGAGCGTATTTGCCGTCGTAACCGTTGGCAGTTCATAACTGGCACAGAAGCGCTTAGTTATGTTGATGCCAATTTGCTTCCCTATTTGCAGAGGCCGATTGGGGAGTTATCTGGTGGTCAGCGACAGAAGATCTGTATTGCTAGGGCGTTGATACCTATACCCAAGGTGATTATTGCCGACGAATCTACGTCAATGTTGGATTATGAGAGCAGTATAGATATCTTTAATCTCCTAAACCGTATAAAAGAAGAGAAAGGTATTATCCTGATTACTATCTTGCATGATATCGATCTTTCCTATGACAGATGGGACAAAATTGCTGTACTAGAGTCGGGGGCGTTAGTAGAACAGATGCCCTTTAGCGATTTCTATTCAAAAGCTAAGCACCCTTATAGCAGGGAACTGATTGAGGCCTATAAATTCTTTCAGGAGGATATAGTTGATGCAGAAGATACAACAACAGGTCGTCAGTGCAAAAGCGGCATCGCGCTTACTGGCCCTTACATCGGCGGCTAAGCGTAGTCTTGTGCTAAACCATGCTGCGGAACTTGTCCGAGCACATGCAGCGGAGATTATATGCGCCAACGATCAGGACCTGCAAGAGTCTGAGAAAAAAGGACTAGACTTGTTGCGAAAGAAGATCTTGACCATATCCGCTCAAGATGTGGAGGCAATGGCAGCATTTCTCGAAAGAATGGGAAGCCATGATGATGCGGTAAATCGTGTTTGTGAAAGCTACAGCGAGCCTAATGGGCTGAGACGCGAACAGCGTCTGGTGCCC
>ENA-UOOR01004954-UOOR01004954.1-fermentation-metagenome-genome-assembly--contig:-NODE-4954-length-10168-cov-5.563433_pt1 | contig 10168 bp, 10 predicted proteins | sample MGYA00245780_ERZ724029 | MGnify/ENA primary metagenome ERZ724029 (study PRJEB28704, sample SAMN03018315) | fermentation metagenome | biome: anthropogenic terrestrial biome; feature: soil; material... | reverse complement strand
TATTCCATTAATATCAACTGAAGGAATTGTATTGTAATATGCGGACAACACATTAAGAAAATACTGTACCTCCTGAATTCTTGGAGTTGCTTCTCCTAATATCGGCTCCGGAGTAAATTCAGGAATTTCACTCAATATAATTCCTTCAGAGGTTAATTCGGCTAAGTTTGTTACCGCTGTGTAAATATTTCTGATTCTGTACCAGGTTGCCTTATCAATAATACCGGTTACAGGTAAATTAAATATTCTTTGAAATTCTTCAACTGCCGCTTGGGTGGCTGTATCAAAAGTTCCTGTAGGACCGGGTATTTTTGGAATAGCCGGGTAGTTTGAGGATATTGTATTTAAGGACACCTGCATCAGCAGTACATATGGATTGTTATCTCCCAGCTGAAGTGGTGCACCAGGATATGTTTCGTATGCTTCTGCCAACGGAGTATCAGTATGAATATTTATGTCTGTACCATAATAATACTGAAGAATCTCAAAAGGAGTGTAGCCCTGATCTGCCAGATCCACAGAACCCCATTGAAGAAGCCCCGGGCACCAGGTAGAACGGCCATCACAAAATTGTGCGTAAAGTGGCTCCACTCGTCCCTGCCTTACAATATAGCTGTCAAACAGTTGGTCCGCAATAGTTGATACAGTATCAAAAATACCTCGGTTAGGTACAAATGCCTGGTCATAACGGGTGTCATTCGTTATGTCGAAATTATAGCCTCTTGATCTGTACCACTCTGTAAAAACTCTGTTTAAAGCAGTAGAAGTTATGGCATAAATGTTGGCTCTAAGCGCACTTTCGGGCCAGGTAGGATATAATTCACTTGAAGCAACATTTTTTATATAATCAAGGAAGGACACCGTAACATTTTCGGCAGGTTCATCCGGTGCACCCAAATGTACAGTTATTGCAGCAGGGATTACCACTTCTGTAAGCCCCGGAATTTGAATACTCATAATAACACCACCTCACTCGTTTGAAATGTCTACCGGGCTTGGAGGGATAACAAATGTCGTATCAGGACCTGTTTCTCCCGGACCTGCCGCAGCGGGGATCATTTCAATGTTAAAATTTGTTGTTGTGTTTGGGAAAACACGAAAATCAAGTATATTAACCGTATAATAGTTAATTGCCTGAACCCTTAAATTATATGTGGTAAAGTAATATTCAGGACTCTCAATAGTACTCAATCTGTTATAATATACAGGCAGTTCTATGGTTGGAACCTGGCCATTGGCATCTGTGACCAGGTGTGAGATAACATTTTCTTCATTCTCATTGTCAATATAATAGACAGTTACCACTGCATCCTCTACAGGCAGTGCGCCCGATGCGGTAAAAACGCCGACAGATATGTATCCGACTTCTACAGGTTCATCTTCAGGAAGTGCTCCGGGTGCAGCAGGTATATCCCCTTGGGGAAGCTCTTGTGCTGAAAGAATATTACGTGCCCTGTAGGGGGTATTCCCCATATGTGTATTATCTGTTAAATACGAATCAGGAATAAATGGAAGGTTTTTGCTCAATTTATATTCACACCTTTCTTTAATTTACACTACAATAATATATATTATATGCACAAAGTATCAATTTGTTTAACCTATACTTATGTCAATTAAAAAATCATATCAGTCATACTATATATTATAATAAAGTGAGGGCAGCAACATACTATGCAAATATGTTACTGCCCTGATTTTATAAATTTTCCTTTAATTTTTTCCCAACTAACACTGCTATAACTGCCTTAATTACGTCACCCGGGATGAACATAAACATTCCCATGTTTAGAATTTGCATAACGCTAAAATTCTTTGCCAGCATTACATTTAAAACATAGTACATGTATGGAATTCCTATTGCATACATTACAACTGTGCCGGTAATTACAGCAAGGGTCAAGTTTTTAGCTGTTCCGTTTTTCCCTGAAAATTTCCCGGTGCAATATGCAGCTGCTATAAAACCGAATAAAAAGCCTGCACTCGGTTTAAGTAATTGCCCTAATCCCCCTGAGAATCCTGCAAAAACAGGCAGACCCATCAATCCAAGCAGAACATACGTTACCTGGGAAAGCATTGCTTTCTTAGAGCCAAGGATAATTCCTGATAATAAGACAAATAAAGACTGCAGTGTTATGGGAACCGGGCCAAATGGTATGCTTATAAAAGCCCCTGTTGCTGTCAGCGCAGTAAACATTCCTACGTGAGTTATGTCTCGTGCGGATAATTTGGTATCTGTCATGTTGTCTCCTTTAATTTAATTTTGCTTTCTGACGGTAATTTCACCTGAATGTAGAACTTCCTTATGACCATCATCGTGAAAGACAACAAGACCCCCGGATTCATCAATATCTTGGGCGTAACCCTCAAACCAACGGTTGTTTTTCATATATTTTATCCTTTTACCAATAATCATAGACCTTTTCCTGTAAAATTCTAAAAAGTTTCGGGTTTTAAGATTTGCACAAACATCCAGTATGTTGTTAATTATTTCCGCAGCAAGCATGTTTCGAACGCAACCCTCTTCATTTGAACTGAAGATTGAACCTGCTGTCTCCTTCAGCTCTTCCGGGAAAACTGCAGCTTTTACATTTACCCCGATGCCGACAATAATACTGTTTACAGTTCCGCTTTCCACATCTGTAACTGCTTCGGTAAGTATTCCGCACACCTTTTTATCATGAATATAAATATCATTAACCCATTTTATTTTTGGCTCAGAACTTATGAACCTATCAATTGCCATACAGACAGCCGTTGCTGCGGCTGTTGTAATTAAGACAGAATCGGTTATGTTTAAATCAGGCTTTAAAATAATACTCATATATATACCTGACTGAGATGGTGAATAAAAGGTTCTTCCCATTCTTCCTCTGCCTGACGTCTGCTCCTCTGAGACAATGACAGTACCATGCGAAGCATTTTGCATGGCTTGCAATTTTGCTTCCGCATTGGTAGAATTAATTGTTTTGTATGTACTGATAGAAATACCCTTGAATTCATCCTTTATATATGCCCTAATGCCTTCTGATGACAGTACATCTGAATCCGGCGACAAAGCATACCCTTTGTTGGAGACTCCGTTAATTATATAGCCTTCTTCATTTAATAATTTTATTGACTTCCAGACAGCTGTTCTTGAAACACTCAACTTTTCTGCAAGTTCCTGCCCTGATATGCTTTCGCCCCTGTTTTGCTCTAAAATATACAGGACTTCATTTTTTACAGACATTTTTTCACCTCGTTTCTTATGATATTATATATTCCTTTGACACATATTGTCAACTTAAATCATAACTAAGGTTAACAATCAAATATCCAATATTACTATAATTTAGTCTTCCTTGGTAATATATTGTATTTTAAAAAACATGGAACAAAAAAGATGTTTAGCAAGTCTAATATATGTAAATAATTAATATAACAGCTAAAAATAAACCGGGAGGTATGAATGGATGAATATTAAAAAAGCAGCCGTTATAGGCATGTGCTGCACAATCATTTCCACAAGTACGGTATTTGCTGTTTCAAATACTGCAAATATTAATGAAAATATTAAAATACAAATTAACAATGAATGGGTTACAACAAGCGTAAAGCCTTTCATTAAAAATGACCGCACTCTTGTTGCTTTAAACGAGTTTATGGAAAAACTGGGTGCAAAGGTTGAAAGTGATGGAAAAGCAGAAAAAATTAAAATTAATTATGAAGATGTAACAATTGAGTTGATTGCAGGGGAAAAAGGTGGTAAAATAAGTAAAAACAGCGGCGGAATACTAAAGGAAGAAGAAATCAATTTAGAAGTTGCTCCGGAATTGATTAACGGAAATATTTTTGTTCCGGTTCGCTTTGCAGCAGAAGCCATGGGGTTTGACGTTGAATGGGATGATTCTCTGCGCGCTGTAATAATCAAGGGGGAAGGTGATACTATAGTTGTTGAAAAACCTGTCAAATTTGAAACTGTAAGTCAGGAGACAATTAACGGAAATGAATTGCTGATTAATATGTACAGCAATAATCGCAAGACAAGAGGTATTTATCACTTAATTGATGGAGATTATATTTATGTTCTTGTATCAGCAGGCGAAAAGCTTACAGGAGGATACAGCGTCGCGATTGACAGCATAACGGAGGTTACTCCCGGAACAGCTTATATACATGCAACATTGAATTCTCCGGGAAAAGGCAGTATTGTTACACAGGTATTAACATATCCCAGTGTAATGGTTAAATTTGAAAAGGGTGCTATTAATAATTTCCAATGGGATTTATCAGGAGAAATAAAAACAGATGAAGCAGAGAGGAATGAAATAACAGAATTAGTTCAGAACTTTGGCGGTCAGTTGAAAATGGTTTCGCTTTTAGCACCCGAAGAAACCCTGAAAGAAACGATGAACAAGTACTATGGTGATTATGCATACCAAGAATTAATTGAGGATTGGCTTAAAAGCCCTGAATCTGCTCCGGGAAAACTCACATCAAGTCCATGGCCAGGACGCATTGATGTTTTGTCAGTAGAAAAAACTAATGACAAAACATATGAAGTAAAGGGAAATATAGTTGAGTTTACAAGTGTTGAAATGGTAGACGGAGGTATTGCCGCAAAAAGAGAAATCACTCTGAAAATCAGTAGCTTAGATAATAAATGGGTTATAACCGGTGCCAAGTTGGGAAATTATGAAGAAGTAGCGGAAACTTCAGTTGTGTACAGAAACGAAGAATATGGATTTAACTTTTCACTGCCTGAAAGCTGGAAAGGTTATACAATCCAGAATGACCTTTGGAAGGGCACATCATTAACCGATGAAAATAAAGACCAAACCGGATCTATTATTTATATCAGGCATCCACAGTGGACTAAAGACAATCCAAGACAGGATATTCCTGTAATGGTGCTTACACCTGAGCAGTGGAAAGCAGTTCAGGATGAAAAGCTTGCTATTGGAGCTGCCCCCATACCTCCCAAAAAGCTCGGTGAAAACTCAAAATACGTATTTGCACTTCCTGCACGTTACAATTTTGAATTTTTAACAGGATATGAGGAAGTAGAAAAAATATTAGAAAACAATCCCTTTAAGACATTTGAAGCAGAATAAATATTCATATTTGGGCTGGTGCAGAGTGACAGAGTGTAGTCATTAATGCATCAGCCCTATTTTATTGGAACATTTCTGTAAATTAATCGTCTAATATATTATCATTTTTTCTGGCGAAAGTCTCTGAATTGTGAGATAATGAACTAACTAATAAAAATAGGTGATAAAATGAAAAAAATGTTTTATAATTTAATAACTGTAATCCTGTTGATTAATATATTTTCAGTTACAGCAGCTGCAGCAGAAACAGAAAACAAAAGAGAATTTAAAGTAGTAGGATATTATTCAGGGGACTTGTTCGACGAACCTGTGGGAAATCTTCAGACAGACAAACTTACACACGTCATTTATGCATTTTTGATTCCTCGTGCAGACGGAACCCTAATTGAACCGGAAAAACCGGAACAGCTTAAGGAGTTAACGGCACAGGCTCACAAAGACGGAGCGGAGATATTCATAGCCGTAGGCGGCTGGTCCTACGAAGGAAAACCTCTGCAGTCCGTGTTTGAAGAAGTTTCCGCATCAAATGAAAGCCGTAAATTATTAATAGAAAATATCTGCTCTTTTGTAGATGAGTATAATTTAGACGGAGTAGAGCTTGATTGGGAACATCCCAATAAAAACACCATTGCTGATTATGAAAAGCTAACGGTGGAACTAAGTGAAGCCCTTAAGCTTAAGGGAAAGAAAATGACCGCAGCGCTTAATGGCGCATGGTCCGGGACAGATGGACCCGAGCCCTCCATGATGCTAACAGATAAATGCCTTGATAGCTTCAGCTTTATAAATGTAATGGCATATGATACCAATAATGCCGACCATAGTCCTGTCTGGTTTACTGAAACATCCATAGACTATTGGCTCAACAGAGGAGTACCAGCAGAAGACATAGTTATAGGGATGCCGCTTTATGCAAGGCCAAGCTGGATGCAGTACAGACACCTGGTTGCTTTAAACCCGGAGTATGCATTCGTTGATTATGCTCCTACAACCCCAACAGAATCCTATTACAATGGAATTAATACCTTGCGGGAAAAGACCATAATAGCCATGAATAAGGCAGGAGGGGTAATGCTGTTTGATGTGAATGAGGATACCAATGACCAGTACAGCATAGTTTCAATGATTGACAGTCTTATTTATAGAACGGCAAATTTATCAAAGGAAGAATTAAATAAATATGTTACTATTATATTAGACGGCAAAGAATTAGTATTTTTAGAAAAAGAAGGCTTTGGAGTCCCATTTGTTAATTCGGATAACAGGACTATGATTCCTCTCAGAAAGCCACTGGAAACCATCGGTGCAAAAATAAGCTATGATAATACCAACAGGGTTGTAACCGCAATGAAAGATGCAATCAAAGTAAAAATACCCATAGATAAAAACATTATTTATGTTAATGACAAGGAAGTTGAAACAGATACTCAGGCAATAATCAAGGGCAATCGGACATACATTCCTTTAAGAGCAGTAATGGAAGCCTTTGGCTATAAGACAGAATGGCATAACAGCAGCAGGACGGTTATATTATCAAAGTAACAGGAGAGTGCTATGAAAAAAAGTATAATTTTTTGGGCGTTGACAGCCGTGCTTTTTGTTATTTACTTTAAGATATTGGAAGCAATATGGGATAAATTTATGCCATGGAACACGTATATCAGATATGTTTGCCCTATTTGCAATAATATTTGTAAATATTCCTCTTTCAGTTTTTAGTTCTGAAAAGCTGATTAAGATAATTCAGTCAGATAAATTCTCAGCTTAGAAATATTTCATAAAAGAAAACCGGATTTAATTAATTGATGCAGGACACGTAATGCAGAACTTAGACGGTCAAGGGGACGAGGTTGTTGTCATGTAGTAAGCAGCATTTCACAAGGAAAAGAGGTACGTATTTGAAAAATGCAAAATACATCATATAATATAAAGCCTGTAAAACGCAGTAAAATTCGTCTGGGAGCAGGGAAACTTTATTATACATTATCCAGGTACATTCTTTGGTATTCCGGAAAAATAAAATTTGCACATAATAAACATCCTCAAAACTTAGAATACGAGTATTTTTCTCATAAAACTCCTTTGCTTAGAAAATTGAGAGAAGTGGATATGCAATATCAGTATAATAAAATTATCAACCTTAAAATTGCCGTAAAAAACATTGATGGAATTATATTAAAACCTGGTGAGACCTTCAGCTATTGGAAGCTCATCGGCAGGCCTTCAGCCGGAAAGGGATATGTTCCGGGAATGGTTTTATATTGCGGCAAATACTCAATGGAAACAGGCGGAGGGCTATGCCAGTTGTCTAACTTGATTTATTGGATGACTCTTAATACTCCACTTACCGTAGTCGAACGTTATCGACATTCCTTTGATGTATTTCCAGATTCAAACCGTACACAGCCCTTTGGCAGTGGAGCCACATGCGTCTATCCTTACAGAGATTTGATGATAAGAAACGATACGGAGGAAAATTTTCAATTAAAAGTTAATATAGGGGAATCTTATCTGGAAGGGTCGTGGTTATGTAGTGGTGTGCCTGTTTATAAATATGAAATAACAGAAAAGAATCATCAGTTTAAAAGTGAATACTGGGGCGGTTTCAGCAGACATAACGAGATTTACCGAAAACGGTACAAGGGTGATAAATTTTTAGATGAGGAATATATAACGGAAAACCATGCATTGATGATGTACTCACCCTTTTTAAAAACGGAGAAATGATATGAAAAAGGTTATTCATAAATGGAACTGCACGTTCGGAACCTTCTAAACTATAATCTTTAGTCTAAATACCTTGTTATGAGCATAATTTGAAACCAATAAACTATAAATTTGTAAGGAGCTGAAACTGAAATGTGTAAAGAATGTTATACTAACGAAAATAGAATTACTCCATTGCTCAGCCCTTTGGATTGTCTGGAAAATCATACACAATATATTTGCGGAACATGCGGACGCTGTATATGTATTGAACATGAACCCCATAGGGATTTGCAGAGATGGAACTTTCCTTTTAAGTCTTTAATGATAGCCAAGCTCTATTTGAGAACAGCGGATTATACCATGAAAAAGCCATGCGGCATTTATGAGATAAAAAGCAATGGAGGTAGAATTTCTTATAAGATTTTTGCGGAAAGTGCAGATTTACAGATGTTTTTGAAAAAGAATAAAGATAAAATATGTGAAGCCATGAAGCCTGTTTTTTGTGTGGAGGAATACAAGGAATATCCAAATACACAAGTACGAAAACTGACTTCTGATGAAATACAGAAATATATGTCAGAACGATAAATTGGTCAAGGGGACACAAAACGAAAGTGCATAATTTGTGATATATGCAGCACCTGTGGCAATGCCGGGTTTGACAATAATATGAGACTATAAAAATTTTTTATGTCGCAGATTATTTATACAATACGAAGATAAACAAGAATTTGAAAGGAGAGGGAAGATGAGCTTGAATTTAATTAAACCGGAAAAACTTAATAAAGGAGATAAGGTGGCAACCGTAAGCCTCTCCTGGGGTGGAGCAGGTGATGAGGAAACTTTGTGGAGATACAACCAGGGGAAAGAACGGCTGGAAAAATTATTTGGACTTAAGGTTGTTGAAATGTCCAATACCCTTAAGGGGTCTGAGTATATATATGATAATCCCCAAAAGAGAGCTGAAGATTTAATGAATGCCTTTACTGACAAATCAATTAAAGGGATATTTTCGTGCATTGGCGGAGAAGAAAGCATAAGAATGCTTCCATATATTGATTTCGATGTAGTAAAGAACAATCCTAAAATTTTCATAGGATATTCGGATACTACCATAACTCATCTCATATGCCTGAAAGCAGGGTTATCATCATTTTATGGTGCTTCTGTATTGAATGAATTTGCAGAAAACATTAATATGCATGATTACACCGTAAAATATATAAACAAGGTATTATTCAGCAATGAAACAATCGGAAAAATTGAAAGCTCAGAATATTGGACAAGCGAGTATCTTCCATGGATTGCAGAAAATAAGTTTACAGCAAGAAAGTTGCAAAAAAATACAGGCTATGAATTGCTGCAGGGAAAGGGTAAAGTGCAGGGCAGATTAATAGGGGGATGCATTGAAGTGCTGGAAATGGCTAAGCAGACATCTATCTGGCCCAAAAATAATTTCTGGGAAGATGCGATTATGTTTATTGAAACATCCGAGGATATGCCAGAGCCAAAATATGTAGAATACTGGCTGAGGAATTACGGAACTCAGGGCATATTAAACAGGATTAAAGGAATCATCTGGGGCAAGCCTTATGACAATAAATATTATGAAGAATATAAATCAGTTATATATAAAGTGTTAAATGAATTAGGCTTAAATGAGCTGCCTGTGCTATACAACATGAATTTTGGCCATACACAGCCGATGATTGTGCTTCCTTACGGAGCAATCGCAGAGATAAACTGCAATGAAAATTTTTTTTCCATACTTGAAAGTGGTGTTATTTAAAGAAGGCAAAATTTACAAAAAAACGATATAAGAGTGATAATTTTTTAGACTAAGAATACATAACAGAAAACTATGCATTGATGATGTATTCACCTTTTTTAACGGAGGAATAATATGAAAAATGTAATTCATATATATGGAGCTTCAGGTTCGGGAACTTCTACATTAGGATGTTTTATATCGGAACAGCTTGGATATACTTTTATGGATACAGATGATTATTTCTGGCTGCCGACTAATCCGAAGTATACAAAAAAAAGAGAAAGAACAGAGCGACTTCAAATGATGAAGGAAGATATGTTAAATTCAAATAAAGTTGTTATTTCTGGTTCACTTGTGGGCTGGGGAGATGAATTAATTCCGTATTTCACACTGGCGGTTCGTGTGGTAACAGATAAAAGTGTTCGTATCCAACGTCTAAAGGAAAGAGAAAAGGAACATTTTGGTTCACGTATTGAGATTGGCGGAGACATGTATAAATATCACACAGAATTTATCGAATGGGCTGCTGCGTATGATGATAGTGTAAAGTAGCTTATGAAAAAACAGGGTCAAAAAATTAGGCTCAAGTGAA
>ENA-UOOR01004951-UOOR01004951.1-fermentation-metagenome-genome-assembly--contig:-NODE-4951-length-10169-cov-10.909334_pt1 | contig 10169 bp, 11 predicted proteins | sample MGYA00245780_ERZ724029 | MGnify/ENA primary metagenome ERZ724029 (study PRJEB28704, sample SAMN03018315) | fermentation metagenome | biome: anthropogenic terrestrial biome; feature: soil... | reverse complement strand
ACTATATATTGTATTGGGACCTTTTAAAAAGGATACAACGCAAAAAGCTTTAATAATATATTTCGTAATAAAGCTTGGGTTTCCGTCGGGTTTTTGCTGGTTTCTTTTTCCAGGCAGTTGCTTACCCCAGCCAGCTGGGGTAAGCGAAAGGATGAAAATTGCGACGAGCCATGAGCGGTATTTGCCGGATTCCGGTCCCACCTTCTGTTTTTTCTTTGTTTACGCTATAATAGTAATGAAAAAAAGATAATGGAAAATGGTGACAGCAGATGTTTATTTTGTTTGACCGAGAGCGACAGAGAATTCCGATTAAAATTTGGCTTAAAAGTCGGGAGGAATTGGAAGCCGACTGTCTTCAGCAGGCGATCAACCTGGCTAATTTACCTTTCGCCTTTCAGCACGTGGCCTTGATGCCTGATACGCATAGCGGTTTCGGGATGCCAATCGGAGGGGTTCTTGGCGCCCGGGGGGTCATTATTCCCAATGCGGTGGGGGTGGATATCGGTTGCGGTGTGGCGTTCATCCGGACAGATTTACCTTCCGGCTTACTACGCAAACCGACTGCTTCCGGAACCGAACTCGGTCGCGGGATTGTTGGTGAGCTGATGAGGAGTATTCCTACTGGTTTTCGACACCAACAAGCTCCACAAGCCTCGGTTGTGCTTGACCAGTTCAAGGAGAGGATCACTGGAGACAATATTCTTTACCCTCGCGCATTAGTAAAGGAAATCGCTAATGGTTATCATCAGCTGGGAACCCTCGGAGGAGGAAATCATTTTATTGAGTTGCAGGAGGATGATGAGGGAAAGCTGGGGATCATGGTTCATTCCGGTTCCCGTAACTTTGGGTATAAGATCTGCCGCTATTTTAACCGGCTGGCGAAAGAGAAAAACCAGGCTTGGGAGTTTTCTGTGCCGCCGGAGTATGACCTCGCGTATCTTTCGGACGATAGTAAAGAGGGACAGGCTTATATTCAGTGGATGAAACTTGCTTTGGATTTTGCGCGTGAGAATCGTCAGCTGATGTTAGAGCGCGTTATAGACATTGTGGCGGAGGCTTATGGTCGGTACGCGCGGATTCCGGATTTTACTACGGAGATGGAAGTTAATGCTCATCATAATTATGCGGCTGATGAGGAGCATTTTGGAGAGCAGGTCTGGGTGCACCGCAAGGGAGCGATCCGCGCCGGTCAAGGGGAATTGGGGATTATCCCCGGGGCGATGGGGAGTTTCAGCTATATTGTGGAAGGGTTAGGAAACCCCGAAAGCTTTCTTTCCTGTAGCCACGGGGCCGGGCGAAAAATGGGGAGGAAAGAGGCTCTGCGTCACTTTAGTGTTCAGGAAGTAATGGAGGATTTAAAGGCCAGAGCCGTCGTGTTGGGTAAACAGAAAAAGAATGATGTGGCCGAGGAGTTTATCAAGGCCTATAAGGATATTGAGGAAGTGATGGCGGAGCAGCTTGATCTAATCAAGCCTCTGCTTCGGTTAAAGACGGTCTGTGTAGTCAAAGGGTAAGTACAGTAAATTTAGTTCTCGTATTTAACTATTACTTTCCGTTTCCATCTTCCGGTTAAATAATAACCTCCGCTTAGCGCAGCTCCGACCGTCCAGGCGATCGGTATTCCCCACCAAATTCCATTGGTCCCCATCAGTCGTGAAAGGTAGGCGGAGATCGGAACGCGGACCAGCCACAGTGAGCAGATGGTAAAGAACATTGGAATAAAGGTATCACCCGCTCCTCTTAACACCCCATTGGTGATAAACATCGAGGAAAAAACGAGATAAAAAGAGCCGACAATGATTAGATAACTGGTTCCGATCTGGATGACATCAGGATCGGTATTAAAGAGGGAAATAAGCTCCCGGCCAAAGAGGGTGACGGTAATGGTGATCACTACCGAGATTAAGGTGGCCATTCCTAAGGTTGCGAGATAACCGTTCTTAACACGTTCTGGTTTGTTAGCGCCGAGATTTTGACCAACAAAGGAAGAAAGGGCGGCCGACAGATTCATGGCCGGCATCGAGGCAAAAGAGTCTAATCTTCCGGCGGCGGTGTAGGCGGCGACGGCGTTAGTGCCGAAACCATTGACGATGCGGGAAAGGGCCATCATCCCGGTGGCGACTAACATTTGCTGGACGCCGGCGGGAAGGCCGATTTTGATGCTGGTGATGAAGAGTTGGCGCTCAAAGGCCATTTTTTTAAAGTTAAAGGAAAAAAACTCATGGGTTTTATGGAGATAAATCGCTCCGAGGAGGAAAGAGACTCCTTGGGCGATTACTGTAGCCCAAGCCGCTCCGGCCACGCCCCAGTTAAAAACCTTGATAAAAAGGAGATCCAGCCCGATATTGACTAGGGTGGAAATGATCAGGAAATAAAGGGGGGTTTTGGAATCACCAAGCCCTCTTAGGATGGCACTGATCGAGTTAAAACCAAACATGACAATAATCCCGGCAAAAATAATATCCAGGTAGGTTTTAGCCATGGGAAAAACTTCATCCGGAGTCCTAAGAAGTTTAAGGATAGGGCCACTGGTAGCGAATCCTATAATGGTTGCCGCGAGGGCGGAGAAGAAAATAAAAATATAGGTGGTGTCAATCGTTTTTTTCACCTCGTCCAGTTTACCGGCGCCAAAAAACTGAGCAATCAAAATGGTGGAACCCATGGCGATCCCCATGATGAGGGAGACCAGTAAAAAGATAATAGGGAAACTGGCTCCTACTGCGGCCAGCGCTTCTTTTCCCAAAGTATTGCCAACAATAATACTATCAACAGTATTATATAATTGCTGAAAGATATTACCGATCAGCATGGGAAGGGCGAAATAGAAAATAAGTTTACCTTCGTTTCCTTGAGTTAAATCTTTCATTATTTATACCCCCGGTTTTAGGTAGTCGCTCACGCTGGCTATCGCCCGCGCACATGAAATGATGAAAATTCAAAGCAAAGTGAGTTGACAAGCAAGTTGTTCATGCTGGCTACTGCCCGCACACGCGAAGTAAGGTAAAACTTTTACACGAGTGACCAGCTATAAAGAAATGAGCAACGAGACTGGATAACCTGTATTCTTTCATAAAAACTTTTTAAAGTCAAGATTTTGGCAGAGCGTTTTTTTGATCAGGTGAGGGAATTGCAAAATCACCTTATGCTTGTATTTGGCCACTGTGTTTGTCGATTCACCCGGCCTTGATTTTTATCACTTTATGTGTGCTAGTGGTAGCCGGTAGAAGTGAAGAACACCGGTTTTTCAGGAACCCGGTGTTCTTTAAGCTTTTTCCGGCTTGTCTCCGGTTAAGGAGGGACTATTAAGCGCTAAAAACAAAAATACGATAGGTGCTTTATTATTAACAGGGCTCGGGGAGAAAAATAACCTGGCCTGCTTGAAGGAGGGAATTAGGAGCTAAACAGTTGATTCTCATTAAGATGGACAAGGAAATATTAAATCGCTGGCTTAGTCCAGTAATAGTATCGCCAGCGCGGACCATATATTTTACGATCGTCCATCCAGGAATAATTAATAAATCACCTGGTAAGATTTGTTCTACTTTTGTTAGCTGGTTTGTGGCCAAGAGTTCTTGAGGATCAAGATTAAGAGTATTAATTATATTTGTCACATCATCTTCTGATAAGATGATACATGTTAGTTGGTCATGGTCAACGGTAGAACGATGCTTTTCGATCTTAGGATTAAGGCGCTCTGTGGCTATTTTTTTAGAGGGAAGAAGATTCTCCCTTCCGGGAAATAGAGTTTTAGTCAGTCCATATTTAGTCAAAGCATTCTGGTTGCGGGCAAAAATGCTCATGATGCTTGCTCCTTTCAAGTTATTGCCATGTATTCTCGGAAAAACTTCATGATATTTTATGAGCTTTTCTTGCTATTGGTTCCTCGCAAAGAAGTAATAAAGGAATAAGCCTATCAATATTGTGGCGTGATAGTTGAAGATGATTACAACACAATTATTTAGTTCCTGGAATAAAAGTGATGATGTGTATGGTAAAAGTTTGGTATAATAGTAATACAATAATTTTTAAAAAAGGAGGTGTAAAATGAGAAGTATCTTGTTATTTTGCTATGCTGTTTATTAGTTTTTTTACGGGCTGTATCAGCTCTGGGAGCAGGGTTCTTTGATGAATTATTATTTACTCCAGAATGGTGGGGTCTGGAAGATTAAAGCGGTAAGAACCCTCTCTTAAAAACCGGATAAGTCTGAAGGATGAAGCCTCCGGATCTTTACTAACATTACAGATTTTTTATTCCGCTTTACCGAAAATATTGACTTGCCTGGGAGAAAAATAGGCATTGACTATGTTTACGGCATCGTGGTCCAACCGGCGGAAGCCGGTTTTGTTATTGATATACTTAAATCAATACGCTGTTAAGTTGTTTGATCGGAAGGTAGCAGTTTTTCCCAAGACATATAGCTGTAAGCATGCTAGATTTGTATGCGACTGGAGAAAAGAGCGCTTAAGAGGAGGAAGGTGAAGTGACTTTAACATGGTTAGAGACTATGGGCAAAACTTGGTGACAGAGATTTCAACTAACGGTCGGATCATTGATGTCAGCCCAAACTGCATGGAATTATGTGGTTATCAACCTAAGGAATTAATAGGAAGAAATGTCGCCGCACTGGTGCATCCTGATGATCTTGCCCGTATTGCGCTTGATTTCTATCAGGTGGCAAAAGATAAAGGTCTAATCCAGATTAGGTTTAGAAAAAAACACAAATCCGGAGAGTGGAGATGGATGGAAGGGGCTGGGAGCGTATATTTAACGGCCACCGGTGAACCCCACTGTGTTTTTATTTTAAGGGATATTACTCAGTGGGCAAAAGTAGCGGAGGAATTAGGGAAAACTGAAAAAATGGAGTCATTAGAGGAGAAGGCTTGTGGTATCGGACATGACCTTAAAAATATTTTGGGTATCATCTGGGGGAATATTTTGTTAGCTAAATTAGCTGCTAATTCGGAAAGCAAAGAGAAATTTGGGTCCATAGAAAAAGTATTTGAGAAGGTCAAGAGTCTTTCCGATCAGATTTTGTCTTTTGCCCAAGCGCCAAAAACAGAAAAACAGCTGATCGATCTGACGGCTGTCATTAGAAAATCTGCCTCTTTAACCCTTTTAAATGAGAATTTTGATTTTCATGTCGGGACTTCGCTTTGGCCAATTGAGGCGGTTCAGCAACAGTTGAACCAGGTTTTTGTTAATCTGTTTATTAATGCTAAGGAAGCCATGACAGAAGGAGGTGTTATTCAAGTTTGGTTGGAGAATGATCTAGAGAGAACAATAGAGCGGTTTGCGCGCCCAGAGGGTAAATATGTTCGGATTGTGGTTAAAGATACGGGTTCCGGCATTCCCGACGAGTATTTGCCAAGGTTGTTTAACCCTTTTTTCACTACTAAACCAGGGAAAAAAGGCTTGGGTTTGACTACAGTCTATTCAATCATTAAAAACCATGGTGGTTATATATTTGCCTCTTCAGAAGGGGGCGCTGCTTTTTATATCTATCTGCCTGTGGTCGAAGATTTAATAGGATAAAGGTTTTAAAAGAGAAGAGAGGGAACTTTTTTATGGAAAGATTGGAACAATTCCGGAAGTTAATGGTTGAACAAGAAATAGACGGTTTTCTGGTCACTACGCCAGAAAACAGGAGATATCTAAGTGGTTTTACTGGTTCATCCGGGGTGCTACTCATCGATGAGCAACAGGCTATCTTGCTTACGGATTTTCGTTACCTGGAACAGGCTGCAGACCAGATTAGAACAAGTGGTTTTAGCGTAAAAAAACACGAGCCTAAGTTGTGGCCAACGGTTATTGAAGAGATTAAAGCTTGGAGTAAAAAACCAACTTGGAAATGGGGGTTTGAAAGCGAGCATCTGGTGGAAAAGGATTTTCGTTTTCTTCGAGAAAATCTCTCTTCTGTTGAGCTTGTTCCGACAGAAGGATTAATTAATCTTCTCCGCCGTAAAAAATCTGCTGAGGAGATTGATTTTATCAAAAAAGCGGTGGCTATCACTGACCAGGCTTGGGAGAAAGTTAAAACTGAAATCAAACCGGGGAGAAAGGAAACAGAGATCGCGGCGCTCTTTGAATATGTGCAAAGAAAGATGGGCGCTGAAGGAACATCTTTCCGGACAATTGTGGCCTCCGGACCGCGCAGCGCTTTACCTCATGGGGTAGCCAGTGAGCGAAAGCTCGAAGAAGGTGACTTGGTTGTTTTAGACGGAGGAGCGCTTTATGCTGGTTACTGCAGTGATTTTACCCGTACGATCGTGGTAGGACAGGCTTCTTCTAGACAAAGGGAATTATATAACTTAGTTTTAGAGGCGCAGGAAACGGCGTTGACCGAGATGCGACCAGGAATGACCGGAAAAGAAGTGGATGCTTTAGCCAGGGAAGTGATAACTAAGGCTGGGTATGGCGAGTATTTTGGCCATGGTCTGGGGCATAGTTTAGGCTTAGCGATTCATGAGTCTCCACGGCTTTCTCTTACTGATGAGACAATTCTAGAACCGGGAGTAGTTTATACAGTGGAACCTGGGATTTATCTTCCCGGGTGGGGAGGGATACGCATTGAAGATGTGGTAGTTGTTACAGATAGCGGAATTGAAAACCTCACCACCAGTCCCAAAAGACTAACTCTAGAAGAATAACTCTCGACAGTAAGGACGGGCATATGGTAAAATAATAGCGCAAAAAAGATGGGGATAATAAATGAAAAGAAGTGGCGCTGGCGGTAAGTTACTGCTAAGATTTAAGTGATATATTTAAGGAGGCAATTTTATGATTTCAGTTAATGACTTCCGGACGGGACTGACCATTGAACTTGATGGACAGCTTTTTACCGTGGTTGAGTTTATGCATGTTAAGCCAGGAAAAGGCGCGGCTTTTGTGCGTTCCAAACTTAAAAATCTGCGCACAGGATTTACTGTGGAACGAACCTTTAATGCCGGGGAAAAAGTTACGCCGGCTAGGATCGAGACTAAGGAGATGCAATTTCTCTATAAAAGTGATCAAGACTATGTGTTTATGGATAATAATACATATGAACAACTGATGCTTAATGAAGAAAAACTCGGAGAAGGAGTTAAATATCTAAAAGAAAACATGACTGTTATGGTGCAGATGTATAATAATGAATCAATCGGCGTAAGTTTGCCTAATACTGTAGAGCTGGAAGTAATCGAGACTGATCCTGGTTTTAAAGGGGACACGGCGACTGGAGGCACGAAACCGGCCAAACTAGAGACCGGTGTGGTGCTCAATGTTCCACTTTTTATCAATATTGGAGACATCCTACAAGTAGATACCAGAACTGGGGAGTATCTACGGCGTTCTAAATAACAAATTTTAAGTTTTTTTCAGTAAACCGTTTATTCTTTCTATCCTCCAGTCATACTAGGAACAGAACCAGAACTGGAGGTTGAGATGATGGAATTAAAAGAGCAAGTTGCTTATTTACGAGGGTTAATTGAAGGACAAGAGTTTCCAGAGGAAAGAGAGGAGGTCTTATGGACACAGCTCTTAAATGTCTGCGACCTTATCTCCATAGAAATTGAGAATATGAGAGATGATCAGGAAGAATTAAATGAATATGTAGAGGCGATTGATGAGGATTTAGGTTATTTGGAGGAACAGTATTATCCAATGGAAGAGGCCGAGGAGAGTGAGGAGGTTATCCAAAACCGAGATCTTTCGCCGAGTTAAAGTAAAAAAGAGAATAAGCATATTTTTTCGCCCGTTCCCATATTTATGTACAGTAGGGGACGGGCTTTTGCTGTTACCCATTAGAAAATATTTCTCGCAGTTCGTCACTCGTATGAATGATAGCCTTTGCGACTGTAGATCCCAAAATTCGGCGCTTTACTCCAGTGCGCCGCTGATCACACCGCCTGCCAACAATCCGGCAAATACCGCTCATGGCTCGTCGCAATTTTCATCCTTTCATGTGCGCGGGCGGTAGCCAGCGTGAGCGACTACCTAATAAAGGAAGGGGTTGACTTGGACTTTGCACTAAAAGTGTTACCCTTTATCGTGCCAAAGCTCCGCCGAGTGATTGAAAAGCTTAAAAAAACTGCTCCGCATGGATGGAACAAGTTGGAGGAGATCCGTTTACGGGCTGACCAACCCCTGCAGGTCGAGATCGGTAGATCGGTTCTTGTTACCTCTGATGGAGAATTAACCACCGATCCCAGTCGGGGGTGTAAAGTTGAGGAAGAGGATGTAGCCCGTACTCTCCAGTTGATGGGGGAGAACTCTCTATATACATTGGAAGAAGAGCTAAAAGAGGGATATCTTACCCTTCCTGGGGGTCATCGGGTAGGATTGGCTGGGGAATGCTTGGTTGCACAGGGGCATCTACTCCGCCTAAAAAGGGTTACTAGTTTGAATATTCGTATCGCCCGAGAGTTAAAAGGGATCAGTAGAGAAATCCTTCCTTTTCTAACCAAGGGAGACCGTCCTTTGCGCACCATTATTATTTCTCCGCCCCAAGCAGGGAAGACGACATTACTCCGGGATATTATTCGTTGCTTTAGTAATGGTGAGCAGCTTCCTGTTCCGACCAAAGTTGGTTTAGTAGACGAACGGGGAGAGGTCTCCGGGTGTTATCGGGGTATACCCCAGCTTGATGTGGGAATTAGAACAGATTGGCTTAGTGGTTGTCCCAAAAAAGAGGGGGTTTTCTTATTATTAAGAGCAATGGGGCCCCAGTTGATCGCTACTGATGAGATTGGACGCCCCGGGGATTTAGAAATTATTGAGGAGATCCTTAATGCGGGGGTAGGGTTTATAACGACAGCTCATGCTTGGGATACCAAAGATTTCTCTGCTCGTCCCTCTCTGAAGAAGCTTTGGTTCCGGGGATTAGTTGAAAGAGTTGTGGTCCTTAGTCGGAGGCTGGGACCGGGAACTTTAGAAGGGGTTTGGGATGGGCAAACAAAGGAACCTTTACTCCCCCAAGCTCTACGTTTGGAGGTAAGAAGATGAGAGTGTTAGGAGCTATTCTGGTAATAGCCTCCAGTACCATCGCGGGATGGATTTATAGTTTGCTTTTGAAAAAAAGACTAAAAATCTTAAGTAATTTAATCCAATGTTTTCAATGGCTAGAGACGGAGGTTGGTTATGCTACTTTTCCTCTAGCTGAGGCTTTTTCTAGGATCGGCGGGAGAATCCAGGAGGAAACAAAATTACTCTTCTCTGGTTTCACCGATGAGTTGAAGGAATTACAGGGGTTAACCGCCGATGAAGCTTGGCAGAGAAGCTTAGCAAAATGTCAAGAGCATTTATCTCTACATCACGAAGATTGGGCGCTCTTAGAAAACTTTGGACGCACCTTAGGGAATACTGATCAGCAACATCAGCTCGGCGCGATCCGCCAAACTTTGGAGAAACTAAAGCAACAAGAGATGGAGGCGGCACAGAACCGTGAAAAAAACGAGCGCCTTTACAGATATCTGGGCATTGCTGCAGGCGCCTTATTAGTCTTAATTTTTTATTGACTTTAAGGAAAGTTCATCAATGATAAGGCAATTTCTTAGACCCTGTGATCGAGAGAGGAGGAGAAGAAATGCCTGACGTCAACATCATATTTAAAATAGCTGGGGTGGGAATTTTAATCTCAATTTTAAATATGGTTTTAAAACAGGCGGGAAAAGAAGAGCAAGCTCAGATGTTAACGCTGGTAGGGGTGGTAGTGGTCTTGTTAATGGTTATACAATTAATTGACCGGCTATTTCAGGATGTGAGAGCGGTCTTTGGTTTATAGGCTGCGAGGTGGGTGGTTGTGGACATTCTCCTTTTTCTAGGAATTAGCCTTGTCGCAGTAGTTTTTCTTTCCTTACTCCGACAGGAACGCCCAGAGTTTGCGGTTCTCCTTTCTACTGTGGTCGGGATTACAATTCTTTTAAAACTAGTGGGACGGTTATCAGAGTTGATTAGGGCCTTTGAATATTTAGCTACTAAAGCCCAGATCAATCAGGTTTATCTGGAAACTGTTTTTAAAGTAATGGGTGTTGCTTATCTGGCTGGGTTCGGGGGTCAGATTTGCCGTGATGCGGGAGAAGGGGCTCTCGCTTTAAAACTGGAACTGGCCGGAAAAATAATCATTCTGTTTCTAGCGATTCCAGTGATGGTAGCCATTTTGGAGATGATCCTCCGGATTTTCTAAGTAGTC
>ENA-UOOR01004950-UOOR01004950.1-fermentation-metagenome-genome-assembly--contig:-NODE-4950-length-10171-cov-2.387110_pt1 | contig 10171 bp, 11 predicted proteins | sample MGYA00245780_ERZ724029 | MGnify/ENA primary metagenome ERZ724029 (study PRJEB28704, sample SAMN03018315) | fermentation metagenome | biome: anthropogenic terrestrial biome; feature: soil; material... | reverse complement strand
AATGTTGTTCAATTTTCAAGGTGCTCCGTGCCGCTCCGCTCCCGCGGGACAGCTTCCTAAGAATAGCATTTTCCGGCTCCACTGTCAACCGATTTTTACAAACTTTTTTAGTCTTTTGCATCCTCCCCCGGTTTTTCCGCATTTTACATCACAAGCCTGTCCGACAGGTAGTATAAACCGATTTTTGTATACTTTTTGTAAATCCGTGACGAAGAATCTGCCCCCGGCTAAATTTCGGTGGATTGGGGGCTTGAAAAATGCCGCGGGAGGCGCTATAATTTGTAAGCGTAGTTTGTCCCCACCCATATACGCCTGTAGCTCAGTGGATAGAGCACCGGCCTCCGGAGCCGGGTGCGTAGGTTCGATTCCTATCAGGCGTACCACGAAAAACCCGTGTGTTTACACGGGTTTTTCTTATTATTTCAAGGGCATGAACATATTTTCGATTTGTTTGAATGTGTTTGGACTTCCACCATCAAATGGTGGAACAAGATACCCCCTTCCTCCCAGGGCGAAAGGGTTGTATGTTCATTTTCATCTATGGCCTCAATAAAAACGCGCCCTTAAGCGGCGGTGAGATAAGAAAACACAAAACGGCGAAGATTTTTCTTCGCCGTTTATAGATGGACTGATAATCCAATTTTCTATGACTTTCGATTGACAAAATCCAAGTCGTATTTTGTTCCGTTATTGAGCAGAATGCCGTTGGTCAAACGAATGCGGAGCAAGCATGTATTAGGGTCGTTTTCATCAGTGTGTCCATTATCGTACCATTCTGCAAATGCTTTCCTTAATGCCACCATTATTATGACATTCTTTTCGTCATGAACATGTCCCATATTTTCTCCAATTCCATGAGCGGTAAACCATTCTCCGCAAATAGCTACATCAGAGTTAGCCGCTATTTGCCTCATTTTATTTGAAAGCGCATAAGTGATAATATAGAATGCACCATCCTCATAATAGCTATTAACAGTGCGTACATAGGGATGCGCGCCATCTACTGTTGCTAACGAAATAAGGCTATCCTTGCTAAAACGGTCGACTATGATTTTAAGCGCTTCATCATATCTGCTCATAAATTTACCTCCGTTTATTTGTGGCTACAAGACAGTTGTGGTGGTTAGGGTTTGGGAATTTCCCAATAAGAGATTTTAGGAAGTGTGGCCGCACTTCCTATGCTTGCTATTCTTTTATGATTATAACAAACACAGATTCAGCCTGTAAAGCACCGCATCTGTGTTTGTTTTCTTATCTCACCGCTCTTTAACGGGGTGTGTTTTTATTGAGGCGCCGCCTGCGGGCAGGAAACGCCGGAAGCGAAACACTGTCTTTTTATACGTTAAAAAATCTGCTATTATATTATAAGAATAAACCTTCACATCAATATGTGGTAATAAAAGGAGAAAGCACCATGAAAAATTACGAGTATAAGTTTGTGGAAGTATCTGTAAAAAACTGGCTGAAGGCAAAACCCGGCGATACCTTTGAGGAATGCAAAAAGGTCATTTTATCAGAGGCCGGGCAGGGGTGGCGCTTAAAGCAGGTTGTCGCTCCCTTTAATGAAAAAATGGGCGTGTACAGCGCGGCAAGTTATCAAATCATTTTTGAAAAAGAGGCTGAAGCAGCTCCGGCCTGCGATAAGCCATAACTCCATGATGAACACAGGCAAAGCAGCCTGTAAGCAGAAGTACGCCATGATGGATACAGGACAAACAAGACGTTGAGAATTGTTTACGGGGGGATACCATGCTGACCATATGGAACCGGCAGGAATTGACCGTCACTTTTGATAGGAAGCGGCAGACGGAAATCCGTGATTTGCTGTCTCAGAACAGGATTGAATCCGCTGTAAGAATCATTAACCGAAAAAGCCCTTCCCCTTTTGCCGGCGGGTCCCGGGCAAGGACAGGAACATTGGGGGAAAACTTGCAGATGGCCTATGAGTATATCCTTTATGTCAAAAAATCGGATTATGCCGCAGCCGCTGCTCTCATAAACGGGCGGATTGGCTGAGCACTCAGGCGGCGCGGGTACGCCTTACTATAAATAGGTGGGCCCGGCCAATTGACGCCGCCCGGCCAATTTGGTACCATAGAAGCACTGCGCAAAGAAAGGGGCCCCGCCATGGAGCAAGGCAGCATCTTCACCCCCATCCCCCGCCCCAAGATTCTGTGGGAGATCCTTGGGCAAATCAAGGACAACATTGCCGCCGGCAAGCTGGGCAAGGGGGACCGGCTGCCCTCGGAGCGCCAGATGGCCCAGGTGTTCGGGGTTTCCCGCACCACCATCCGGGAGGCCATTAAATCCCTGGAGATGCTGGGGCTGGTGGAATGCGTCCAGGGGGACGGCAGCTACATCGCCCAAAACCTGGACCAGAGCCTTATCCAGCCTTTGTCCATCATGTTTATGCTGGAGGGGGCCACCCTGTCCCAGGTACAGCAGCTGCGCCGGGCCATGGAGCTGACCACCGCCGCCCTGGCGGCGGAGCGGATCACCCCCCGGGAGCTGGCCGTCCTGGAGGGCCTGTGCGCCCGGCTGGAGGACGACCTGCCCGAGGCATCCCTTGCCCAGCTGGACCTGGAGCTCCACTACGGCATTGCCCGGGCGGCGGGCAACGCGCTGATTCTGGCCACACTAAGCGGGGCGCAGGCCCTTATCGACACCCAGATTAAGGGCGTGCGGGCCCAAATGCTCAAGGAGCCCCACAACCGCCGGCAGATCGGCGCCCAGCACCGGGCGGTGGTGGATGCCCTGGGGGCCGGGGACCCCGCCGGCGCGGCGGCCGCCATGGAGGCCCACATGGCCTTTATCGAGGAGTATCTGACCGCGGACTGAATCTCCGGATTTTTATTGACACCCCCCGGGGATATTTGGTACCATAAGTTTATCACTTTTATTTTTTTACGCAGCAACTGGTTGGACCACCAACCAATAAAGGAGGAGCAACCCTTGAACCTTTTGGTATGTGTCAAACAAGTGCCCGGCACCACCCAGGTGGAGGTGGACCCGGTCACCGGCGTCCTGAGGCGGGACGGTGTGGCAAGCAAGCTGAACCCCTACGACCTGTACGCCATGGAGCTGGCCCTCTCGCTGGCCCAGCGGTACGGCGGCCAGGTGCAGGTGCTGACCATGGGCCCGCCCCAGGCGCAGTCCGCCGTGCTGGAGACCGTCTATATGGGGGCCCAGGGGGGCACCCTGGTCACCGACCGCAAGTTTGCCGGGGCCGACGTGCTGGCCACCGCCTACACCCTCAGCCAGGCCATCCGCCGCATGGGGGACTTTGACGTCATCCTATGCGGCAAGCAGACCACCGACGGCGACACCGCCCAGGTGGGCGCCGAAATCAGCGAATTCCTCGGCCTGCCCCTGGCGGGCAACGTCCTGTCGGTGGAGGATGTATCTCACGGGCAGATTACCGTCCAGTGCAGCCTGGACAGCCACATTGCCACCATGCGCATGCCCATGCCCTGCCTGCTGTGCGCCGACGGGGACATCAACACCCCCCGGCTGCCCTCCTATAAGCGCAGCAAGGAGGTGGACCGGGCCCAGGTGCTGTCCACCCTTACCTTCCGGGACTTTTTGGACCAGGACGAAAGCCATTACGGCCTGTCCGGCTCCCCCACCCAGGTGGAGCGCATCTTTCCCCCGGAGAAAAACACCTCCAAGGAGATGCTGGAGGGCACTGGAACAGAACTGGCCGACCGGCTGTACGACATTCTGCGCAGCCGAAAATTTGTGGGATAAAGGGGAGAAGCTGTCATGGCGCATCTGAGCATTCATCACGACCGTATCGACCGGGAGACGGCGGAAACCCTGGTGGGCATCTGCCCTTTTTCCGCCATCACCTACGAAAACGGCACCCTGGATATTAACTCCGGGTGCAAAATGTGCGGCATCTGCGTAAGGCGCGGCCCGGCCGGGGCCATCACCATGGAGGAAGACGCCGCCGTTCCCCCAAAAATCAACAAGGACGACTGGCGGGGGATTGCCGTTTTTGTGGACCAGCAGGAGGGGGTCGTCCACAACGTCACCCGGGAGCTTCTGGGCAAGGCCCGGGAGCTGGCAAAGGTGACAGGGCACCCGGTATACGCCGTTTTGATGGGCCACCGGATTGGCGAGGCGGCCCGGGAGCTGCTGGCCTATGGGGCGGACGCCGTTTACACCTACGACTACCCGGAGCTGGCCCGCTTTTCCATAGAGCCCTACGCCAACGCCTTTGAGGATTTTATCAACAAGGTAAAGCCCTCCTCCATTCTGGTGGGGGCCACCAACATGGGCCGCAGCCTGGCCCCCCGGGTGGCGGCGCGGTTCCGCACCGGGCTGACCGCCGACTGCACCATTTTGGAGATGAAGGAAAATACCGATCTGCTGCAGATCCGTCCCGCTTTTGGGGGCAACATTATGGCGCAGATTATCACCCCCAAGCACCGGCCCCAGTTTTGCACCGTGCGGTACAAGATTTTTTCGGCCCCCCAGCCGGTGGAAAACCCCGCGGGCGTCGTCCGGCCCATGGAGCTTGCGCCCGAAAAGCTGCACACCGACACCGTTATTTTGGACATGGCCGAAAAGCCCCGGGAGGTGGACATCTCCGAGGCGGAGGTCATTGTGGCCGTGGGCCGGGGCGTCAAAAACCAGGGGGATTTGGCTTTGGCCCGGGAGCTGGCCGACCTTTTGGGGGGACAGCTGGCCTGCACCCGCCCCCTTATTGAGGCAAAGTGGTTTGACCCCAAGCACCAAATCGGCCTGTCCGGCCGGACGGTGGGCGCCAAGCTCATCATCACCCTGGGCGTTTCGGGGTCGGTGCAGTTTGCCGCGGGCATGCGGGGCTGCGACTGCATTGTGGCGGTAAACAGCGACCCCGCGGCCCCCATCTTTGACGTGGCCCATTACGGCCTGGTGGGGGATTTGTACGAGATCCTCCCCCGCCTTATTTCCCTGTGCAAAAAGGAGGAACACACCCATGACGCATAAGCTGACAGCCGGCCAGATGGATACTCTGCGCGGTTTTGCAGACCCCCAGCGCTTTTTGGCGGGGGACCAGATCAGCGAGGACTACGCCCACGACGAGCTGGGGGACGTCCGCAGCTTTCCCGAAGTCCTCATCCGGGTGATCTCCACCGAAGAGGTCTCCCAAATTATGGCCTTTGCCACCCAAAACAAGATTCCGGTGGTGGTGCGGGGCTCCGGCACCGGCCTTGTGGGCGCGGCGGTGGCCGTGGCGGGGGGCATTATGCTGGAAACCACCCTGATGAACCGGATTTTGGAGCTGGACGAGGAGAACCTCACCGTCACGGTGCAGCCCGGCGTCCTGCTCATGGAGCTTGCCGCCTATGTCCAGGAGCACGACCTTTTGTACCCCCCCGACCCCGGCGAAAAGTCCGCCACCATCGGCGGCAACATCAGCACCAACGCCGGGGGGATGCGGGCGGTCAAATACGGCGTCACCCGGGACTTTGTCCGGGGGTTGACGGTGGTGCTGCCCACCGGCGAGGTGGTCCATCTGGGGGGCAAGGTGGTCAAAAACACCTCGGGCTACTCCCTTAAGGACCTAATCATCGGCTCCGAGGGGACCCTGGCGGTCATCACCGAGGCCACCCTGCGGCTGGTGCCCCTGCCCACCCATTCGGTCAGCCTTCTGGTCCCCTTTGCCACCATGGAGGAGGCCATCGAGGTGGTGCCCGAGATCATTAAGTCCAAGGCGGCTTTGACCGCCATTGAGTATATGTCCCGGGAGACCATTTTGTTTGCCGAGGATTACCTGGGCAAAAAGTTCCCCGACAAGGAGCACGACGCCTATATCCTGCTGACCTGCGACGGCAGCAGCGCCGCCCAGGTGGAGGCGGAGTACAGCCAGGTGGCGGACCTGTGCCTGAGCCGCGGGGCGCTGGATGTCTACATTGTGGACACCGACGAGCGCAAGGATTCGGTCTGGACCGCCCGGGGCGCCTTTTTGGAGGCCATTAAGGCCTCCACCGACCAGATGGACGAGTGCGACGTGGTGGTGCCCCGGAACAACGTGGCCACCTTTATCAAATTCACCCACCAGGTGGCCAAAGAGGTGGGGCTGCGCATCCCCAGCTTCGGCCACGCCGGGGACGGCAACCTCCACGTCTACCTGTGCCGGGACGGCCTGCCCCAGGAGGAGTGGGAGGCCCGCCTAAAGGAGGGCTTTGATAAAATGTACAAGCGGGCGGAGGAGCTGGGGGGCCTGGTATCCGGCGAGCACGGCATCGGCTTTGCCAAAAAGGAATACCTGCGCCAGCAGTTCGGTCCCGCCCAGATGGCCCTGATGGAGGGCATTAAGCGGGTGTTTGACCCCGCCGGCATCCTGAATCCCGGTAAGGTCTGCTAGGGGCCATTCTTTAAAACTAAAAATCAGCAGGTGCGGGGGAAGGAGCGCGGGGGCTGCGTTTCTGTCTCCCGCACTGCTGTTTTGGGGGACCTTTGACTGTTATGAAAGAAAACCCCCGCCAATCCCCTTATATAGTAACAGAACCCATGGCAAGAGGAGGACCAACAGGTATAAAGCCGCCGCCGACCGGGAATTTGAGCGGTTGTATGGGCTGACCTACCGGTATCTGGCCGCCTACGCCCTCTCCCGAATCAAACACCTGGAGGACACCGACGACCTCCTGCAGACGGTGTACACCGCGTTTTATAAGCGCATCCGCAGCAAGGGGACCCTGGACGAAGCCTCGGCCCGCAAGCTGCTGACCACCTCGGTCAAGCACGAGCTGTCCCGGTACTACGGCACCCGGAAGAAGGAGCGGGACCGGGTGACCCTGGACGACGGGGCGACCCGGGACCAGCTGGAGCACGAGCTGGCCCGGAGCCTGCCGGATTTTGCCGGCGAAGACGCCCTGCTGCTGGGGGACCTTTGGGAGGAAATCGGACGCCGGGGGGATTTGACCCAGCGGCTGTTCCTGCTGCACTTCCGCCTGGGCTATACCCTTAAGGAATCCGCCCGGGCCCTGGGGATGACCGAGGCCAGCGCCACCAGCCGCATCTACCGCACCGTTGCCGCCCTGCGGCGGGACTATTTTGCAAAGGAGGACACCCAGCCATGACCATGGGGGAGCTGATGACCAAAACCGCCGCCTTTGGCAGCCAAAACCTGCTGGGCGGCCCGGACCACCTGCTGACCCGGGTAAAGGCAGGGGCCGCCGGCGGGCAGAGACGCACCGCCAAGCTGCGCCGCTCCTTTGTGGTGCTGGCGGCGGCCGCCGCCCTGCTGGGCGCCCTTGCCATTACCGCCTTTGCCGGGGCCATGGGGTGGATTCCCTTCCCCGACCTCTACCGGATGCTGGGGGTGGGCTGGAACCAGATGGAGGACAACACCCCCCAATACGGCGTTATTCAGCGGCAGCTTGGCGCCATGCTGCGGGACTGGAACCACCAGCGGCTGGAGCATGGCCTGGATCAGGGCAATGTCTCCCGGATGATGGATGCCCTGGCCGCCGGGGACCTGACCCTGGAGGAGATTTACCGGATGTAAGGCAAGCAGCCCCTGGCCCCGGAATTGGTGGCCCAGGTGACCGACCGGTACCCCCAGCTGCCGGATTTGGAGCGGGAGGTGCGGGAGGGGGAGGCCCGCATGGAGGAGCTGTACCCCAAGTACAAGGACCACACCCTGGATGCCGAAGAGCAGGCTTGGTGGGATGATTACCGGGAAAAGACCGACGCCATGTACCGGATGCAGGAGGAAGTCTCCCGGGAGCTGACGGTCCTCCAGGCACAGCAGGACGCCCCCGCCCTGTGGCCCGACGCCATCCCCCAGGCCTACCGGATGACCGAGGCGGCGGTGCCGCTGATTGCCGACCTGCGGCTGCAAACCGACGCCGCCTATATCCAGCTGCTGGTGGAGGAGTACCTGCCCCAGATTCTCGACTTTGCGGGGGACATCACGGTGATTACCCCGGCCCCCGAGACGGTGGAGCTGGTCTGCGACCGGGTCTGGTCCCACCAGCGGGAGGTGCTGTACCCCGACGGCATTCACCCCCAGGGCTTTGCCGCCTGGCGGGACGACACCCCCCTGACCGCCACCCGGGAGGAGGTGGAGGCCGCCATGGCAAAGCTCTTCCCCCTGGCCCGGGTGCGCCACGGCGATCCGGTGGATGAGCAGGGCGCCGCGGAGGCCCTTTATGATGCCGACACCGGGCTGTACAGCCACCGCTTCATCGGCACCGACAACCCCGGCGCCCAGTGGCAGGTCTATCCCCTGAGCATCACCCGGGAGGGCGACCGGCGGGTGTTGACCGCGGTGGTGCTGCAAATGGTGGACCGGGGGGACGCCCGGGTGCTGCTGACCCCCGACGGAACCGAGGTGCACCGCTTCCCCTCCCGGCAGCTGATCCGCCTGACCCGGTACGACCTGGCCAAGCTGCTGGACACCCTGCCCAAGTGGGAATTTGCCGCCCGGGTGGACGCCGACGTCTACCAAAACAGCCGCGGGGATTCCTTTGAGTACGGCCTGGCGGATTACAGTCTGCTGTCGGTGCGCGCCCTGGGGGCCGCGCACGTGGAGGACCGCTTTGCGGACGAGGACGGCGGCAGCTACCGCATCGACACGGTGGCGGTGGACACTGACGCCCAGGGCCTCCCGGTCCCCGTCCTGGAGCCCGACTCGGTCTTTGACGGGGCCTGTGCCGTCACCGGCGGCCGGGTGGTGCAGGGGGCCGAGGACGTGCGCACCTTTGTCCGCCATGTCCGGGACCGCACCACCGCCACCCTGACCATGCGGGGGGAGGATTTTATCTATGTGCTGACCACCTACCCCGATCGCATCCAGGCGGAGGAATACCAGGGCGAGCCCGACGAGCGGGGCCTTGTCTACCGCTGGAGCAGGGAGATCGCCGAGGCGGCCATCACCGACGAGGGCGCCTTTGTCACCGACGAATGGGGCGACGGCTGGTGGCTGGGCGATCCGCCCGACTGGATGACCCAGGCGCCCCCCCAGTGGCGGTACATCCGGCCCCTGACCGGCATCACTTTTATGGCCGATTTTGACGCCGGGCAGCCGCCGGCGGCGGGGCAGGTCCTGCTGTTTTTGGAAAACGCCGGTCTGCTGGCCCCCTACACCAGCGGCAGTCTGCTGGACATCCCCGCCCGGGAGTTTGAGGACCTGGCCCAAAGCTATTTTCCGGCGGACAGCGCCGCCCTGCGGCAAAGCTTCCTCTACCACGGCGACACCGACTCCTATGTCTACGACTGGGGCCTCCAGGCAAGCTACGGACGTATGCGGGGCCAGCAGCAGGAATATGGCGATGATTATGTCATCCCCTCGGTGGTACAACAAGGGGATCTCCTTTATATTACTGTCTGCCACCAGTACGGCGCCCGCCGCTACCAGGAGGTTTTGGTGGTGGTGGAGCCCCGGGAGGACGGCGGCTGCCGCTATGTCAGCCGGGAGGTCGTCTTCTCCAACTATGGCAGCTAATTCCGCCCCATCCTTGAAAAAGCCGCCCGTCTGGTGTAAAATGGAGTTGGGAGGCATTCCCAACTTTACCGGTACAGAGGGGAGGCTGTGTCAGCATGAAAAGCGATTTGGTCGTCACCATCAGCAGGCAGTACGGCAGCGGGGGCCGGGAGGTAGGCCAAAAACTGGCCCAGCGCCTGGGGCTTCCCTGCTATGACAAGGAGCTTATCAACCTGGCCGCCCAAAAAAGCGGATTTTCCCCCAGCCATTTTGAGGAGCCGGAGCAGCAGGCCAGCAGCAGTATGCTCTTTTCCCTGCTGCGGGCGGGTTCTATTATCAACAGCTATGACCTGCCCCTTAACGATAAAATCTACCTGGTCCAGTCCAAGGTGATCCGCCAGCTGGCGGAGGAGGGGCCCTGCGTCATTGTGGGCCGGTGTGCCGACTACATCCTGGAGGACCTGCCCCACTGCGTCCGGGTGTTCATCCACGCCCCCCTGCCCCTGCGGGTGGAGCGGGGCCGCACCGCCTACGGTCTGCCCCAGGACAAGGCCGAGGACATTATTGAAAAGACCGACAAGCGGCGCAGCACCTACTACAACTACTACACCGGCATCCGGTTTGGCGACGCCCGGCATTACCACGTCGCCATGGACAGCCTGTCCATTGGCCTGGACAACGCCGTGGCGGTGCTGGAGGCCTATGTCCGCAGCTTTTGAAAAATTCGGCGGCAGACAGAGACGGCAGGCGTAT